>OBWF01000828.1_pt1 | contig 10118 bp, 7 predicted proteins | sample 1495211 | NCBI WGS metagenome assembly OBWF01 (sample SAMEA2580051, study PRJEB22360) | human gut metagenome | reverse complement strand
GATAATGCGCATGCCGAGACAACGGTAAAGATCCGTACGAACGAAGCGGTGCCGGAAGACTTGGCTACCATAATATATACTTCCGGGACGACAGGAGAATCCAAAGGTGTCATGCTCCATCATTCCAATTATTTGGAAGCCATGCGTATCCATGACATCCGCCTCCCGATGGTGACGGATAAAGACCTTTCTATGTGTTTCTTGCCACTGACTCATATTTTTGAAAAAGCGTGGTCTTACTATTGCCTGCATAAGGGAGTGACGATTGCGATCAACCAGGATCCTAAAATGATTCAGAAGACATTACCGGAGGTACACCCTACATTGATGTGCAACGTCCCTCGGTTCTGGGAGAAGGTATATGCCGGCGTGCATGAAAAGATCAACTCGTCATCTTCCACCATGAAGAAAATCTTTTTGGATGCTATCGAGACCGGGCGCAAGTATAACCTGGAATATAAAAATAAGAGCATTCCGGCTCCTTTCGGGTTGAAATTGAAGTTCGAAATGTATAATAAGACTGTTTTCAATTTGCTGAAACGGGTGTTGGGGATCGAACGTGGTCGTTTTTTCCCGGTGGCCGGTGCGCCGCTCTCGGATACGGTCAATGAATTTTTGCAGTCTGTCAATATCCCTATTGTGTATGGTTACGGTTTGAGCGAGACGACAGCGACCGTCTGCTTCTATCCTGAAATCGGATTTCAGTTCGGTTCGATCGGAGAAGTCATGCCAGATGTACAGGTACGGATTGATCCGGAGAATAGCGAAATTCTGGTAAAAGGCAAGACTGTGATGTCCGGTTATTATAATAAGCCAGCCGAAAATGAAAAGGCGTTTACAGAAGATGGTTATTTTCGTACAGGAGATGCCGGAAGGATGGAAGGGAACACGTTGTTCTTTACTGAACGTATCAAGGACTTATATAAGACATCGAACGGCAAATACATCGCTCCGCAAGCGATTGAAATGGTTATGAGCGGCGATCAGTATATCGAACAGATTGCTGTTATCGGTGACCAGCGTAAGTTTGTCAGCGCGTTGATTGTTCCCGCTTATCCATTATTGGAAAAGTATGCCGAAGAAAAGGGGCTGGCTGTCGGTAGCCGGAAAGAACTTGTCCGAAATAAGGAAATCCTTCGCCTGATCGAGACACATATTGAGGAAAACCAGAAGAACTTGGCTTCTTATGAGAAGATCAAGCGCTTCACCTTGCTGTCCGAACCTTTTACGATGGGGGCTGAACTGACGGATACACTTAAGCTCCGTCGTTCCGTCATTCTGAAGAAATACGCAGATCCGATCGAAAAGATGTACGAAGAAGCTTCGAATATGTGGGGTAGTAATCCGGTTTAGATGGGGTAGCTGTGACATTTTGATAGTCAGGAAAATTGAGTATCTTTGCGGGACAAATTTAAAAACAAGAATTTTTATGATCACATCAGACCAACTACACAATGTGTTGGAGCGCGAGCAAGCGCTGAGGGGGTATCTTTGACATAGATGGTAAGACCATCCAGTTAGAAGAAGAAGAGTTACGCACTCATGATCCTGGTTTCTGGGAAGATGCCAAACGGGCGGAAGTCCAGATGAAGAAAGTAAAAGAACTGAAAAAGTGGATCGAACTTTATAACGAGGTTCATGCTGCAGCAGAAGAATTGCAGTTGGCTTATGATTATGTAAAAGAAGGAATCGTCAGCGAAGAAGAAGTTGACGAGGCTTATGGCAATGCCATCCAGTTGGTGGAAAGCCTGGAGTTCCGCAATATGTTGCGTCAGGAAGCCGACCAGATGAGTTGTGTGCTGAAGATCAACTCCGGTGCCGGCGGTACGGAAAGCCAGGACTGGGCTTCCATGTTGCTCCGTATGTATACGCGTTGGGCGGAGGCGAATGGATATAAGATTTCCGTAGCCAACTATCAGGAAGGGGATGAGGCCGGTATTAAAACGGCGACTCTCAACATCGAAGGCGACTATGCTTACGGATATTTGAAGGGTGAAAACGGTGTGCATCGTCTGGTACGTGTGTCTCCTTATAATGCGCAAGGCAAGCGAATGACTTCATTTGCTTCTGTTTTTGTCACCCCGCTGGTCGACGACACGATCGAGGTGAAAATCGATCAGGCTGCCATCTCTTGGGACACGTTCCGTTCGGGAGGTGCCGGTGGGCAGAACGTGAACAAGGTGGAATCCGGAGTGCGTCTGCGTTATCAATTTAAAGATCCTTACACGGGCGAAGAAGAAGAGATCCTGATCGAGAATACGGAAACCCGCGACCAGCCTAAGAATCGGGAGAATGCGATGCGTCAGTTGCGTTCAATCTTGTACGATAAGGAATTGCAACATCGTATGGAAGAGCAGGCAAAGGTGGAAGCCGGAAAGAAAAAGATCGAATGGGGTTCCCAGATCCGTAGCTATGTGTTTGATGATCGTCGTGTAAAAGACCATCGTACCAATTTCCAGACATCCGATGTCAACGGTGTGATGGATGGTAAAATTGATGATTTCATCAAGGCTTACCTGATGGAGTTCGGTGCTGAGGAATCTGCAGAAAAGTAAGATTTCTACTTTAACATTTGCATATCTCGATTATAAATCGTAATATTGCACCCGATTTCAGAGCTACGCTTTGAACAGGTCCTATAGCTCAGTTGGTTAGAGCACCTGACTCATAATCAGGGAGTCCTTGGTTCAAGCCCAAGTGGGACCACACAAAAGGTTTACACATTGAGTGTAAACCTTTTGTGTTTTTAAGTACTTGCCGATTTCCATCTTATGCCGGTGCGAATGTTGCCCTTTTCCGCATGATGGGAGATACTTCCCGGAACGCGTTGATCTTCCTTGCCCAAAGTATGCAACCCAAAGAGCAAGTTGCGCATGCCATGAAGACAATACCCGTCGTGACCATCGTATCGTCCAATCCGACTAAAGGAGATACCAGTCCTCCGAACCCAAAGCCGACTGCACCCGATAAAGCCGAAGCTGTGCCGGCATGTTCACGTTCACATTCCATAGCCAAGGCGGTAGTCGAGGTGAAAGAGAAGCCCATCATGAATAGTAAGGTGATTAGCAATCCCTCGTAAATCCAGAAATTGCAATTTAGGTTCATGGCTATACATACGATAATGGAAAGGACAAGCATGCCTATGCTACTGGCGAGCGTGTTGTTTTCCGGTCGGCGGAATCTGACGGATAAGCCGGCATCCCAATAGCAGGATAATTCCTAATGCCAGTAATACCCAGAAGATCCCTTTCCAGTCAATCCCTTCTGTTAAGCCTCCTCCGATGATCGGAGCGGCTACAGGAGCGACTCCGTTGATTGCTCCGATTATCGCAAGTGTCTTTGCCAACTCTTTACCGGTGAACATATCTGTCGCGACGGAACGGGAGATTACGATACCGCCGGCACCTACAATCCCTTGTAGCAAGCGCAGTATTGCAAATATCTCGATAGTGGGAGCAAAGATGCAACCTATCGTGGAAATGATAAAAAGATACATGGCTGCTAACAATGGAGAGCGACGCCCATACTTATCACTTAGCGGGCCGAAAAAGATTTGTCCTGCCGTCAGTCCGATCATACTGGCTGTCAAACCTAATTGTACCAATGAAGGTGTTGTCTTGAAATATTCTCCCATCGAAGGCAGGCTGGGGAGATACATGTCTGTGACAAAAGGCCCGAATGCCGTCAACATCCCTAACAGGGTAAGGAGAAAAAACTTGGAGTTTCCATTCTTACTTTGTATGTCAATCATCTTTTTTCTTTTTTATCTGATAAAACATGCAAAAGTACATTCAAACGGGCAAGTACGATTGTTTAAAATATCCGTTTCTTTGGTTATTATCGGTAGCTTTTCAATATCGGATTTCCGGTCGCCCTCCTCGATCTGTTTTTCTTGGTTCGTCCCTTGTTGGAAAATTCCGGTGAAGGTTACTCTGACGGGCAAGCCGTTTGTATCGAGTGTCACCTCTTCTCGGTAATCTATGTCCATTGACGGTTCACCTCCACGGCTGACTTCGTAGGTTTTGTCCCCGATTTTGTTAAAATGTACCCAGGCATGTCCGTCAGCCATATCTTTGGGAGGCGTGTAGAATATGCCGGATAATTCCCCTTCCTCATAACTGAAATGAGTCGCTTGCCCATCCGGATATTGGATCCCGGCAAACTGGTTGCCAGAGTAAATGAATGAAGCGGTAACTAGCCCGTTTGAAAGAAGGACACTGGGCCGCCCGTCTATGCCTGTCAGCTTGATGTCGTCATTATCGCTGCAGGAAGATTGGCACAATCCGTCCATCAATAAGACGGCGGATAGAATAGTCGAAAGTAACTTGTTCATAATAATATCTGGTGTTTGTTTCTAATATGATGAAAAGATGGAGAGGAAAAAGGGTTGCAGTATTTTCTTTGCGGATGTTTATAATTTGCTATTTTTGTAAAATGCTATAACCATCCGGTGGCTCGGATATAAAAAAGTAAAAAATGGAAAAAGCGAATGTTACTTTGTACACGGTCATCGGAGATTCTAACCGTATCGTGGAAGCAATCCGGGAACGTTTTAAAGAGATGACCAAAGAATTTGTTTGTGAAGACGAAACGATCGACTTGACTTTGCCGGATGGAACACATGTCATCTTCTCGATCAAGCACCGGATGAGCAAGCCGGACTTTATTGCTTCCCATATATCTGGTATGGCCAATTATTTCTCGCAGGTGAAGACGCCATTGGTTGGACTAAAAGAAAATGTCTTGCTCCAGATACGTGTGTTCAACTGTGTGACTGGGATCACTTTCGATCTGAACGACAATGAAGACCGGACGAACTATATCCTGAACCGTTTATTCGAGATTGCCGGAGACGTGAACGGTTTTCTGCTCTATCCGAGCATGCAGATCTTTACCGGTGAAGGGAAGCTCCTCTTCTCTGCCAAAGGCGAAAGTCAGTTGACCGAATTTATCCCGGTCGGGAATGCCGATTTATTGGACGGGAACTACCAGGAAGAAGCTCAGGCTGATGTGGAAAGACGTTTGCGTTCGATTGCGTTGCTCGAAGAGAAACATGTCCCTTATATGGAATATTTGCGTAGTGAAGCATTGGAAAGTGAAGCCCGTTTGAGAAGCCGGAAGGAGATGGTGCAACGTGCCGCCGCGTTGTTTGCTGTTGCTGTCTATTCGGAAGTCATGCTTTCGGGAGGTTCGGGACGGGAAGAAGCCTTGTTCTATTTTAATAAGATGGAACAGTTGTACGAGGTGGAATCTTACCTGTCACCGGCCGAAGCTGCTTATATCGATAATCCTGATCCGGAAGAACAGGAATGTATTCTGTTCGGATGGCGCTATGAATGTGCCGGTGTTTTGCTTTGGGCGGCAGGTGTTGTGGATGATTTGCCTTATCCGTCTGAGATTATTGATGTCCCTGTTTTGGCTGCTATTTTCTGGCAACATAAAGGTATCGGTGGATTGCTTTCGAAAGGTTTCTCTCGTTCGCAGTCCGAAATATTGGATGCTGCCGATATTACACTTCGGTATGATTGGGCTTGTGTGGAAGCACGAGTTCATGGAAAAGAAGCTCCTGCTTCGCTGAATGGGGACGTTGTCATGGAACGGCATTATGCTTTTAATTGGATTATCGGAGCGAATGGCGGTGCAGACTGGGATGATATCCAACCGAATACATGATGCTAGATCTATCACGATTTTGAAAATGTCTTGGATGAAGATATCAGTCTTTGCTCTTGATGGCAAATATCCCTTTGTCTCTATGCAGATTTCTTTTGTGAAAACTACCTTTATACTATCATGATTTGTTGTCAATTCATTAAAAATCAATGAGCGTAGAATGATAGATGGTATGAAAGTTGCTTTTCCTATAATCATGCTATCATAAAACAAGCACATTTTTTTCGAAAGCATATGACTTATTTTAAAGTAATTACCTACTTGTCTCTCTTGACATCCGGGTCTCACCACCTTTCATATCCAGGTCCTGCGACCGTACAGATGGGGGTGGAATCTTGTTAAAACGAGGGTATTTGTGAATAGATCTGCCTGTTTTTAGTTAAATTAGTCCGTTTCTTTTGGAAAAATCCCAAAGTGGCAGACAACTATGATTGTGGAATGATAGTAGCATGATAGTCAAATTTGCTACTATCATTCCTATACTTATTGATATTCAATAGATATATTCGAATTATGATAGTATGATAGTCCTTTTCGAAAACTTATGTAAGGAGAAGGTCTTCTTTTTGCCTAATGGAGAATCTTTATCTGCCGTTTACCACGAAATTTCGTATCTGGCATTCCGTTCCCTGTGAGGCGGGGTTCTTCTTTTTTGATATGCGGAGAACCAGTTTGTGATCCGTGTCTTTCAGTTCCGTTTCCAGCATGTAGACCCAGGGAATATAAAGATTGTGGCTCCATTCAGTGAAAGTATCCAGTTCTTTGAACGGGGCGCCGTCGACACTATATTCCAAGATTCCGGCAGAAGGTCCGCTGACGCAGAAAATACCGATCGCTTTCCCCCGGAAATCCAGTGTTAGTCGGTCTCCTGGACGTGTAGCTTCTAACATAGGAACATCGACAAAGCCGTTCCGCTTGCCGGCCTTGTTGTCGGGATGCCAGTTGTCTACTAATTTCCAACCTTTGTTCAAGTGGGCTTTTTCGAGAGCGATGAAGTCTCCGTTATAATAACTGTAGGCATCCAGCGGCTTGGCCGGAATGTCGTGTGCCGCAATTGTCCCTTCCGGCGAAACTCCTTTCCACATCTCGTCGAAAAGATGGCCGATAGCGGCAGCATAAAACTTATGGCCGAAAGGTTTCGGATGAGTGCCGAACTCGTCCCAGGTAAATTCGCCGTTTTGCATCCGTTCGCCGATCTCCTGGCAGAGATTAATCGAAGGAATAAGATAGTGATTCGCCACCCGTTCGTGATTCAGGATAACATCCGGCATCTGGCGGCGGGCGATCATCGGGATAAACGGGTCATAGATGAAATGCAACATGACGATATCCATTTCCGGGTTGCTTTCCAAAGCATGGCGCACTTCCCCTTCCATGCCGCGTATCTGTTCGAGGGCGCTGAATCCGTTCGTGTCGTCGTTTACGGCGGCTTCGACAAAAAGAAGGTCGACTTTCCCTTTCGAAAGGATGTCATGTTGCAGGCGGAAGGAACCCGGAGTCGTCCCGGTCGAACCGATGCCTGCTTCTACCCATTCGAACTGTGTATAAGGGAAACGTTGCTGTAGTTGTCGCTCTATCATATTGCGCCATCCGTCCATTTCCGTGATGGAACCTCCCAGGAAGGCAACCCGCGCCCGGCGTTCTTTCTCGAATTTACGGAACGAGTTTTGCAAGCTGCCACGTACATTGTAATGTATATACTTTTCGTACTCCGGCTGCTGGCGAAGGATGAAGTCTACTACCGGTTCCGGATTGTCCAAACTATGTGGATGATGGTCGCACCCTTTCTTTAGGATAACTTCCACCGGACCTCCTGCCGCAAGGTAGCGTGAACGTACGACATCCATGTTTTCCTTGTAGGGGACGGTCTGATCGCTGTCGCCGCATACACTGATGATCGGTATACCTGCGGCTGCAATCGGGGCGAGGTTGTCGATCGGGTTCCCTTTGAAATGTTCCATTCCTGCATCTGTCAGGTTCCATTCCTTCAACAGATCATTCCACAAAGCCGTGTTTTTTCTTCCCGGCCAGCTAAACACGTCGCAAACAGGAGCGTCTACATATATACAAGCCACTTTCTCTGTATTTTGAGCCGCCCAGTTGAAGACGAACAAACCGCCGCGGCTGAATCCTTCCAGCGTGACTTTTTCGGAAAGATTATAAAGATCCGTCATATTCTCATAGAATTCGGTGCCCAGAGAAACTGCCCTTGGACTTCCATATAGATGAGTTACATCGTAATAAACAATGTGGAACCCTTTTTCCAGTAACGCTTTGTCCACACTTGGAAAAGCATCGAAGAACGCCGGACGCCAGATCCACGGATTTCCTTTGGCTGCTTTTTTAGGTACGACAATGGTTGCCTGGCGATCCTTGAAGGTGAAATCGTAGCGGTCGCATCCGTTCCATTCGCCTGTTTTTTCATGGGCTTGGGCGACCAGACCGGTTATCAGGGCCAGAAGTACCAAATAAATAATCTTTTTCATAATAATCATGGTATTTATAAAGTTTACATTGGAGAAACAAACGTACATAAAATGCTTATTTTATGCAAATCAAACCTCTAAGAATCGGAGGTGGGATGTGAAAGAAATAAAAATACTTCGTGTATTCGCACACACAAACTTGTGTAGAACAAAAAAAATGCCTTATATTTGCCCCGTATTATGAAAAACGAATATTAATATCATGAACACATTTCAAAAAGCAAGTGAGAAAATGACAAATTACAGATGGACAATCTGTGCGATGTTATTTTTTGCAACAACAGTGAATTACCTCGATCGCCAGGTTCTTTCTTTGACCTGGGATGAATTTATCAAACCGGAGTTCCATTGGGATGAATCCCATTACGGTACGATAACATCAGTTTTCTCAATTGTGTATGCAATCTGTATGCTGTTTGCCGGCCGTTTTATCGACTGGATGGGTACGAAGAAAGGATATCTTTGGGCTATCGGTGTTTGGTCGTTCGGAGCCTGTCTCCATGCCGGTTGTGGTATTGCAACCGAACATTATGTCGGAATGAATAGTGCAGCCGAATTGATTGCAGCGACAGGAGATGTTGTTGTGATATTGGCAACCGTGAGTATGTATTTCTTTCTGGCTGCCCGTTGTATTCTGGCATTGGGTGAAGCAGGTAACTTCCCCGCTGCTATCAAGGTTACGGCTGAATACTTTCCAAAGAAAGACCGTGCTTATGCGACTTCGATCTTCAATGCCGGTGCTTCTATTGGGGCTTTGGTCGCTCCTATCTCTATTCCCTTGTTGGCAAAAGCTTGGGGCTGGGAAATGGCTTTTATCGTGATCGGTGCGCTCGGTTTTGTCTGGATGGGTTTGTGGGTATTCATGTACACGACCCCGGACAAGAGCAAACATGTGAATAAAGCCGAGTTGGAGTATATTGAACAGGATAAAAACGAAAAAGACGTTGTCGTCGTTGAAGAAGAACACGAGAAGAAGATCGGTTTCTTGCAATGTTTCACGTTCAAACAGACTTGGGCCTTTGTTGTCGGTAAATTCATGACGGACGGGGTTTGGTGGTTTTTCCTTTTTTGGACTCCTTCTTATCTGAATACGCAGTTCGGTATCAAGACCTCCGATCCGTTGGGCATGGGGTTGATCTTTACTTTGTATGCCATCACGATGTTGTCTATTTACGGAGGTAAACTGCCGACGATTTTTATTAACCGAAGTGGAATGAACCCATATGCCGCTCGTATGAAAGCGATGTTGATTTTTGCTTTCTTTCCTTTGTTGGTACTGTTGGCGCAGCCGTTGGGTACGATTTCTCCGTGGTTTCCGGTTATCATGATTGGTATCGGTGGTGCAGCTCACCAGTCATGGTCTGCCAATATTTTCTCTACTGTCGGTGACATGTTTCCGAAATCGGCTATTGCAACCGTTACGGGTATCGGAGGTATGGCCGGTGGTGTCGGTTCCATGATCTTGCAGAAGGTGGCCGGGAATCTGTTTGTTTATGCAGATGCTACTCAGATGACATTTATGGGCTTCACTGGCAAGCCTGCCGGCTATTTCATTATCTTCTGCGTATGTGCCGTCGCTTATTTGATCGGTTGGACTATCATGAAGATTTTGGTCCCGAAATATAAGGTGATCGTTCTTGAATAGTTGACATAGAGAGTATATAGTTTATAAGAGAAGAAGGAGGATGTGCCTGTATGGATGCATTCTCCTTTTTTACTATAGGAGAGCGGCTGCTTTTCCGAATACGTTCAAGAATGACTGGTTGACCAGTGTTTGATTGATTTTGCTCCGGAAAGAAAATCTTTGCGATCACTTAAATCACACTTTTTCGGGCGAAGGTGAAAGGAACTTTTTCCTTTTTATCATGATAATATCCCAATATTTTTTCTTACGTACCTTGAAGATAGAGTATTTGTATCCAGAGCGGAACGTATAAAAAAGTTTTCAAATCATTTGGA
>OBWF01000825.1_pt1 | contig 10160 bp, 4 predicted proteins | sample 1495211 | NCBI WGS metagenome assembly OBWF01 (sample SAMEA2580051, study PRJEB22360) | human gut metagenome | reverse complement strand
ACTGTCCGTCCGCCTTCACGAACCTGTAGATTTAAACCGGGCTACCCGTCAACAACTGGAACAATTTCCTTTTCTCAGTGATATTCAGATTGAACATCTGCTAGCCTATATATACGTGCATGGGCAGATGAAAACTCTTTATGAACTTCAGTTGATAGAGGATATGGACAGGCAGACTATTCAGTATCTATTGCCTTTCGTATGTATCAAAGCTATTAACAATGAGTCGTCTTTTCGGTGGAAAACTATGTTGAAAAGCGCAATGAAGTATGGAAAGAATGAAGTGATAACTCGCATAGATATACCGTTTTACAAGCGAAAAGGTTATGAACATACCTATTTGGGACCTTCTGTTTATAACTCTGTTAAGTATGCTTTCCGTTATCGCGACCAGCTCTATGCAGGTTTCGTTGCGGAGAAGGATGCCGGAGAACCTTTCTTTGCTCTGCACAATCGTCAAGGGTATGATTATTATTCTTTTTATCTCTTACTCAAAGATTGTGGGCGGTTAAAAACATTGGCTGTTGGTAACTATCGGTTAAGTTTCGGACAGGGATTGGTGATCAGCACGGATTACTTACTGGGAAAGACCGTATATGCTTCTTTTTTCAACACCCGCAGCGGAGGAATCAGGAAACATTCTTCTACTGACGAAACTAATTATTTTCGGGGAGCGGCGGCAACCGTAAGCATTACAAAACAATGGAGTATGTCCGGCTTTTACTCACACCGTTCGCTGGACGGTGTGCTGACCGATGGCGAAATAACTTCTATCTATAAAACCGGACTACACCGCAGTCAGAAAGAAGCCGATAAAAAGAATTTATTCACCATGCAGCTGACCGGTGGAAACGTGAGTTATCAACAGAACCGTATCCGGCTGGGTATCACCGGTATTTACTATGTTTTCAACCGACCTTATGAACCGCAATTAACAGGTTATTCTCAATACAACATTCATGGAAATCAGTTCTACAATTTAGGAATAGACTATGCCTACCGTTGGCATCGCTTTTCTTTCCAAGGAGAGACAGCTATGGGAAAACAAGGCAGTGCTACTTTGAACCGTCTTCAGTATTCACCGGTGGAAGGAACTCAGTTGATGATTGTACAACGATACTACTCATATAATTATTGGGCCATGTTCGCTCATTCTTTTGGAGAAGGAAGTGCGGTTCAAAATGAACAGGGATATTATCTGGGGTTGGAAACTTCCCCTTTCCGCCATTGGCACATCCTTGCTTCCTTCGACCTGTTTTCTTTCCCGTGGAAGAAATATCGGATCAGCAAACCTTCCCGGGGTATGGACGGATTGCTTCAGGCTACGTTTACTCCGCACAATAATTTGACAATGTACTTAAAATATCGTTATAAACAGAAAGAGCGTGACTTGACAGGTAGCAAAGAAAACCTAACGCTTCCTATTTTTCATCACCAACTTCGATATCGTTTGAACTATTTTTATGGAGATGTGTTTAGCTGTCGTACAACTTTAGATTACAACCATTTTCATTCTCAAGACAGGGCTGCTAGTAAAGGATATCAAGTTACACAAATGATGTCCTCCCAACTGCCTTGGACCAAGCTGTTTGCTGACGTTCAAGGCAGTTATTTTTCTACAGACGACTATGACTCGCGGGTGTATGTATCAGAGAAGGGATTGCTTTATACATTTTACACTCCCTCCTTTCAAGGTCGTGGATTTCGCTGTGCCGTTCGTCTGAGATATGAACCGAATGAACATTGGATGTTTATAACTAAGTTCGGAGAAACCGTTTATCTCGACCGGAATGAAATAGGTTCCGGCAATGATTTAATCTTTGGAAATAAAAAAGCTGACGTACAAATGCAACTCCGTATTAAGTTTTAAAGTATCTTTGCCTCTGGATATTATGAAATAGTAAATGATAAAATAATGTGAGCTTGATGTGATAAACATTCGTATTGATATTGAACTCACATTAAAACAATTAATAAAAAGATGACTATTATTTTTCCTTCACCCATCTTCGGCCCTGTTCATTCCCGCCGCTTGGGTGTATCTTTGGGAATCAACTTATTGCCGGAAGACGGAAAAGTCTGCTCGTTCGACTGCATTTATTGTGAATGCGGCTTCAATGCCGACCATCGTCCGAAGAAGCATCTGCCCACTCGTGAAGAAGTGCGCATCGCCCTGGAAGAAAAGCTGAAAGATATGCAGAAGAACGGTCCCGCCCCCGATGTACTCACATTTGCCGGAAACGGTGAACCGACTGCCCACCCTCATTTTCCGGAAATTATAGAAGATACACTGGCACTTCGTGACCACTATTTTCCGAATGCAAAAGTAAGTGTATTGAGCAATTCCACCTTCATCGACCGTCCTGCAGTATTCGATGCATTGAACAAGATAGATAATAATATCCTGAAGCTGGATACGGTGAACGAAGAATACATTCATCTCTTGGATCGTCCCAACGGGAAATATTCCGTAAGGAAGATCATCGAAAAGATGAAAGAATTCAATGGAAATTGTATTATTCAGACTATGTTTCTGAAAGGTAGTTACCTTGGAAAAGATATGAATAATACATCCGATGAGTTTGTGCTCCCGTGGCTGGAAGCAGTCAAGGAGATCGCTCCCAGTCAAGTGATGATCTATACGATTGACAGGGAGACTCCCGACCATGACCTGCAGAAAGCCACTCATGAAGAACTGGACCGGATTGTAGAATTGATAAAGCGAACGGGAATTCCGGCAACAGCGTCCTATTGATGGATAAGTGAATTATGCTATTTGTTGTACAAGATATCGGATTAGATTTAAAAAATAAGGTGACACGCTATTGACCTCCGCTTATCCCTATGGGATTTGTGAATAAATAATAATAAAACAGCTTCTGATTTAGGGTAACCCAAAGATGAAGTGTATTTATTACCAAACGAGTAATTTTACAATCTGACATTAACAGTCTTAATTTCTAATACCAAATAAATAAAAACATGAAAAAAGAAACCCCCATCTCTTTACGACATCTCAGGCGTATTACCGCCATTTTATTCTTATGTCCGATTTCCCTTTCTTCCATACAGGCATCCGCAGCATCGGATCAGAGTGACGTTTCTTCGGCATCCGTCCATCAGGAACAGACTTTGGGAATCCTTCGTGCAGAAAAAATAAACCCGACGACGGTTGATGTACTGTTTGCGAACCAGCAACGGATGACTATCGACTTTTACGGAGAGAATATTTTCCGTGTCTTTCAGGACAATTCCGGAGGCATTATCCGTGACCCCGAAGCGAAACCTGAAGCACAGATACTTGTAGACCAGCCTCGACGCAAGGTTTCCGGACTGTCAGTGGACGAGAAAGAGGGTTATATAACCCTCACTACCGCCCAAGTACGGATTGAACTGAATAAGCAGACCGGACTGATGAAAGTCTTTAATCCATTGACCGGCAAATGTGTGATCGAAGAAGTCGCTCCGGTGGTATTCGGTCCTAAAGAAGTGACCGTAACCTTGAAGGAGAATCCCGAAGAATACTTCTACGGAGGCGGTGTGCAAAACGGACGTTTTTCTCATAAAGGCAAAGTCATTGCCATCGAAAATCAGAATAGCTGGACGGATGGCGGAGTGGCCTCCCCTGCCCCTTTCTACTGGTCTACCAATGGTTACGGAATGATGTGGTACACTTTCCGGAAAGGTGAATACGACTTTGGAGCAACAGAGAAAAACACAGTGAAACTGTCTCACAATTCTTCTTACCTTGATATTTTCTATATGGTCAACGACGGAGCCGTTTCCCTGTTGAATGATTTCTATCAGTTGACGGGAAACCCCGTTTTGTTGCCCAAATTCGGTTTTTACGAAGGACATCTCAATGCCTACAACCGTGACTACTGGAAGGAAGACGAGAAAGGAATCCTCTTTGAAGACGGAAAGCGATATAAAGAAAGCCAGAAAGACAATGGCGGCATCAAGGAGTCTCTGAATGGCGAAAAGAACAATTATCAGTTCTCGGCACGTGCCGTTATCGACCGTTACAAGAATCATGATATGCCTCTCGGATGGTTACTGCCGAACGACGGTTACGGAGCCGGATACGGACAGACGGAAACGTTGGACGGCAACATCGCCAATCTGAAAAGTCTGGGAGAATATGCCCGCAAGAACGGAGTGGAAATAGGACTCTGGACACAGTCGGACCTGCACCCGAAGGAAGGTGTAAGCGCCTTATTGCAACGTGACATCGTGAAAGAAGTCCGTGATGCCGGTGTGCGTGTACTCAAAACTGACGTGGCATGGGTAGGAGCCGGCTATTCCTTCGGATTGAACGGAGTGGCGGACGTAGGACATATTATGCCTTATTATGGCAATGATGCCCGTCCCTTTATCATTTCACTGGACGGCTGGGCAGGCACACAACGCTATGCCGGCATCTGGTCGGGCGACCAGACCGGAGGCGAATGGGAATATATCCGTTTTCATATCCCTACTTATATAGGTTCCGGTCTGTCCGGCCAGCCGAATATCTGCTCGGATATGGACGGTATCTTCGGTGGAAAGAATGCGGCAGTCAATATACGTGATTTCCAATGGAAAACATTTACCCCCATGCAGTTGAATATGGATGGCTGGGGCGCCAACGAAAAGTACCCCCATGCTTTAGGCGAACCAGCTACATCCATTAACCGTATGTATCTCAAACTGAAATCGGAACTGATGCCTTACACGTATAGCTTTGCCCGTGAAGCGGTGGATGGTATGCCTCTCATCCGTGCCATGTTCCTCGACTATCCGAATGAATATACCTACGGAACGGCTACCCGCTACCAATATATGTATGGTACCGACTTTCTCGTAGCCCCTGTCTATCAGAATACGAAAGCTGATAAAGAAGGCAATGATATCCGCAATGGAATTTATCTGCCCGAAGGCACTTGGATAGATTATTTCAGCGGAGAGAAATACGAAGGCAACCGTATTCTCAGCAACTTCGATACTCCGGTCTGGAAGTTACCCGTATTCGTAAAGAACGGCGCTATTATTCCGATGACACAACCTAACAATAATGTCAGCGAAATAGACCCCTCACTTCGCATCTATGAATTTTATCCGAACCGCCATACTGCAACCGTAGAATATGACGATGACGGTGTGACGGAAGCCTACCGTCAGGAGAAATCGGTATCTACCCTGATCGAATCGAACGTAGACGCAAAGAACCGTGTGACTATCACCATTCATCCCACAGCCGGAAGTTTCGACGGTTTTGTAAAAGATAAAAAGACGGAACTGCGCATCAACGTCACGGAGAAACCGAAGAAACTGACTGCAAGAATCAACAACAAGAAAGTAAAACTGACGGAAGTAAGCACGGCAGCGGAACTTCTGAATGGAGAAAACGTATTCTGGTACGAAGAAACCCCCAATCTGAATAAGTTTGCAACCAAAGGAAGTGAATTTGAGAAAGTGGTTATCACAAAGAATCCGCTGTTGCACATCAAACTGGGCAGCACCGACATCACCGCCAATCGTATCGAGCTGGACGTGGAAGGTTTCCGCTTTGAGCCGGCCGACCGGAACTTGGTAAGCAACGGAACCCTGTCTGCACCGCAAAACGCTCAGGTAAGCGAGCAGAACAGAGAAGCATATACCCTGCAACCGACTTGGGACAAAGTACCCAATGCCGATTACTATGAGATTGAATTTGACGGAATGCTTTATACGACTATCCGGGATACTCACTTACTGTTTGAAGATCTGAAAGCGGATACTCCTTACGCATTCAAAGTGCGTGCTGTCAACAAAGACGGTGTGTCCGAATGGGCAGAGATTCAGGTGAAAACGAAGACTAATCCGCTGGAATTTGCTATTCGTGGCATTGAAGGCGAATCGACTGCCGCATCGCAGGGAGGATTCGGTGTAGACCGATTGTTCAACTTCTCCGAATCGGGAGATACATGGCACACGAAGTATAACGTTAACTCCATACCATTAGATTTGATTATCGACCTCAAAACAGTTAACCAACTGGATAAGTTCCATTATCTACCCCGTGCGGATGCCGGCAACGGTACACTGCTGAAAGGAACAGTATCCTACAGTATGGACAAAGAAAACTGGACGGAAGCCGGAGCATTCGAATGGCAGCGGGACGGTGATGTAAAAGTATTCACTTTCACAGAGCGTCCAAATGCACGTTACATCAAACTGAACGTTACGGCAGGTGTAGGAAACTATGGTTCAGGTCGTGAAATCTACGTATTCAAAGTACCGGGAACGGCAAGTTACCTGCAAGGCGACATCAACAATGATGGCAAGATCGACCGCAATGACCTGACTTCTTATATGAACTATACCGGATTGCGTCGTGGTGATTCAGACTTTGAAGGTTATATCAGCAAAGGCGATATCAACATGAATGACTTGATAGATGCTTATGATATTTCTGTCGTAGCCACTCAGCTCGACGGCGGTGTCGACAGGAAAGCTACGGAGAAAGTATCCGGCTCTCTGTCTATCAGCACTCCGAAGAAGCAGTACCAGAAGGACGAAATCGTTGAAATCCGTGTGAAAGGTAATGATCTGCGTTCGGTTAATGCACTTAGCTTTGCTTTGCCTTATGATCAGAGCGACTATGAATTTGTAGGTGTGGAACCGCTGAATATGAAAGCAATGGAAAATCTGACTTATGACCGCCTGCATACGAATGGTGTGAAATCTCTCTATCCTACTTTCGTCAATATGGGAAAACAGGAGGCTTTGGAAGGTTCGGAAGAACTCTTTATTCTGAAATTGAAAGCGAAACGTAAAGTGAAGTTTGATCTGAATCTGAAAGACGGAATATTGGTTGATAAGCAACTGAGGATGCATTCATTCTAAATGTATTTCGTGTAAATCATTGATATATAACAAAAGAGGATGCCTGTGGGGAACTATTGGCATCCTCTTTGCTTTAAGAGCTATTTTATTTGGACGTTATAAATATACGTATAATAGATAGACTTTCAGATTAATTTTATACATTTACCAATGTGTGCGAAGGAGTGAGCGTATAGGAGTTAAAGATAATCATCACAAACAAATAATAGAATGAAAGCAAATTTATTATTACTCATACTTATAATCGGATTTAATAGTAGCTTGGTAGCTCAAACTTCTCAAGTAATAACGGACTCTGTAACGATCAATGGGCGTGTGACCGATTATGATAATCATCCGCTGGACAATGTTTCCGTCAGTTGGGCACGTCCGGACTTCAGTGAGGTATCGGTAACGCTGACAGACAAAAATGGAAATTACAGCATACGCATCCCCAAGGGAAAATATCATTCGATGGGTGCATTGAATATGGATGAATACATCATCGCCAATTCTACCCTACCGGAGAAGGATCAACGACTGGAATTTTGGGGATGGGATTTTATCGCCGATCGCGACACAACGCTCAACATACAATATCATCGTATGGAAGCCTATGGACTGCGTGCTTTCAGAATCCCGGGTGCAACACCTGCTTATCAGGTGTATGTCCGTCCTATGAGTCTGACACGTACGCAGGCATGGATGAAAGCCGGAAAGCCTAAAGAAGCAATTCTGGCCCCTGAGCCGGAACAGTTGAAAGCTGTTGTCTGGATCAACGGTGAAAAAGTTCCTATACTCATGAAGCAAGAGATAAAAGAATATTTCGCTCCTGACGAGTGGGGAAATGCCTATCTGTTGACAGTCGATATGCCTAAAAACAGGAATAATACTTTGCCTTATTATGTGTTTAAGGTAGAACTGACAGATTTGGAGAACGGGGATAGAGGAGAAGCTATTTATTATATGGAAAAGGAGACTTACGTCAGATAGAATTTATTAGTTACATACAGGAGCTATATGCCCAACATATTGGATATATAGCTCCTGCGCGTTGGATATATAGCTCCTGTACGCAGGACATATATACCCTGCACACAGGCTAATCAGGCTCTTACTTTACATCATCCCATGTATCCGTCCGGAACGGGAAAGCAGCGATCCCCAATGTATTGCGTAAAGTGATGTTTCCTACATAATTACGGAAAGCATACCGTACGGCTACCGGTTGGGCGACCTGATCGCTCCATACTTCCACATTTCTTGTGCGACCTGCAATCCGTGCTTTTGCCGGATAGAACTTCTTGTCGGCTCCTGCTATTTCGAAACCTTCCAATTCACAGTTGCCCGGTGCCAGTCCGGAAGGGGCATTGTCGAGTGTGACGATCGCTTTGTTCTTTGAATATTCCACCTTTGTCATCATCGGTCCGGTAGATGGGAATTTATGGAGACCGTATGTTTTAGTCAGTGCGAGATTGGCCAGCCGGAGTCCTACTACATTTTTCTGAGGGGGATGAATGCAGAACTCGTCGCCGACATCTATCGTAGGAATCATTCCGGAGTTGGGGATTGTCTGTAATGCTTTCATTTGTGCTTCCTGCAATAAGGCGGAATTTATATTCCGGCTGTTTCCGTATTTGTGCGGAGCAATCTGGACATAATAAAAAGGCATATCCGGTGTTTCCCATACATTTCTCCAGAGCTGCACCATCGCAGTCATCATCGGAGCATAGATCTGATAGTTGAATAGATTCGACTCTCCCTGATACCATAGAAATCCGCGTGCCGTATAGTTTTTCACAGGCAGTAACATGATATTATACAGACATTGCAGCCGGCTGTTCGTATCTAACTTTGGATTTTTGGCGGCTTCTATATTTGCGCCTTTCACGGAGGCGAGCGTTTCTTCTGTCATCCATGCCTCGATTCGTGAACCTCCCCAGCTGTTGATGACCAGTCCTACGGGGAGATGAAGCGTTTCCGTCAGTTGTCGGGCAAAGAAGTAACCTGCGGCACTGCAATCCATAGTGGTTTCGGGCGAAGAAACTTCCCATTTCGCTCCTTCAAAGTCTGTCCGTTCTTTCACTCCTTTGGTTCGGGGGACAGTGATAAAACGGATACGGTCGCGATAGTTGCCTGCGTTCAGAAGAGTTTCCAGCGAATGGTCAATGGGCTGTCCCATGTTTCCTTTCATGGTCATTTCCATGTTAGACTGACCGGAGCATATCCATACCTCTCCTATTAATATATCCGATAGCGTGACCCGGATCCCGTCACTGATGGTAATAGAATAAGGAGTAAAACTCCCGGCAGGGTTATCCACTTTGACCAGCCAGGCTCCCTCATCGTCTGTCGATACCTTATAAGTACGGTTATTCCAAGAGGTGGTGACAGTCACCTTTTTGCCGTCTGCCCATCCCCACAGCTTAACGGAACTGTTTTGTTGAAGTACCATATGATCTCCCATCATGGCAGGGAGCTTCACTTTGCCTTGTGCAAGCGAGAAAAATAGAAGTGAGATTGTAAAAATCAGAAAATGTTTTTTCATACTATTGTTTTATTAATTAGGATTTGACAAATACTTCACTTAGGTATAGGGCAAAATTACAACCTAATTTGAATATGGAATAATACTATTTAGTCATTCTCTGACAGATTTTGGTCGATTTACTCTAACTTCGCTTTCTCCTTTTGTTTTTTGATAAATATTGTCTTCAGATTATGATGATATTATATTTTACTTGTTTTTTCTTTGTATTGAGTCGGTGTCTCCCCTGTGTACTGCTTGAAAGCAGTGCTGAAATAACTGGGAGATGTAAATCCGACCTCTTCTGAAATTTCCGTAAATGTCATTTCGGTATTGGCAATTAACGTAAGTGCTTTTTCTATTCGGAATTTATTGATGTAATCATTTGCTCCTATCCCGGTAAGTGCTTTCAGTTTAGTGTAAAGCGAAGTACGGCTTAAACCTATTTCCTTGCAAATGAACTGAATGTCCAGATTGGTATTACTCAGATTCTCCTGGATTGTTTTGTTCACTTTAAGTAAGAAGCTCTCGTCTACCTGACTGAAAGTGGTCTCTTTCGGGACAGGTATTATGCCCGTATGCAAATACCTTTTCTTAATGTATTCCCTGTTTTTCAGACGGTTACTGATTATCTCCATCAGCATTTCTACTTCAAAAGGTTTTGTCAGGTAGGCATCTGCTCCATTCTTATAACCGCTGATGAGACTTTGTTTATCATCTCGTGCCGTGAGCAAGATAATGGGAATATGGCTGATCGTAATATCTTCTTTGATGTTTATGCACAGCT
>OBWF01000824.1_pt1 | contig 10169 bp, 7 predicted proteins | sample 1495211 | NCBI WGS metagenome assembly OBWF01 (sample SAMEA2580051, study PRJEB22360) | human gut metagenome | reverse complement strand
AACTGTTAGAATTACAGGACCAACAAGGGTGTTGCACTTCTAAATAGACATCGGGTCTCGTCGGCCTCCGCGTCCAGCATCGCGTTCAACAGCTGTTCGACCTTCTCCGACACCAACCGGTCCAGCTTCGTCTCGAGCATGTTCTCGTCGACCTGTAGAATCTGATTCGGCATGGTTCCGTCGCCTTCCTAAATAGGTTGATTTGGTTTGGCGACTGAAATCGTACCCGGACGACGGACCATGTCTCTCAACTCAAGCCTCAACCAAAATGCGCAACAAACCGGGCGTTATCAATCGGACACATTGGAGTCGGACAGGCTAAGCTGCATAGAACACCGCATCTAATCGGTTCGACACGCGCATTTCACTGCGCGACTGGACATTGACGTCCCTTTCGAGGTAATATCGAACCGGTTCGATACATACGTGAGTATGCAAATACGTAAACAACAAACAGGCAGATGCGCACGCAAATTGCACCCGCGCCCATGAGCCAAGGGAGGTCCCATGAAAAACAAAGTGCAACTCATCACATACGCCGATCGTCTCGGCGATGGCACTCTTAGCTCGATGACCGACATCCTGCGCACCCGCTTCGACGGCGTGTATGACGGCGTGCATATCCTGCCGTTCTTCACTCCGTTCGATGGTGCGGATGCAGGCTTCGACCCGATCGACCATACCAAAGTCGACGAACGTCTCGGCAGCTGGGACGACGTCGCCGAACTCTCCAAGACCCACAACATCATGGTCGACGCCATCGTCAACCACATGAGTTGGGAATCCAAGCAGTTCCAAGATGTGCTTGAAAAAGGTGAGGAATCCGAGTATTACCCGATGTTTCTGACCATGAGCTCCGTGTTCCCGAACGGCGCCACCGAAGAAGACCTGGCCGGCATCTACCGCCCGCGCCCGGGCCTGCCGTTCACCCACTACAACCTCGGCGGCAAGACCCGTTTGGTATGGGTCAGCTTCACCCCGCAGCAGGTGGACATCGACACTGATTCCGCCAAGGGTTGGGAATACCTGATGTCGATCTTCGATCAGATGGCCGCCAGCCACGTGCGCTACATCCGTCTCGACGCCGTGGGCTACGGCGCCAAGGAAGCCGGCACCAGCTGCTTCATGACCCCCAAGACCTTTAAGCTCATCTCCCGTCTGCGCGAGGAGGGCGTCAAGCGCGGCCTTGAAATCCTCATCGAGGTTCACAGCTACTACAAGAAGCAGGTGGAAATCGCCTCCAAGGTGGACCGCGTCTACGATTTCGCCCTGCCGCCGCTGCTTCTGCACTCGCTGTTCACCGGTCACGTCGAACCCGTGGCCCACTGGACCGAGATCCGCCCGAACAACGCCGTCACCGTGCTCGATACGCACGATGGCATCGGCGTGATCGACATCGGCTCCGATCAGCTCGACCGCAGCCTCAAGGGCCTCGTGCCCGACGAGGACGTCGATAATCTGGTCAACACCATCCACGCCAACACCCACGGCGAATCCCAGGCCGCCACCGGTGCCGCCGCCAGCAACCTCGACCTCTATCAGGTCAACTCCACGTACTACTCGGCCCTCGGCTGCAACGACCAGCACTACTTGGCCGCCCGCGCCGTGCAGTTCTTCCTGCCGGGCGTGCCGCAGGTCTACTACGTGGGCGCGCTCGCCGGCCGCAACGACATGGAACTGCTGCGCCGAACCAACAACGGCCGCGACATCAACCGCCACTACTACTCCACCGCCGAAATCGATGAAAACCTCGAACGCCCGGTGGTCAAGGCCCTGAACGCCCTGGCCAAGTTCCGCAACGAACTGCCTGCATTCGATGGCGAGTTCAGCTACGAGGTCGATGGCGACACGTCCATCACCTTCCGCTGGACCGCCGCCGACGGCACGTCCACGGCCGCCCTCACCTTCGAGCCCGGACGCGGCCTCGGCACAGACAACACCACCCCGGTTGCCAGCCTTGCCTGGAGCGATGCCGCCGGCGACCACGAGACTGATGATCTGCTGAGCAACCCGCCGATTGCCGATATCGACTAACCGTTGGCCCATAAACGCCACTCCGCTGTGCGCGCTCCAAGTAGTGCGTCCGGCGTAAGCTGGGTCCATGGAAAACAAACCGCCCGCAGTGCACTGAAGCTAGTGCGCTCGGGCGGTTTTGCATGTGGCGGGGTTGAAGGTCATGCTCCTGCGGGCGCGGCCCAAGCATCCCGCCGGAATCGACGAGACGAGCAGCAGAACAGAGAAAGAGCAGCATCATGTTGGAACCGTATGTGCGTCCGGGTATTGATGATCGCCCGGATTTGGACAAGGTCCTAAGTCCCGAAGACAAAGCCGCCGTGGCCAGACTGGCCATCAAGAATCGCCGCCGCCCGCCCGAAGCCTCTGCGGACCAGCCTGAGGCCCAGGCTGTGCGATTGGCTTCCGCCGGTTCTTCGGCAGCCGCTGCTGCAGCCGCCAGTGTGGACACTCCCGCGCCGGATATGTCGTCCGCCTACCTCGACATGCGCGATCCCATGGTCGCCGTCAATGGCCAACGCCCTACCGCAGGTCAGGTCTCCCGACTCAACTGGGGTTTCTTCGCTGCTTCAATTCTGGTCGGCGCACCTTGGGTGGCGTTGAACACCATTGCCATGCCCAACGCGATTGCGCGTACGTTCGGCTATGACACTGCTGTTGCCGGTCATATCGCCATCAATCCGGCCACTGGCCGCCCGTTGCCCGTCGCCACCGAATTGGCGATGCCCCTGGCCGTGTTGGTGATTGTCGGCGTAGTGGCCTCCATGTTTGCGATGCCGCTGATTTCAGTGTTGTCCGACCGCACACGCACGCCATTGGGCCGTCGTACCCCGTGGATGGTTGGCGGAGGTCTGCTGTGCGCGCTGATCACGCTGATTCTGGGGCAGAATATCGGCATCATTGTGCTTTGTATTTTCTGGGTGTTCCTACAGTTCGCCTATGCGATGCTTTCCGTGCCGTTGACCAGCGCCATCAGCGAACGGGTGCCCGACAAGTTCCGCCCTCGCATCGAACGCTGGCATGGCATCGGTGTGATGCTCGGCCAAGCGCTTGGCGTGTGCATGGGTGCGCTTGGTGTGATGTTCAATTCGTTTGCGCCGTTTAGTTACACCGCCGTGCTATTTGCAGTGTCCGGTATTGCCACCGTATTGATTCTGCCCAAGGAGCCTTCTAGCGCTGAGCAGCCGAACCAGCTTTTTGACCGCAGTCAGGTACTTGACCAATTGCGCCCGCCGGCCCACGCTCCCGAGTTCTCCCGGGTGTTCGCCGCCCGTACGTGCATGATGGCCGGTGTTGGGCTGACCGGTGTGTTTCTGTGGTATCTCGTACGTTTCTGGGTTTATGGCAAGGCCGTGGTACTTACGTCCGCGCCGCTGACCATTCCGGCCGGATTCCTCATTGCCGGTATGGCTGTGGCCACATTGATCGGTGCCGCGCTCGCCTCCTGGGCCGCCGGGCCGATTTCCGAGCGAATCGAGGAAAAGAACATTCCCGTGGCCCGTGTGGTGGCCGGTGCCTGCCTGCTGTATGCCGCTGGTTTGGCGCTCGCATGGGGCCTTGGCGTCTGGTCCACCGGCACTGCCCGTGAAAACGGCATGCTGCTGTTTGCGTTGATCTCCGGATTCGCCTTCGGCATTTACGATTCGCTCGGACTTGAACTGGTGATGGACTCTTTGCCCGACCCGCGCCGAGCCGGCCACGACCTCGGCATTTATGCGCTCGCCAACTCGGCCGGTCTGGCGCTCGCCGCCATCATCGGCGCGCTACTGGTGAACGCCTTCGAGCATAGCTTCGGCTATTACCTGCTCTTCCCGTCCGCCATCGTCATGGTGCTGCTGGCCGGAATCGTCACCCTCACCACCAAATCTGCCGAATAATAAACCGGTTCGAGTACACTGGTCAGCAGTGATCCAGTCCAGTACTCGCAGGGGAGCAAAACCATGGTCGGCATGCGCGACGTAGCCAAAGCGGCAGGGGTGTCCTTAAGCACCGTTTCGTTGGTGGTCAACAACACCGGCTACGTCTCGGCCGATATGCGTGCCAAAGTCGAGTCCGCGATGCGCCAGCTCAACTACATTCCCAACGAGCTGGCCCGCAACCTCTACCGAAACCGCACCAACACCATCGGCGTGATCATGCCGACCATCGCCCACCCGTTCTTCTCCACACTCACCGCGCATCTGCAGCGCGAGTTCGCCGCGCGCGACCTCAAAACCCTATTGTGTTCCACCGCCGATGCGGACAAAGGCGAGGGCGAATACGTCGATATGCTCCAGCGGCACATGATGGACGGCATCATCATGGCGGCCCACACCGAGCATCCGGCCGACTACTGGACCTCCATCCATCGGCCAATTGTCGCTTTCGACCGCACGCTCGGTGAGGGTGTGCCGGTCGTCCGGTCTGATCATGAACAGGGAGGCCGTCTGATTGCGCGCCAGCTCATCGATTCCGGCGCGCGCCACGTGGTGCTCGTTGGCGGCCCGCGTTCCCAGTTCGCGGAAGGCACCACTTTCCCCACGATTCGCTACCATCTCACCGTCGAGCGTCTGCTGGCTGAGGCCGGCATTGCCTGCGATTATGTCGAAGCCGGCACCGTGGCCGACATCGCCGCCCACGCAGCCACCGCATGCGCCATTTTCGAGCGGTATCCCGATGTCGACGCCATCGTCGGCTCCGATGTGGTGGCATCCGTGGCATTGCAGGAAGCCTCGCGCCGGGGTATCGAGATGCCTGCTGATCTGCAAGTCATCGCCTATGACGGCACTCTCATGGCCGAAACCGCCGGCAAACGCCTGACCGCGATTCGACAGGACTTCCCGGCCATCGCCGCCGCGCTCGCCGTCCGCATGGATTCACAGATCGCCGCCGACGGTGGCCCCGCCTCTCCGTCCAAGAACGATAGCGCTTCGGACGTTGACACCCAACCCACTCCCGAAGAAGTCATCCCCGTAGCCCTCATCCCCGGCGAAACCACCCGGTGACTCCTATCTTGGCTCCCCTCTCTGAGGCTGAGCTGTGAAGCAAACAGTCCAGTGGACTGTTTGTAGGCGAAGGCGAGCCGGGAGGCGAGCAGGCAGACTGCGGGCGGTAGCCCGTCTGTAATTGCGGCCGAGCTGGCGGCGTAGGCGACTGAGGGGAGCCGAGTCACGGCCGCCCACAGTCACCCATCTCACATGACTCCTACGTCACAATGTCCACAATGTGAACCCTTGCTGGATTGGCAAGACATACAAACCTATGTTTACATTCCAGTTCAGGTCGAACGGCCTGAGGAAATACCGAAAGGAGGCCACGCGATGACTGGATTCAATGCTTCTGCGTTTGTATCCGCACGAATTATTAGCCCGTCTTCGCTGGCGGACTAATTCGGCACTGATGCTTGAAGCCCCGTCAACGAAGGCAGGGCCAATCAAGCTGACACAATCGGCACGGCCCTGCATGATGCGGGGCTTTTTTTGTTGCGCTCACAAGGCTTACGGCAGAATCCCGCAGACGGAAACGGTAGCGGACAGTACACGGCAACAACACAGCGACAGAACAACAACCTCCCTGTGGGGCGAAATAATCGCCCGCCGATGAGAGTGAACGAGAGCAAAACAGGAGTAACAATGACTGCAGCAGTCGAAGAGACTGGCTTAGGGCAGGCGGCAGGTAAAGCCGCTACCTTGGTACGCGATTCGGTCAAGACCGTGATCGCCGCGTCGATGGTCGGTACCGCCATCGAATTCTATGACTTCTACGCCTACGGCACCGCCGCGGCAAACTACTTCCCGCACATCTTCTTCTCCGCGAAGGACAACCCCACCGTCGCACTGCTGATGAGCTTGCTGACCTTCGCCGTCGCCTTCATCGCCCGCCCGCTGGGCTCGCTGATCTTCGGCCACTTCGGCGATCGCATGGGCCGCAAGACCACGCTGGTCGTCAGCCTGATGACCATGGGTGTCGGCACCTTCCTGATTGGCTGCCTGCCCACCTACGATCAGGTCGGCGTTGGTGCAGTCGCCATCCTCTGCCTGCTGCGTTTCATCCAGGGCATCGGCCTGGGCGGCGAATGGTCCGGCGCGGCACTGGTCGCCACCGAGAACGCGCCTGAAGACAAGCGCGCACTGTACGGCTCCTTCCCGGAGCTCGGCGCCCCGATCGGCTTCTTCCTGTCCAACGGCACCTACTTCGTGCTCGAATCCTTCAACAATCAGGACGCGATGCTGGCTTGGGGCTGGCGTGTGCCGTTCCTGCTGTCCGCCATCCTGGTGATCGTCGGTCTCGTGGTCCGCGTTCACATGGAGGAGACCCCGATCTTCCGTATGGCTCAGGAGCAGAAGAAGGTTGTCAAGTCCCCGCTGACCGAGGTCTTCCGCAAGTCTTGGCGTCAGGTGCTGCAGGCCACCTTCCTTGTGGCTGTGACCTACACGCTGTTCTACACGCTCGCCACCTGGTCCCTCGCTTGGGGCACCAAGGAGCAGGGCGAAGGCGGCGGCAACCTTGGCTTCACCAACCAGGAATACCTGCTCATGCTCATGATCTCCATCTGCGTGTTCGCCCTGTTCATCGTGCTGTCCTGCCTGTACGCGGACAAGATCGGCCGCCGTCGCGTGCTGACCTTCTCCTCCTGCGCACTTGTGGTGTTCGCCGTACTCTTCCCGTTCCTGCTGGACGGTGGTCTGGTCGGCCAGAAGAACTTCTTCGCCAACATGGTGTTCCTGTGCGTCGGCTTTGCCCTGATGGGCATCGCCTTCGGCCCGATCGGCGCCTTCCTGCCTGAGCTGTTCGACGCCAACGTGCGTTACTCCGGCTCCGGCATCGGCTACAACCTGGCCGCCATCGTCGGCGCGGCTTTCGTGCCGACCATCGCCACTTGGCTGAGCTCCCACTGGGGCGTCCACTCCGTGGGCCTCTACCTTGCCGTGATGGCCGTGTGCTGCCTCGTCTCCGTGCTCACCTGCAAGGAGACTAAGGACGTTGACTTTACCAAGTGACGATGTTCACAACGTGAAAACCCCTAATTCCACTAAGTGAACCCCTACAGGGCTTTTCCGATGCGACGGGACTAAACCTGCATATCGGAAAAGCCCACAAGGAAAGCCACAACAGAATATCGCTCAGCGAAACCCCGCAGAACGCAAGAAAAATTCAACCCCATAAATAAACAAATAAATAAAAGGAGCGCCAAAAATGGCAGCAACTATCTGGTACGAGAAGGACGCCGATCTGTCCGTGTTCGATGGCAAGAAGGTGGCTATCCTGGGCTACGGTTCTCAGGGTCACGCCCACGCGCTGAACCTGCGTGACTCCGGTGTCGACGTGGTCGTCGGCCTGCGTCCTACCTCCAAGTCCGTGGAGTTCGCCAAGGAGCAGGGCCTTGAGGTCAAACCGGTTGGTGAGGCCGTCGCTGAGGCTGACGTTGTGATGATTCTTCTGCCTGACCAGTACCAGGCAGCCGTCTACAAGAAGGACGTTGAGCCGAACCTGAAGCCGGGCGCTGCCCTGGCCTTCGCCCACGGCTTCAACATCCACTACGGTTACATCAAGCCGTCTGAGGATCACCCGGTGTTCATGGTTGCCCCGAAGGGCCCGGGCCACATCGTTCGTCGTGAGTACGCCGCTGGCCGTGGTGTCCCGGTCGTCGTTGCTGTTGAGCAGGACCCGGACGGCAAGACCTGGCCGCTGTGCCTGGCTTACGCCAAGGCTCTGGGCGCTCTGCGTGCAGGCGCCATCAAGACCACCTTCACCGAGGAGACCGAGACCGATCTGTTCGGTGAGCAGGACGTCCTCATGGGCGGCATCAACCACCTGTGCGACCTCGGCTTCGACGTGCTGACCGAGGCTGGCTACCAGCCGGAAATCGCCTACTTCGAGGTGTTCCACGAGCTGAAGATGCTGGTCGACCTCGCTAACGAGGGTGGTCTGAACAAGGCTCGTTGGTCCTGCTCTGACACCGCTCAGTACGGCGACTACACCTCCACCGTCATCACCGAGGAGACCAAGAAGCGCATGCAGTATCAGCTCAAGCGCATTCAGGATGGCTCCTTCGCCAAGGAGTTCATGGATGACCAGGCTGCTGGCGCCCCGAAGTTCAAGAAGCTGCAGGAAGAGTACTCTCACCCGCACCTCGAGACCGTTGGCCCGAAGCTGCGCGCCATGTTCTCCTGGAATAACGCCGAGGCCAAGGACAAGGATGAGACCGAGTCCTTCAACGGCAAGATTGCTCGTACCCAGGTTCAGTGATTGTCGCCCCTGAAGGGGATTTAAGCTAGCAAACCGCCGTTCCCGCCCATACGGGAGCGGCGGTTTTGTGTTGTTGCGCGCAGCGAATCATTCTCAATAACAACTATGCGCTGATTTCTTGCAGGCAAACGAACACCGAATATGCAAGGTCGTTGATATCTCAGCCTTTCCCCATATGTGGGATTGTGCGATTCTGTTCAAAAGGGTGCAGAGTTGTTATCGAGAATCGTTCTCTGCACACGGCTGTCCATACTCCAATAGTGACCTAGCTCACGTTGTGGACTCCAGCGGGGCTGCGACGGCGTTCTCGGTAGGATTGAACTCGGTTTGAAGGACACAATCCTCGCAAAACAGGACTTATCTGCACACCGTAGATACCCCCGGCGCCCAGCGGCGCCACAACCCACTACTGAAAAGGAGTGCCAATAATGGCAGCACAGATCTGGTATGAGAACGACGGTGATCTCTCTGTTCTCGAAGGCAAGAAGGTCGCAATCATCGGCTACGGCTCCCAGGGCCACGCCCACGCGCTGAACCTTCGCGATTCCGGTGTCGACGTGGTCGTCGGCCTGCGTCCGACCTCCAAGTCGGTCGACTTCGCCAAGGAGCAGGGCCTCGAGGTCAAGTCCGTGGCCGAGGCTTCCGCCGAGGCCGACGTGATCATGATTCTGGCCCCCGACCAGTACCAGCGCACCATCTGGGCCAACGACATCGAGCCCAACATCAAGCCGGGTGCTGCTGTTGCGTTCGCTCATGGCTTCAACATTCACTACGGTTACATCAAGCCGTCTGAGGATCACCCGGTGTTCATGGTTGCCCCGAAGGGCCCGGGCCACATCGTTCGTCGTGAGTACGCCGCTGGCCGTGGCGTGCCGGTCGTCGTGGCCGTCGAGCAGGATCCGCGTGGCGACGGCTGGGCTCTGACCCTGGCCTACGCCAAGGCCCTCGGTGCCCTGCGCGCCGGTGCCATCAAGACCACCTTCAAGGAAGAGACCGAGACCGATCTCTTCGGCGAGCAGAACGTGCTCATGGGTGGCGTGAACAAGCTCGTCGAGATGGGCTTCGAAGTCCTGACCGACGCCGGCTACCAGCCGGAAATCGCCTACTTCGAGGTCTGCCACGAGCTCAAGATGCTCGTCGACCTGATGAACGAGGGCGGTCTGAACAAGGCTCGTTGGTCCTGCTCTGACACCGCTCAGTACGGCGACTACGTCAACACCGTCATCAACGAGGACTGCCGCAAGCGCATGGAATACCACCTGCAGCGCATCCAGGACGGCTCCTTCGCCAAGGAGTTCATTGACGACCAGGATGCCGGCGCCCCGCACTTCAAGGAGCTGCAGGAGAAGTACTCCAACGAGCGCATCGAGACCGTCGGCCCGAAGCTGCGCGCCATGTTCTCCTGGAACAAGGATGGCGTCAAGGATGCCGACGAGGCCAACTCCTTCACCGGCAAGATCGCCCGCGCCCAGGTTCAGTGATTCTTCCTTGGCTCCCCTCGGGTGAGGTGCGCACGAACAGCGAGCCGGCAATCGCAGCCTTCAGGCTGTCCGTGTTGCAGTACGCTGGCGCGTAAGCGCCTGAGGGTGGTCCCCAGTGCATACCAAAAGGCCGCCGCTCCGATTCATTCGGAACGGCGGCCTTTCGCTTATTCCAAGGGATCTACTTGATAACCCACGCAGAAGTGTCGGTGGGGAGCTGGCCTTCGGGGGTCAGCGGGCCGGACGCCAGCACCACGGAGCCATCGGGCAGCGCGACCGGGGCATTGCCGAAGTTGGTGATTGAGGTGAACACCCGCCCGCCAACCGCCGCGCGGGTGTACGCCACCACATCGTCGCCCATGTCCACCTGCTCGGCCGTGGTGTCGCGCGTGGCGGTCAGCGACTCCTGGCGAATCGCCAGTGCGGCGCGATACAGCGCGAGCATCG
>OBWF01000823.1_pt1 | contig 10177 bp, 8 predicted proteins | sample 1495211 | NCBI WGS metagenome assembly OBWF01 (sample SAMEA2580051, study PRJEB22360) | human gut metagenome | reverse complement strand
TGAACCAGTCGGGAAAAGGGAAAGTGTGGTTTGCGGGGCGAGGAACCGCCCCTGAGTGGCAAATGAAACGGGAAATGCTTTCTCCTGCGTATACCACCAGATGGACAGATTTGCCAGTAGCCCAGTTATGAATATGTAATCCACCCATAATATTGTTATCTTATTATCTTATTATCTTATTATCTTATTATCTTATTATCTTGTTGTCTTGTTGTCTTGTTAACTTAATTAATCTATAAATCAAATACTTAACAACTTGTTAAGTTGTTAATATAACAAAATAATTGCATGATTCGCGTTCAGATGGCAATATTAAGTTGTTAACTTAACAACTTAATATGAGGCTATAATGATAATAGTATTAGGTAGTCAAAAGGGTGGGGTAGGTAAAAGTACACTGGCGGTATCTATAGCTGCGTATCTGATGTCACTAGGCAATAGCGTGATTATTGTCGACGCAGATGACCAGAAATCAGTATTAACCTGGTACAACAATCGCCCTGAAGATCTCCCTCATATTCCGGTTACAGGCGCGACAGGTAACATCAAAGCCATGTTAAAGGAACACGAAAAATCCTATGATTTTGTTATTGCAGACTGTGCTGGCCGTGATAGCGCAGAAATGCGTAGTGGATTGATGGCCGCAGATGTATTCATTTCTCCTTTGCGCCCATCTCAGATGGACCTGGATGTTGTGCCTCATACATGCTCCGTTTTTACAGCAGCAAAAGATTTTAATGAGGATGTTCGGGGATATCTCGTTTTAAACATGACGCCCACAAATATGTTTGTTAATGAAGCCAATGAGGCAGCTGAAGTACTTAAGGATTACCCTGAAATGCATCTGGCAAACTCCCGGGTATGTGATCGTAAAGCACATCGAGATGCTTGGGCCGAATCAATGACAATTTTTGAAACGCAAAATGATAAAGCCCAGCAAGAAATCGAAGCGTTAGTGAAAGAGGTTATTCTGTGAGAAATAGAGCAAACACTTCACCTCGTGACGAGGCAGCATTTATTAACGGTGGCACGGCTGGCCTTGATAATACCAAAAAGTCATCAGATAAATCATCGGTTGTCAGCAAAGCAAAACCAGTGAGTATTTCTTTTTTTGAAGAAAACCTAAAAGACATTGATGCCCTTATAACGGCTGAGATGGTTTCAGGTAAAGGCAGAGTGAATCGTTCTGATGTTGTCAGGGCGGCGGTAGAAGCACTTAAAACACTATCAAAAACAGAGGTATCACGATTGATAGCAGAAGTAAAACAAAGATAACACCTTGTTATCTTGTTATCTTGTTATCTTGTTATCTTGTTATCTTGTTATCTTCAATGTATTTTAGGATGACCTATGTTGAATAGAACCTAAAACAAATATTAATAGGGGTCCGCTTGGAAAAGGGAAATTTTCCCACGCTAAGAGAATTGAGTTGAACGAGTGGTTACATCTAGGCCAGCTAACTTACTGAACGTAAAGGCTGTACGAAATGTTCCGGCCGTCCGATAACCGTTTGGCTTACTTCCGTACATTCCCTTGCGTAGATGTAGGGGTTTGAGGGCCAACCGTACGAAAACGTACGGTAAGAGGAAAATTATCGTCTTAAAAATCGATTAGTAGACAATGCCGTCCGTTAAGTGCCAATTTTCGATTAAAAAGACACCATTTTGATGGCGTTTTTCTATGTCCATTATGTTTTGATATATCAGACAGTTACTTCACTAACGTACGTTTTCGTTCCATTGGACTTCAGACCCCTAGACTTGGTTAAAATAGGTGTACTTCCTTTAGTTACACTGATTGTTTCTTTCTATTTCCCTCAGAACATCAAAGACAAAAATTCTAACTAAAGTATCAGGTCGCACCAGTGGCCTTTATAGATACATAGGAATTTAAATCTATGGAACAATGCATCTTTGATTTAGGCATTATAAGGGACTCCGTGGGAATTTCTGCGATAACACCCGCTAAGCGATTTCTCCCTGACGGAAATCACTTGTTTTCCGTCAGGTCCTGCAGTTGAAGAAAATTGAATCCATAAATCTGTGATTTTTTGCGTGACAAACCCTGTCGGAATGAGAAACTGTACGGAAACTTCAATTTTAAGGTTTGTCGTACATGTTGATTGGTTATATGCGGGTATCAAGCAATGATGAACGTCAGTCAGTTTCTTTGCAGCGTGATGCGTTGATTGCTGCTGGAGTGGATCCCCGGCATTTACATCAGGATCATGCTTCAGGTGCTCGTGATAATCGCCCGGGACTTAAGTCCTGTCTCGCTGAACTTCGCGAAGGTGATGTACTGATAGTCTGGAAACTGGATCGACTTGGTCGTTCACTCTCACATTTGCTCCGAATTATTGAAGACCTGAAAATTCGTGGTATTGCTTTCCGATCATTGACTGAATCTATTGATACAACAACGCCACACGGCTCGTTCCTCTTTAACCTTTTTGGCACGCTCGCGGAGTACGAAAGAACACTTATCACAGAACGCGTTAATGCTGGTCTGGCTGCTGCTCTCCGGCGGGGGAGAAAAGGCGGAAGGCCACCGGCGATAGATGCTGAAAAGGTTGATCAAATCCTCGCAGCTCTGGAAGGAGGTGCCAGTAAAGCGTCAGTATGTCGCGCATTCAGTGTGCCACGCTCAACGCTCACCGATACTCTACGACGAATTGGCTGGGCCGGACCTGGGGGGCGTAATCTGACAACGGATCAGAGCAATGTCATTTCTCGACGCTAAATCGTACGATACGCTTTTTGGATTACCTGAACTTTATGAGGATGCACTTCCCCGGTTTTCGCTCTCCTGCGAGGATATTGCATTCGCCAGAACTCATCGTCGATCTCATAACCGTCTGGGTTTTGCCATTCAGCTTGCACTTGTCCGTGATCTCGGTCGTACACTGCGTGCAGGAGAGATTCCCCCGGAGGCTGTTATCACCGTTGTTGCGGAACAACTGGATATTGACCCTGCTGTTTTTACACTTTACGCACAACGTGAGGAAACCCGCCGGGAACATGCCCGCGAAATAGTTTCGGCTTTGGAGCTTCGTTCCGTCCGGAGTAGCGATTACAGAATGCTCATTATCGCGGCTACACGCGAAGCAGCAACCACCGAAAAAGGACTGCCGATCACCAGAGCAGTTATCAATAAGCTGAAGGACCAGAAGTTACTTGCCCCTGCTCCGGCACAACTCATCCGTCTGGCAATGGCGGGCCGGGCGGCTGCCCGTCGCCTTTCTTATCGGGAACTCATCAGGGATCTGAAACCTTCATCCATTAGCGCTCTCGAGCAGTTGCTTACCGAACGAGTCGGAGAAAAGAGCATTTTAGGCTGGATAGCTGAAGCGCCGGAAGGCGTGAAACTCAAGAATCTTAAGGGGTTAATTGCCAGGCTGGAGGTATTACGAACAGCGGCAATCTCCGATGAGCAACGTAAACGGATTCATGTAAACCGTTACGGTATTATTGCCCGGGATTCTCGCGTTTTACATGCGCGTGAAATACAACGAATGGCACCCGAACGCCGTCATGCCACGCTGGTAGCCTTTGTTATTGAAAAGCAGGCAGCAATTACAGATCTGGCAATTGATATGTTCTGCAAATTGATTGGCAGCACGAGGCGCAGAGCAGAGATAAGCCAGAAAGAGCGTCGTCTGAAAGCCGCTGAAGTACTTGAAGTCGTAGCTCAGGATCATATTAAGCTGGGACGGGCTCTCCTGGCAGCACGTGACGGTAATACTGATATTGAATCTGTAATAACAGCATCACTCGGCTGGGAAGGTTTGATTGCCAGTATGGAGGCTGCAGCTTCGGTGGCATCTTCCCATCACTGTTCTGAACTGGATGAACTTATCGGACGACAAAAATCATTACGTAAGCTTGGACGACTCATTTTCAGCGCTTTTTCTTTCAGAGCTTTTCGCCCGGATGATAGCGTTTTGTTGGCGATTGGGTATTTGCAGGCGTTCTATCATGGCCGAAAATTACCCAAACAAATTCCGCTCGATTTTATGTCCCATAAATGGCGACGTCGTGTCATCCATGGAGAAAATACCGATCTGCAGGCGTGGGAAGTCGCCGTATTCGTTCATTTGCGGGAACGCCTGAAAACAGGTGACATATGGGTTGATGGTAGTCGGGCCTGGCGTAGTTTTGAGGACTACCTTCTTCCTCACCATGTTTTCGGGCAGATGCGGGCAGAATCCCGGCTGGGACTTGCCATTCCGGACAACTTTGCTGAATGGCGGGCTGAGCGAACCACCACACTCAACGCAAAACTGAAAGCGCTGGCAAAAGCTGCTTCGGAGAATGCCATACCCGATGCAGAACTTTCCAGCAGAGGGTTGTCTGTGTCTCCGATTCGCGAAGAAGAGAGCGACAAAATTAAGGCTCTCAGCCGTAAACTCTACATGCTGGTACCACGCATCAGAATTACCAGTTTGCTGGCAGAAGTTCATAGCTGGACCAGTTTTCTTGATTGTTTCACCCATTATCGCACCGGGGAACAGGCGGAAGATGAAGCTGCACTTATGGCTGCGATCCTTGCCGATGCGACGAATGCGGGAGCAGAACGGATGGCGCAGAGTTCCCGGGGTGTCACCATTCACCAGATGATGGTAATGATGGATCGTCATTTACGCACTGAAACCTATGCGTCTGCCACATCAGTTCTGGTCGATGCGCAACAGGAACATCCTTTTGCTGCTATATGGGGGGATGGGCATGTGTCATCCTCGGACGGGCAGTTTTTTCCTGCGGGTGGACGAGGAGAAGCCAGCCTCGAATATAACGCCAAATACGGCAAACGACCTGGCGCGTCGATTTATGGTTTTTTATCGAACCGTTTTGCATCCTTTTTTTCCAGAATGATTCAGGCCTCTGAAAGCGAGGCTCCCTACGTACTTGACGGCTTACTTCATAACGAAAGTTCTGTGGTAATTCATGAGCATGCCACCGATACAGCCGGTGCGACTGAAACAACATTTTCAATGTTTCACTCTTTTGGTTACAGACTCATACCCCGTATTCGCAACCTCGGCAGTCGCAGGTTGTACGTTATTTCACCCTCAGAGGAATATAAACCACTTGATGCCCTGATCGCCGGAAAGGCCAAAATGGAAGTAATAGAACAGCACTGGGATGAAGTTCTGCGGCTTAAGGCCTCGATCGGCGCTGGTCTGGTACCACCATCGGTAATACTGAAAAAGCTGGCAGCATCTCCGAGACAAAACAGGCTCAATCTGGCCCTGCGTGAAATGGGACGTATTGAACGCTCAATTTTTATCTGTGACTGGTTGCTTGACACTCGGTTACGTCGCAGATCACACGCAATCCTCAACAAAGGCGAAAGCCGCCATGCACTTGCCCGCGCTATTTTTCTTCACCAACTGGGCGAATTCCGGAACAGGGCTGCCGAGACAATGGCTCACAGGGCATCGGGCCTCAACCTTGTTGTTAATGCAATAATTCTGTGGAACACGGTCTATCTCAGTCGGGCTGTTGATTACATTCGCAGCCAGGGGATCATTATACCGGAAGAGCTCTTGTCCAGTGTATCACCACTACCATGGGGTCATATCTCGCTCACTGGAGATTACCTGTGGAACGAAATTGACCATCTCCTTGAACGATACAGGCCACTTCGTACTAATCGCTTCAATCCAAAGAACTTCACTTTTCCTTAGCGTGTGTTATCGCAGAAATGCCCACGGAACCCCAGACCTGGAGCGAACTGCCTAAGTCGCCCGAGATACCGCAGAGATGCACGTGAGCTATGAGAAAGCGCCACGGTCCCGCAAGGGGAAAGGCGGTAAGGTATCCGGTAAACGATATGGCGGGAATGTGGAGGTCGCAGGGGGGAGCGATTCACCGGAAACGGTGATGATCTTGAAGCCACATCGGGTTTCGTCAAATCCTAGACTTGCAGCTTCGGAAAGTGTGAAGCTCGTCAGGGGGAGGCGGAGCCTATGGAAAAACGGCCCCGCCGCGGCCTTTTCCGGCCGTGCTCTTTTGCTCACATGTTCTGTCTGGCTTATCCCCCGATGCTGTGGATAAACCGTCTGCCGTTATTAGAGAGCCGCCACCGCTCGCCGCAGCCCCAGCGACCGAACGTAGTGAGCGAGTGGGCGAGGAAGCGGCATTTCTCCGCCTGTCTGCTTTGAGCACTTACGCGCCAGTGTCTTTCTCAGGCCATGACCTGACGCGCCCTCCGGGCGCGTCTGCTGGCGAAAACGCTCACGGACAAGCCGCGACCGCTTTCGCCAGCGCCTTTATGGTTGTTCTGTGCCGTACTGCGCTTCAAAGTGAGTCTGTATGCTGTTCTGGAGTTCTTCCGCCAGTTCGTGCAGTCGTTCGCACATGGCGGCCTGTTCGTCTGCATCCAGTGCATCCAGTTTTTCGAGCAACGTCAGGCTCTGGCTTTTGATAAATCGCGCCATGTTGAGCGCGGTCTGCTGCTGTTTGTTCACGTTCTCCCGTCTCCTTTACTGGTGTTTACGTCCGGCACTGCGTCACCTGGTCATCACACCAGGTGACGTCACTGAAAATTATCATACAAGCCCAGGCGCGCGTGGGCTGCGCGACATTAACACCCCGTGACGCTTATTTTTTGCTGAATATGTGCGCGATTTTCTGTCTGCGTTGTGTGCAGTTGTTGTCATAAACACGAACGTTCCGACGGTTCCTGATGTGCGTCACTTTGACGTTTTGACAAAGTGACGCACGGGAGGTGCTTGCACAAACCCGCGAATAACGGCGTTTACCGCGTGATTTTTTTACATCTGACAAAGTGACCCGGCGTGATGGCCAGTTCTGGCCAGAGACGTTCGCGGGGTGTCGGGGCGCAGCCATGACCGGGTGGTGTTTGTCCGGTCGTGTGTGCGCGGTCCGACAAATGCACATCCTGTCCCGTTTTTCGCTCGGTTTTTATTGATTACCGGACAGACGAACCCGGATTGCCATATTGCGAAAATTACGTTAAAACGATTACGAGCGTGCAGTTGGGCTGATATATCAACAGTCATGCCAATATGTATTAACCCAACAGGCCGCTCTTTTTAATTCCAATAAAAATATAAATACGAGTATGAATCAGGACAAAGCAATTTATTTAGAAAATAAATATTTTTCACCCGCAAACGAAGCTGTCAGACTGGAGCGTGAAGGCGATTACATTGGAGCATGGAAAAAATGGAATGATGCACTTTATTATGCCAAAGGAGAAAATATAGGTTGGTGTATAGCCAGAGCTGAATATTGTAAAAAGACAGGCCGGTTTTAATTCTGGCGGGGGTTCAAAGTGGCGTCCCCTTTGGCACGTCGACGTATCAAAATGCGCCAGCATTTTGTATACAGTCGGTCACGTGCCTCCAGGATTTACCATCAAAAACGCCTCTGTAATTAATCCTGAATCAAGATATAACTAAGATATAATTAGCGTATAACTAGGGCATAACTAAAGTATAACTAACGGTTCACCAACGGATCGCATGTAGTAGACGCTACATAAAAAATCCTGAAATGGAGGATTCGTCATAAAGAGATTCCTGTTTTTACCGTTCTGATGCAGGATAGGGCAAACACCGCAAAAATGATGAAAAACTGATTAACCATACTGTCTGTATTCTGAATGAATTACGAAGCATAGCGATAAATTAAAAAATCCCCCTGGATTACAGGGGGAAGCCATCAGAGTTTGAGTAATGAGAAATATTATTTTGGAGAGAGCACCACAAATGCGCTCTTTTCCAATCTGCCGTAACCATCAGCAAAAGACAATCAGGACAGGCGAAAAAATCCCCCTATATGGCAAGGGGGTGTCAATGAGGACATGGCAATTGTGAGTTTTGTGTGTGTTTTATGTGTTGCAGTTTGCAACGTCAGAAATTTGCCGTAGTTCGTCATGAGAGACAACAAAAAAATCCCCCCGGAACTGGTGGAGGCTAGGGCCAGAGGGGTAGCAAATAGCTAAATAATTTTCGTAGTTTTGATATTCCCATCGTTGCAACCGCAACGGGGTGAATTTGCCGCAGTTGTGTGTGAAAAACAATCCTGATTCCGGGACAGGATGTGTAATCGTATAACCGCGCACGCACGGCTATACGGTTACCACCTGGTCATGGCTGCACCCCGACACCCTCGACACAGTTCCCGAGATACGATAGAACATCAGGGCGCGTTTCCGGGTAAACGCATGTTAATGACCGGGAATTCATTGATTAGGGACCGGAGACGCGCTACAAAACTCCTGCGCGTTTCTGGCATCAACTGACCATGGGGATGGTTTGGCAGTAGCAGCAAGCGCCAGAAACGCGCTCAAAATGCCTCTGGCGGCCTTAACCCACCAAAACATACAAAACCATTGCCCGATGCAAAAAAGTGCGTTAGAAAGCGTCTGAGCGCGTTTCCTTGCCACCTGAACGTCATCTCTGGGATTCGTGCTCACTCCATCAAATAACAAATAAACTTCAAAGTCTGATAATGGGTTCCCCCTGTAATCCAGGGGATTTTTTTCGCTCACTCATTACCGCACAACTCGACATCACGCCGGAGACACGCTAAAACACACCTGCGCGTTTCTGGTGCAAAGAGTAGTTCGTAGGGATGAGTACAGTCAGGTATGTACCAGAATCGCGCCCTGAACGCGGCTGAACGCCTCAAAGAGAAAAAACAACCGAAACCATTGCCTCATGTAAAAAATCGCGTTACAAAGCGTCTGAGCGCGTTTCTGGCGTCTTTTTTTGTTGCTGTGTCGTTGTACTTACCTTGTTGTCAGATTCGCGCTCAATCATCACTGATCAATCTGCGCTTATCCTGCTGGTATTTTTTTACAACCAACGCCCACGAAAATGCCAGACGGGAACCATTATCCATGTCCTCTGCCATGCCAACTACAGGGGGATTACAGGCAAAAAATCCCCCGGAACTGATGAAGGCCAGACCAGGGAGAGCAAATGGCCAAATAATTTTTGTATAAAAAACACGATTATATTTTACTTGGTAAAAATCTATAATTCGTATTTCTTCCTGATATCTATTACATCTTCTTTATAATCTGCTGCATTTGTAGCCCCACGGCCCTGGACTATTTTAAATGATGCCAAATAAATATTTTCAACTTTGTTATCTTTCAACTCAATGTAAACCCGCTCTGACATTCCAGATTCAGTACCTTTTATCATATTAAAAACTGGAATGTAGGAAGATGCATCTCTTGATATTTCTGTATTGCTGTAAACCCACAAAACATTTCCAGAATCAGAGAATGATAAAGTTCTTGGCTCCCCAAGGAGATTTAATACCTTTGATTTGCTATCATTTTTATTTAATTCATTAAAAGCGGTTAAACGTAGCTCATCTGGTCTTTGTTCAAATTTATTCTTCTCTCTGAAGTTGTTTATTGCAATATCATGGTTGATAACTACACCATCCTTATCATAAACAACAAAGAGAACACGATGAGCATAAGTACCACCTAAATCATTCAAATGTCCTTGATAGGATACGATGTTATAAGTACCGTTGGGAAACGTCTTTTTAATTACACTTCTACCTTCTTGTTTTTTATCACCAAATAGCATATTAACTTCATTTATTGAAGTTTTATTGTTTTCAATTTGTGAGTTTATTTGCTGCTCAGTTATGTTTTTATCTGCAAGTATTTTGTTCCCATTAACCCAATTTGAACAACCAGATAAAATAAAGGCAAGTGTTAATGGTAATAACGTATTTTTCATAAAAATATCCTTTTTAAATAGAGAAAACTCAATAAAGTGAACAAACATCACCACTTTAATGTTATCTGTAATCACTTACAATTAAAAGGGGTTAGTTTGGAGATCGGAATGTTTTGTACGCTAAGAGCATTATAACCAATCGCGATACGTAACAGACTGATTTTTCGCCAACTGATATCAATTTTAAATTGTCGCTCTTGCTGTATCGCATTTAGGTTATCCGATTAAGGCCAAATTCCCTGAAAACGCCGTATAGCACGGGAGTACACCCTATTGCGACAGGCAGGTCTGTTCAAAAAACAGGCTTGCCGTACAATAATTCTCTATATCCAAACTGCCCCAATTATACCTGCCTGTTTTTCAGCATGGCTACCGCATCCACTTCAGGCATCGCAAACTGCACCCGGTGCCGTGCAGCCACATCCAGTGCAAACACCTTCG
>OBWF01000817.1_pt1 | contig 10239 bp, 6 predicted proteins | sample 1495211 | NCBI WGS metagenome assembly OBWF01 (sample SAMEA2580051, study PRJEB22360) | human gut metagenome | reverse complement strand
CGGCCCAGCGATTGGGGCTGTTGGGAGACTGTAAATGCGTGATGGCGATACCGGTCAGCGCCTCGTCGAAGAACCCGTTTTTTGATCGTAAACCGAAAGAAGAACCGAAAAACTAGAAACAAATGAGTGACTCTATTCTAAAATTCGCGAATAAGCTGGAGATACGTTATTCCTTTAATAATAAATCCAATTATATGGATGCCATGACCAAGCACCGGTGTGAGAAGGAGATTCTTACGCTGATACGTTCCTTGGCGGATATGCTGGACGTGAAGCTGACGGTTTACAACGAGCCTTACGATAAGGAGGGTGGTTTCCGTGAGAAGCTGGGCGTGGCCGGGGAGAGTAGCCGCTCTATCTCTATCGTGTTGAACTTGGTGATGCAGATATTGACCCGTCCCTCCTTGTCGGTGGGTGGACAACCGCTGATGGACCGTACGCCGGCGGACGAGGAGGAGATGCAGCGTGAGCTGTCCAAGTTACGCCGTGAACTACGACTGAAGACTCCGGGGGCTACGCCTTCACACCGCTTGATCGACCTGTTGAACGCCTCGCCCCGTTTCTGTAAGTGTAAGTCTAATTTCTACGAGGCTTTGAAAGGGTATCCGAAGGTGACGAAAATCTCGGTACGTGAGTTGAACGAGAAGGATCGTAGCCGTTCCGGTTCGCTGGAGGTGAAGCGGGACCAGTTCGATTATTTTATCTTGCGTAGCGACGATCTGCCTACTGTCAAGGATAATAAGGCCACGATAGAGATCATCTCGCCGGTACTGAAAGACAGTAAGTATCGCTGGAAAGGTATTTACAACAAGGGAGGCGAGACAATCGATTTCTATATGCAAGATGAGGATTTCAAGAAACAGATGTTCGAGGACAAGATCTCGTTCACGAGCGGCATGTGCATCGATTGCGTCTTGGAGATCGCTCGCCGTCTGTCGGAGCTAGGAGAGGTGGTCAACGTGAGCTATACCGTGACTACGGTGATACGTACCCGTTTCGATAAGATGGAGATCGTCACCCCTCAAGGCAAGCGGCATCTTCGTAAACTGGAAGCCGCGAAGAAACAGCTTACGCTGGATTTGTTCGGCTAATCCGACTGCCGTATTCCCATCGCTCCCAAGCACTACAGTGTTTCTACTTGAACACGGTAGTATTCATCAGCGAACACAATAGTATTCAATCTCGGACACAATAGTCTTTTTGCTTTGAATACTATTGTGTTTTTTCGTAAGGACGGGCAGTCTATACGAGTGTATATTTCCTCGGATAATTGAATGCGATCGCCAATAAGGCGCCTGCTCCCAATAGATATGGGTAGTAAAGATATTGCATGATCTCGATAGGGGAGACATGCCCGAGTCCGGCGGCCATCAACATCTGGGCGCCGTAGGGGATGATTCCCTGTATGAAGCAAGAGAAGATATCCAATAGGCTGGCGCTGCGGCGGGGATCTATCTTGAACCGGTCCGCTATATCCTTGGCGATCGGGCCGGCCATGATGAGGGCGATCGTATTGTTGGCCGTGCAAAGGTTGGCGAAGCTCACCAAGGCCGCTATGCTCATCTCGGCCCCCTTGGAGGAATGGATGCGGGAGGTAAGCTTGCGGATGATCCAGTCGATACCCCCGTTATAGCGGATCATCTCCAACATGCCTCCTGCCAGAAGCGTCACGATAATCAGCTCGCCCATATTGGTGATACCTAATCCCATGGAGGCGTTCCAGCCCCAGATATCGAAGCTACCGGTCCACAAACCTACTATACCGGACAGGACGATCCCGATGAATAGCACCAGCATGACATTGATCCCGCAAACGGCGGTTACCAACACCACCAGATAAGGGATCACCTTGACCCATTCGATCGGGGCCGGGGCGTAAGCGTTCTCCACGCCGCTTCCCACCAGCACGTATATCAATCCGGTCAGGATCGCTATCGGGAGGGCGATACGGATATTCACCTTGAACTTATCGGACATCTGGCAACCCTGCGTGCGGGTAGCTACGATGGTCGTATCGGATATGAACGACAGGTTATCGCCGAACATGGCGCCGCTCACCACGACACCTAGCATAAGGGCGTCCGGCATCCCCGTCTTGTCCGCTATACCGACGGCTACCGGGGCCAAGGCCACGATCGTGCCCACCGACGTACCTACCGAGATGGATATGAAACAAGCGGCCAAGAAGATTCCGGCCGCCAACAGGTTACCGGGCAGGATGGACATCGCCAGATTCACGGTAGCGTCTACGGCACCCATCGCCTTGGCGGTCTGCGCGAACGCCCCGGCGAGGATGAAGATCAATACCATCAGCATGATATTGCTATTGGCCGCCCCCCGGCAGAACTGCTCGATACGGTTGCTTAATTTGCCTCCCTTGGAGATCGCTATCGCTACGATCGAGGAGAGGACGAAGGCTACCGTTATCGGCATCTTATAGAAATCTCCCGCCACGATAGATATCACCAAATAAGTCAATAAGAATACCACCAGCGGCGTCAATGCCCATGCGTTCGGTCTGCGTTCCAACTCCCCCATTTTCTTATCTCTCCTACATTTAACTGTCAACTGTCAATTCTCAACTGTCAACTCTTAGAAGGAGAACCGCAGCGCTATACGCACGCCCCCCTTCTTGATATTCGGTTGGTCCAGATACGTCAACCGGCGGTAATAATCGATCCGTAATATCTTGAAGATGTTCTCCAGACCTACGCTGGCCTCCAGGTAAGGTGTACGGCCCATCGGCGAGGTTCCCTCGGGGAAGCGGTATAGTCCCGTCGGGTCCAAGGCCGGGTTATTCTTATCGGTCAGTCCTCCGTAGAAACCGCTGAACGATATCACCTCACGCAAACGTAGCCACTTCACGCCGGGAATACGGTTTAAGATCCATCCCTTCATATAATACGTGAAGTAGAACGAAACATACTGGTCGCTTACGAACTCCAGCGCACGCATCATGTTGAAGGCTTGCGGCTGGATCGTGATGGACTGGTTGGTATTCGGCATGATGAGCAAGGGGAAAGGAACCTTGTCCCATACCTTGCCCGCCGTCACCAAGGCGTCGATATGTCCGAAGGAAGAGAGCCAGATCCGTTTCTCGGCGCTGATCTCCGTATGGTTGTAGTTGAAGTCGCTCCCCAACACGTTCTTCAATCCCATCTGATGGGATAGCTTGAATACGGGAGCGTCTTTCGAGAGGTTGAAAAGCGAGTTCTTACCCTCTCGTCCGTTATAGGCACGCTCGCCCGGGGCGAAACGAAGCTGGGTCCCTAGCTCCGTGTTGGTGAAACTCTTTAGGTTCGTCAATGTCCCGTCGGCGTCGTAACGGTCGTAGCGGAGCGTTCCGGCCGCCTCGTTGTTCTCGTTCCGCGCCCAAGTGGTAAGGGTCAGGCCATTCAGCCATTCCTTCTGGTACTGGAGCATGGTCTTGCGGATGTATTGCATCATGGTGACGGGCTCGCCCACCTTCCATGCCACGAACATATTATCCTTGCTGGTGAAGAGGAAGTCCTGACCAGGCGTATATACGTCGTACTCTTGGATCGCAGAGATATTGTTCACCGGGCTTTCTCCCTCGTGATATTTCTTCTTGTTCACGCTATACGTCAGCTTGGCGTTATACTTTAGCTTACGGTCGTTTACGCCATAGGCCAGATAACCGCTACCGAACCAGTGCGGGTTGAGGTTTGCCGTCGTCATACCTCCCACACGCATGCGGAAGCCCTCCAGATGGTTGGCGCTGAACGTGGTATTCATCGGTCCGAAATCGAACTTGCTCTTATCCTTGTCCGCCGTGGTCGGGATATAACCGGTGATCAATATCTCGGCGGTCTTGATGATCACGTTGAAAGCCGGTACCTTGCGAAGTTGCGCCAGCAAGTCGTCCAAGGCGCTCTCTTTCTCTTTCAAGGGGACATGGCGGTTGTGTATCCAGAAGGTGTCGGTCTGGGCGGTGGCTTCGGGCAACTCATGGATCGGGCCGAGAAGGCCGAAGATCGAGTCGGCGTTCTGCACGTCGAACTGATACTTATCGAAATTCCTTAGCTGGTGGGCGTAGAGCTGTTGCGCCCCCTTTACGATATAGAAGTTGACGTAGGTATTCTCGTTGGCGAGCACCCAAGTGCTATCCGGCATCCGCTTGAACTCTTGCTCGATCCGGAGCTTGTCCACCCAGTTGAGGTTGATGTTCGCCGGGGTGTTCAAGAGGAATTTCTTGACGGCGTAATTACCGTCCAGCGTGATGTACAAGCGGCCCGTGAAGCCGTAGCTCTGGCTGTTTACAGGCACGAAGGCGAGATCCACACATTTATCTCCGGCTACGTCCACCGTATCCATGATATAATATTTGTAATAGGAGACGGCCAGCGTGGAAGACAGCGGGCTCACGAAACGGTTCAACAAGATATTGATATTGTTGTCAAAGATATTGACGCCCTTGAATATCTCCTCAAGGTTGGCGGTGATGGCGCCTCCATCGTCCAATGTCTTGTCGATACCCTGCTGGCGCTTGGCCTTGGTGATCGTCTTCTCCGCCTTGGGATGTTTGCGGTAGTATTGGTCGGAGATCGTCTCACGGACGGAGATCGTCAGGATCGGTTTCCCGTTGAACTCCGAGGTATCCAGATAGTTCTTGATAAACTTGAATTTCTTCAGGAACTTATTCTTCTCGAGATTGGGGTTGAAGTCGTCCAGCGACATGCTGAGCTTCTCGTACACCTCGCTTTGGTACTCGTCCTTCGCCTCGATGCGGTTGTCGTTCTTATGCTCTATGACTTTCTTGATCAGTTCCACGGCGGGGTTGTCCTTGCGGGAATATTTCTCACGTTTAGGCTTGACGACTACCTCGGCAATCTCGAACGAGGTAGGCCGGAGGAGCACGTTGAGGGCGTTGTTCTTTTGCCCCGCCTTTAGGTTTACGACCTTATTGTCATATCCAAGCGAGGATACGACCAGCCGGGTAAGCCCTTTGTCATTCTGGAGGCTGAAAGCCCCGTCATCGTCGGTCATCGCCCCGATCGTCGAGTTCTCGAACATGACGGATACGTAGGATAGGGGTTCCCCGCTTACGGAGTCTCTCACGATTCCGGATGCGGAAGTTATGCTCTGGGCGTATAGGACGGAAATGCCGGTCACGAATTGTAACAGGACTAGCAAAGTGATATAGCGAATAGATCTTATCATGTAAATGTCTCGTTATTCCTTCACGGATAATACTGTTGGCAAAGGTATGTTTTTTTCGTGGGAGGGAGGGGGGAGAGGCTATTAATAATCATTAATCAATGGGGCATCCCCTCCTTGGAGGGAGGGGAGCCCCATCATTCTTAAATCTAAAAAACATGAGGGCCTCACGGCTTTATATCTCTGACGGCGATTCGCTATCCGCTTGCTTCTTGGCGGCGGCGGCTTTCACGAGCGCTATGCGTTGGTTGTAGAGGGCGTTGGTCTCGTCGATCAGCGCGTTGAGGCGGCTGATGAAGGTGGCCGTCACCTGAGTGGGCTTCACCACGCTTTGGGCGAAGGCGTAGGTGGTCATCTCGTCGTATTCCTCGTCCATGCGGAGGCGGATTTTCTTGGCGCTCTCCACCGGGAGGTCGGCCCGTGCGTTGGTGCGCTGCTCGGTCAAGGCTGCGTATTGCTGGTTCTTCTCCTTCAGCGCGGCCACTACCTCGGTGAGGGTGATCGCCGCCAGTGCCTCGGGCATGCCCTCCTTGGCTAGGTCGGTCAGCAAGCCCTCGATGGCGGCCGTCTCCTGCAAGTTGGCGAGGCGTGCGGCGCCGATGTAGGGTTTCACGGCGAGGTATAGCTTCTCGGCGGCCGTGCGTTGCGCCGCCAGCGGGCTTTTCATCATTTGCGATACGGTGGAGGTGATGAAGGTGAGCAGGTCGTCTCGCTCCTTGTCGATGGCGGACATCTGCGCGGTTTCCTCGCTGGCGGAGGATTGGTTGACGGCGTCGGTCAGCAGCTTGAAGTCGCTGTCGAAGGCCGTGCGCAGCTCGGCGGGGATGCCCAGCGGGTCGTTCGGGTCGAAGCTGATCTCGTCGGGAGATTCGGAATCGCCGCCGTCACCTGCGATCAGGCTCCCGTAGCGGGCCATGAAGGTCCGGTACTCGGCGTTGTTTAATTTTGCGATGTTAATGTCTTTTACTTTTGTAATCTTTCCCATTTTCTTATTGATTTAGATCCATGATCTGTTTAACACTGGCTAAAGGTACGACAAATCGATTGATATAGCTCTGGGAACCGCCGTGTTTTTCGCGGATTCGACCTCGCGGCAGGTGAAAAGTCGAATCTTGCGAAAATACGGGGCTTACATCGGGTGCGAAACGGAATCTTAGGGAAATATTCCACCTTGCGGCAGGTGCGTGGTGGAATTCGCGAAAAATGCGGGGGGTGCATCGGGTGCGAGGTCGAATCTTGGAGAAATGCGGCATCTCGCGGCAGGCGCGTGGTGGAATTCGCGAAAAATGCGGGGGGTACATCGGGCGCGAGGCCGAATCTTGGAGAAATGCGGTATCCCGCGGCAGGTGCGCGGTGGAATCTTTAGAAAATGCGAGGCCCAACCTTGGTGGCCGGGCCTCGCGATAAATCATTTCTTCTTGATCACGATGATACGCGTGCCGCCCTCGGGCTGTACCAGATCCCCGATCTGCTTGCCATTGTCATCTAACGTAGGAACCAAGAACGGATAATATTCCGGGTTGTAATACTGCTTCGTGCTTAGGGAGCCTTCTCGGGGAGACATGGAATAGGCGAGCTCGCCGTTGACCCATATCTGGTCTATAAGGAATATGCCGTCGGCGATGTACATTTGTGATTTTATCTCATCCTCGCTTCCGTTTGGGTACTGAACGTATATATAGGAGACATCCTGATTCTCTTCTGTTTTGTTAAAAGGGAACGGGAGGTAATAGTATCCTTTCGTGTTCTTTTTTACCCTTCCGTCTCTTTCATAGTCCTCGTAGGGTGGATAGATCATGTTCCACTCTTTCTGTGTACCTCCCTCGTTCGTGTATTGAGGCACGAATTGGCAGAGGGTCTTTTTGCCCGCGTTAAGGTACATGACGAGGATGCCTTTCGTATATTCTTCTCCAAGGAAGCTGGGGGATTCCGGGTTCAAGAGATCGTTCAGCTCCGGGTCTGTCAGCACGATCTGCATGCCTACCTCGTTAAGACCGGGCCCGTCTGGATATACTTTTTCTTCCGATTCGCAAGCGCAGAGGCCGGCTAGCGCTACGCAGTATAAAAGGAATATATTTCTCATAGGATTTGAAGTTTTAAATTGATTAATAAACATAGCTAATCATCCGTACATTTCGATCGTATGGGCTTGTGTTAGATGATGGCGTAAAAATACCGCTGTTAAACCAAGTGTTATCGTTTTCATTACCCCCTCCCCAATCATACCGTACGGTCTGAAAGGAGGTGATGGAAGAACTACCGGAGGCTTCAAACACTCTCCCGTTATATGTAATGGTATAAATATCGGTACTGGTGGTTCTCGTGTTCCGTACTCCGTCAATAATCCAAGCATGACCGTCACCGCTAGCTCTTGTTCCTCTTATATATGTAGGGCCATAGCTTAACGCTCTCCAAGCCCTGTCAAATGTATAATCTTGAGCGGATCCGGCGGTATAGCCGTTATTGTTTAGGAAGTCTCTGGCTTTGGATATATTGCTACTTGTCCCGGTCGCATCATATCCTGTGTTCATCGTATTAAACAAATCAAGCATAAGGCGCTTTAGCTCTACGGAGGTGTCTAAATTCGCGATCATCGTAGGCCACATCGCCGCCGTGATATAATTGCTGTAGGGCTTTTGGTGATATGCCATGATTTGCGAGACGGCTACCATAGCACAACCCGTATAGGCTCTTTGCGTATAATCGGGAGGAAGCAATGGCAATAAATCGTTGAACGGACTTCCTTGATGCCATCCTGCGTGAACTTGCTTGATCCTTTCGGTGACTTCGTTTTTCACGTCTGTCCGGTCATAACTCCAAGGGCTATTCGGGTCGTCGGGGTCAAAAGGTGGGAGTGCTTTGGTGATTACCTTGCCTTTATTTGCCGCTTTAATCTTTTGGTTCGCCGAAGAGGCAAGACTTTCTATGTCTAATTCTTTTTGGGTTTGCCCCTCCACATACAAATCGACTAGCTCTAGGCAGTATTTCAAGCTCTTGTTAAACGAGGTGTCCGATATAGACCCGTTTTCTGAGTAACAAAGTAGCTTGTCTACACGTTCATCTGCCGATAATAGGGAGAATCCCGTTCCTTTGTCGTTTTCGAATATAACTTCGTAGTATAGGTTTCTCCCGTTTTTCTTGTTCTTCTTCAATGAGAGGGCTTTTACTTTTACGGCTTTCTCCTTGTGGATGGTCTTAGCGTAGCTCTCGAAGTTCTTTTTCGCTTCTTTTTCCGAGATATCGTATGAACCTTTCTGTTTTACGGAAAGGGCGATTTGCTCGGAGGCGGTTAAGACCAACTCCTTGTCATTGTTTGTCGCCGCGTTTAACGCTTGGGTGCCAGCATCTATAAGATCTTCACCTTGTGAACATCCCGTCATGATTATTAAAGTAACGCCGATAATAATCGTACTCAGTAAAGTATTCGTTGCTTTCATATGAGATTGGATTTAGAGATTAGCATGAGAAAAGAGTGATTATCAACCTTTGTTGATCTTGAGAAGGAACTCCGAAGAGACGGGACCATTTATTCTTTGAATAGAATAGGTAAATGTTGAGTCATAAAGGTCTGGATTAAATCGGACAAAAACAAATTCTGTAATCAGAATCTTGTATGAAATCTCGTTATTATTCATTTGTCGCGGCCCTCTTGAAACAACAAAGGCCTTGCCGGGGTAGCAAGGCCCATCGCGAGGGATGAGATGCGGCTCGCCGCGTCTCTACAACGCCTCCTTGTTCCACTTGTTCAGCGGATTCTTCCCCTCGGGAGTATAGAGCTGGGCGATACGGGCGGCGTAGGCTTTCTCTACCTTGCCCCGGACGATCTTCATGGTGCTGTTTACCATGCCGTTTTGCTCGGTAAAAGGCTCGGGGAGGATGGCGAAGGGGGTCGGCAACCAACGATCCGGGAATAGGGTGGACAGGTCGCCTCCCTTGCGGAAACGGTCGATCTGGCGCTGGATGATACGGATGGCCTCTTCCCGGCCTTGATCGCTCGTGAGGTCCAGATTCTGGTGGGCCAGATGCTTCCTCAACCGTTCTTTGTTAGGGACCAACAGGGCGGTCGTGTACGGACTCTGGTTATTGTACAGGATCAGCTGGTCGATGCAAGAGGAATGCTCTACCAAGGCTTCCTCTATACCCTCCGGACTGTATTTCTCCCCGTCGCTTCCGATCAGCAGGCTCTTGAAACGCCCCAACACATAAAGAAGCCCGTCACGCATATATCCCATATCCCCGGTGTACAGCCAACCCTCCTTTACGGTATCGGCCGTCGATGCCGGGTTCTTCCAGTAGCCGGCCATCACGTTCTCTCCCCGGATGACGATCTCGCCTTTCTCCCCCGGAGGAAGTACGTTGCCGTCCATGTCGCAGATCTTTAGGTCGAGGGGCCGTACCAATACACCGCTACTGCCGAAGGTATGGCGGCGGGGGCCGTTGGTCGAGATGATCGGTGTCGCCTCGCTCAGCCCGTATCCTTGGTACATCGGGATTCCCAAGGCGTAATAGAACTTCTGCAAGTCCTTATCCAGCAAGGCGCCCCCTCCGATAAAGAACTTCAGCTCGCCCCCGAAGTTCTCACGGACTTTCGCGAACAATAGCTTGTCGAACAAACGGACCAGTGGCTTCAAGAGGACGCGGAAACCTTTTCCTTCCTCCTCGTCGCTATCCCCGTTATAGATATAACCGATCCGTAAGGCTAGGTTGAAAAGGCGGGCGGCGTTCTTGCCTCGCGCTCGGATACCTTGCTCGATATTCTTCTTGAAGTTCTTCGCCAAGGCGGGGACGCTCAGTATCAGGTACGGCTTGAACTCCTTTATATTGATAGGGATATTCTTCAAGGTCTCCATACCGGTACGCCCTACCTGCACGGTAGCTACCGAGGCTCCCTTCGACATGAAGATGTAGAATCCTACCACGTGGGCGAAGCAATGGTCCAACGGGAGGATCACCAACGTACGCCACGTATCGTCTATATCCACGCAAGTGAGCGCTTGCTCCACGTTCGCCGTATAGTTACGGTGGGTGAGGATCACGCCTTTCGGATCGGCCCGCCTCGTC
>OBWF01000814.1_pt1 | contig 10276 bp, 7 predicted proteins | sample 1495211 | NCBI WGS metagenome assembly OBWF01 (sample SAMEA2580051, study PRJEB22360) | human gut metagenome | reverse complement strand
TCTGAAGTAAGAGAACTTGTTTCCGAATACGGTTTTCTTATGAAACAACTTTCACAGATAAAGAAAGAACACGGTCTGATGGTTGCACAGGCTCAATATTACCGTAATGAAAAAATCAAACCTATGATAGATGAAAAAAACGGCAATGGTACAGCCGAATTCTTCGCACAAGCTTTCGAAGCATTTTATAAAGACAAGTAATCATTAGAACTACACAAAAGCACAACAATACACCATGCAGGGAATCAAAATGGTTTCCTGCTTTTTTTATGCCAACCAGTGAAAATGGCACAGAAATGACCTGCTTCTGCGATTGAAGCGTAAAATTACCCATGCTACAATAGGTATTGCTTATAGTTTTCCTTATTTCCAGCACCCATAGATGGTGCTTTTTTTGTACCTGTAAATTCAATCGCTGACAGCAGGTTCTATGTACTTTGTACGTACACTATACTTACAATACCAAACGTATCCTGTACGTACAGCCATATGTATAAAGTTTCCTATTATATATAGAAGGGAGTCAATCATGAAAACAAGGAACGAAATCTATCAAGGAGAGGGAGCCAAGCTCTTACGGTTCATTACCACTTACCATACTCTGAGGTATGACCAGGTTTTACAACTTTTCTCCCGACATGAGCAGTCTATCAAGTCATTGATTACCAGCCTCATCAAACAAGGGCGCATCATTTACGATAAAGAGCATGACCTTCTTTGTGACAGCCAGCAGTCTGCTGAGAATCCTGACTATGCTATAATTACATGCTTCTGGGTACTGCTGGATTTTAAGAAAGGTGTTGTATACCACACCAGTGGCGAATTTCCAATCAAGCTCAATTTCTTTTCGCAAGATGAACAATACGAAATCATCTATATCGGTGAAGAACAGGAGGCTCTGATCAATCATGTGATGGAAAGTATCCCATCACATGGTTCCAAACGCCTGATTGTCTTAGAATCCGAAAGCCAGGCTGCCAAAATCACCATTGATGATGTAGCCGCTTACTGCCTTGTAAATGAATCCGGTGCTGTCAGTTACTACATGAGAAAGTAGGTTATTATGACGCAAAATACACCAACCATTTACCAGCGGCTTGAAAAACTGGAAGGGGAGCTGCAAAAACTGACGAATACCGTTTACGCTCTGAAGGTCACTGATATCCAGAATTATGATAAAAATTTTGAGGAACTGAGCGTCAGTGCTGCTCTTCGGGCGGAGCGGATTGCCTGCCAGATGCGTAACCTTGTCTGTCCGGCTCTCTCCCCAAATCAAGCAGCTTATCTTCCCAAAGCGGCAGATGCACAGGGAATGCGGATTGCAGAACAGCAGGGGATTCTCACCATTACGCTTCCCGGACTGCTTCCGAAACGAAGAGTCCACACAAACACTACATTTCTCCATGAACCGCTTAATTATATGCTTCGGGAGTATGTAAAACAAAATGCCCTGCCCCTCTATCGTGACTGCGTGATATGTTTCAGTCAAATATATGACAGGGAACTTCCTCAAAGACGTATCCGGGATTATGACAATCTGGAGTTTAAACAGATTCTGGATACACTTTGTACTTATGTTCTGACAGATGACAGCGGCTTTTTCTGTGATTCCTACTACACGACACAGCTTGGCTTAAAGGACTGTACACTGGTATCGGTTATGGAAAAAGCTGACTTTCCGAAATGGCTGCAGAACCAGAAAAATCATCACGAAAGCATGTCGGAAAATCTCCTGACTTCTCAGGCAGAAATCCGACATCGGTAAGAACCACCGCAGGGAACTTTGTTTTCTTGCTTTTTTTATCTCCAAACCACCGGAGATTTACCCAAGTATAGGCTTGCATGGGTAAGAACTGAATTGAGGTGATGCTTATTTGATAAGACCTGACACTACGAAATACCGCTTACTGGAAATGATAGGGATGTGCGGGGAATTTCCCGCAGACCAGCTAAACAGACTCATCCCAAGTGCCTCCTATGCGGAAAAACTCATTACGGATTTGAAGGCGGAACACCTCATCCGTACCCACTACCGGGATGCTCTCAGAGGCTACCGTCTTACAAAAGCTGCGAAAGAGATGCTGTTATCTGTCTCGCCGCTACGCTTCCAGTGCTATCTGACCGGCAATACCGAGACGAACCTCATCCGAAGTGAAGTATCCCGACGTATCCGCTTACATCAGAAAGCCGAAACGTATCTGACACTCCTTCATGCCGGGATTCCCTTTTATCCGGATGTAAAACCTGACATCTTCTGTAATCACCGCGAAGCTGGTTCCATCGGTATGCGAAGCCTTCCTCTTTTTTACGCTTCCAGAGAAATTAAGGAATTGGGCCCGGAGACCACGAAGATTAGGAACTCCCGCAGCATGGGCATCCTGATGGCACCGCAATGTGTCTATGTCCTTTATAACACGGGAAACGGAGTCCTGAAATGGGAATATCGAACGGAAGTCCGCTTAAACGCCTTCCTGCAGCATTACCTGCAAGGCTACCCTTACAACGGACATCCACAGATCCGGGCAATCATGACCGGAACCGACATGGAAATGGCTTTCCGGCTGTTTACCAGTACCGGAGGCTACAAAAAGAGCCTGTTTATGCTGGACACCTCCTTCGAGCATTTCCATTACCTTCCCAATACTCCGGAAGGGGAAGTGCTTTTAAAACTGCTGGTTCACCCTGAGATCATGGAAAAGCTGGACAACCTCCTGCTGTCCGATCTGGGCTGCCGCAGCGATTCAATTCCACTGGAACATGATGCCACGGATGCTTCCGGGAACCCCATCCTTCTTGCTTATGATTTTGACATGCAGCGAATCAACCGGTTCAATACCGGCTTAAATGTATACGGCAGATCCGGGAACCTGATCTGTTTCGATTTTCAGATTCCGGTCCTGAAAAAATACTTAACTGCCACAATCCATTTCTCCAGTATTGACCTTTGCAAATTCAAAAGGGGGTTTTTACATGAACCGTAAATGGTGGAAGCTCATTTATATGCTTCCGATCACCTTCTGCACCCTCTATGCAGGAGGCTATGTTGCTCAATTTATCCGCAACTATCAGACCTGGGAATCTGCCGGCAATTTTGCCGGAAACGGAACTGCCCCGCAGATCCCCTCCCCGCACCCGCTCGCCTGTCTGGATGCCCTGACTGCTTTCCCGTACAATCTGTATGGGATTTTTCTATGTCTGGCAGCTTTTGGACTCCTGACCTTCCTTCTCATGCGTATGGGATTTGACCGAAACGGGGAAATAACAGACCGGGGCCGGAACCTGAATTATTCCACAAAGGGAACCTATGGGACTTCCGGTTTTATGACTTTGGAGGAAATGCATCAGGTACTGGAGCTTACGAATGATGTCAAGAAACACAAGGGAACCATTCTTGGAAAACTGAACGGAAAAGCCGTTTGTCTCCCGAAGGATACCCGCATGAACCGGAATATTGCCGTTTACGGTGCCAGCGGTTCCATGAAAAGCCGGGCCTTTGCACGCAACATGATCTTCCAGTGTGTTGCCCGCGGGGAAAGCCTCATCATCACCGATCCAAAATCGGAATTGTACGAAAGTACAGCCACTTACCTTGAGAATGCCGGATATATCGTGAAATCCTTTAATCTTGTAAACCCGGAAAACTCGGATAGTTGGAATTGTCTGGGTGAAATTGGCGGACAGGAAACCATGGCACAGGTATTTGCTGATGTCATCATCCAGAATACCGGTTCTGCCAAAGGCGATCACTTCTGGGACAATGCCGAGATGAACTTATTAAAAGCTCTGATTCTCTATGTGGATCAGGGATTCCCACCGGAGGCAAAGAATATCGGACAGGTATACAAACTCCTGACCATGAGTTCGGAAAAAGAACTGAACAGCCTCTTTGACCTGCTTCCGGTCTCCCATCCGGCAAAAGTCCCCTACTGCATCTATAAGCAGGCAAGTGACACGGTACGTTCCGGCGTCATCATCGGACTCGGTTCCAGACTTCAGGTATTCCAGAACAAGCTGATCCGCCAGATCACTTCCTATGATGAGATCAACCTGACGCTGCCGGGAAAAGAAAAATGTGCATACTTCTGCATCACTTCGGATCAAGACAGCACTTTTGATTTTCTTTCTTCCCTGTTTATGACCTTCGTATTTATCAAACTGGTCCGTTATGCAGACACCTATGGGGAAGATGGAAAACTGCCGGTTCCGGTACATATCCTGGCTGATGAGCTGGCGAATACGGGAGCAATCCTATCGCTCAACAAAAAGATTTCCGTGATCCGAAGTCGAAACCTCAGTATTTCCTGCATTTTCCAAAACCTGCCTCAGATGCAGAACCGGTATCCCTTAAACCAATGGCAGGAAATCATCGGGAACTGCGACACTCAGCTATTTTTAGGCTGTACGGATGAGGTAACTGCTACATTTATCTCTAACCGCTCCGGTGATGTGACCGTTGGTGTCAGCAGCGAAGCCAAACAATTAAATAGCTGGAGGGTATCCGATTATACACCGGAATACCGCCAGACCAGATCCATCGGGAAACGAAAGCTCTTAACTCCGGATGAGATCCTGCGGCTCCCGCTGGATACTGCACTGATTATCCTGCGTGGTCAGAAGGTACTGCAGGTAGAAAAATACGATTACACCCTGCACCCGGATGCCCAAAAACTCATTCCCCGGAAGGCTTCCGAACATATTCCGGAATGGAGAAAAGGAGCATGTAGTGAAGAATATACGTACACTCCAACTATTCCTGCTTCCCACCCGAAAAAAACCGCTTCTTATGGAAAGCAGAAAAAGAAAAAAGCTGAACCGCACTTTGACCAGCAAAGCGTTTATCAGGAACCTGGCTATCACGATTTCCCGGATGACTTCTCAGCAGATAACTATTCGGATCACACAGACATGGTTCCTTTAGATAAAGATTCTATCATGTCATAATTTGAAAGGAGACACTATGATGCCAAACGAAACAACCAACACACCTATTTTAACTCTGGATTCCGATGCGAAGCTGGAAACAGCCCAGTCCATTTCAGACCTTACCTGGCATGAGATCCAGAATGCCTACCGTACCCGCCGGATCTTAACCGGAATGCTTGGCGGTATCGAGAAAACAGAAAACGGCAGCCTCATTGCCGTGGTTTACTACAAGGATTTCCGTACTGTCATCCCAGTAACTGAGATGATGATCCATCTCATGCAGGATGAAGCACACGATTATGGGGAGCTTGCTCTGCGGCAGAACAAAATCCTCAACAATATGCTTGGATGTGAGATTGATTTTCTGATTAAGGGATTAGATCCGAAGACACGCAGCATTGTCGCCAGCCGGAAAGAAGCGATGCTGAAGAAACGCCAGATCTTCTATCTGGATAAAGATGCTTCCGGAATGCCGAAAGTTTATGAAGACCGTATCGTGCAGGCAAGAGTCATTGCTGTTGCGGAAAAGGTAGTCCGGGCAGAAATTTTCGGTGTGGAAACCTCCATTCTTGCCAGAGACCTGTCCTTCGACTGGATGGGTGATGCCAGAGAACGCTTCCAGGTAGGCGATCACATCCTGGTACGCATCCTGGATGTGCGGGCAGACTCACCGGAGCAGGTCATTGTCCACGCAGATGTCAAAAGTGTGGAAGGCAACACCAGCAAGGAAAACATGAAAAAATGTAAGATTCAGGGAAAATACGCCGGAACTGTGGAAGACATCCATAAAGGCACCGTCTTTGTCCGGCTCTCCATCGGTGTCAATGCCATTGCCCACTCCTGCTATGACAGCCGGACAGTCGGGAAAAAGGATCAGGTATCCTTTGTGGTGACGCATATTGATGAAGAGCGTAATGTTGCCCTCGGCATCATCACCCGCATCATCAAGCAGACCATATAAGGCTTCCACCTTATTTTTAAATAGCTTTTTTTCATATACAGCACCAATTAGTCCAGCAAATACTCACGATACAGCTACATAAGGTGACAGAATAAAGTATTTTTCAGACCATTACCTTATTGTACTGAAAACGGTAACGTGTTATACTGATTCGGTATTACTGAACCGGAAAGACGGATGCATTTCGATTTTGCCCTCTAGTATCCAAGGAGGGTGATGCCCATGAATACAATGGAAGTATTGACTTTACTATTGGTAATTTTTGCGGCTTTGACTTATATAGATCGACATAATAAGAAATAGCATCCACGACCCTAGGAAAGTTTTGGATGCTATGACTTATACATAGAATATAAAATTTAACTGAGGGCATCAGATTTTGCATCTGAATACCTTTCTTGAGTTCATTATACACTGGGGGATTTGAGAAATCAAGTCCCCCTTTTTATTATGACATTGATTAGTATCTGCATTAAACATCAGAAATTTATATTCTTACTCACTGAAACGAATTCTCTCTATCAATGAATCTTTCCTTACTGACTTTGCAATGAATATTGCCAATAACATCTGTATCACAAACAATGTTAAAATTATAATAATAGCTGCTGTTACCGGATAATGGTATGTGCTGATATCAAACATTCCTGTACGCTTTGCATATAAAAACAACGGATATCCTGCAAGACTTCCCACTCCGATACTGATAATAAGAGTGCCTACTGTATAGAATATACCTTCCAACTGGAGCATCTTCATCAACTGACGGTCCGACATTCCGATTGCCTGCATCATGCCAAGCTCCTTTTTTCGCACATGGACACTATTGATCATTGTGTTAATCAAGTTCATAATGCTGATTGCTGCCAGAATGATGATAAATGCATAACATGCACCTCTAGTCATCTGTATGGCATTTTCCCATGTATCGTACTCATTCTTCCAGGTACGCATCTGCAGTCTGCCTGATCCATCCACAATAGCCTGTAGAGATGCTTCCAGTGCCTCATCATAATCCTTATCTGCAATCACCTGAAAATAGCTGGAAGAATTATTTATGGTAAGTTTCTCTGCCCCTTCTTTTGCCATGATAAGACAGTTATAGTTTGTCAGACCTGTTCCATATTCACCAATTGCTGCCACTTCAATCTCTTTTTGAAAGGTATTATCTCCATCATGAATATTGAGTTTCAGCTTATCTCCCACTTTAATATCTGGATACCAGTGAAGTAGCGCGCGGTCCAGAATCACTTTATCCCCGGATTTCAATTCCTCGTATGTGACATTGCCTTCAGTGATTCCTTTTTTCAGCTCTTCTGCGTATTCTTCCGGCACTCCATTGATAAATTCGGTTCCAATTTTTTCTTCAAAAGGTCCTCCTGATACCTTCAACGCGGTAAACACATCTACCCGCTCAACACCGTCAAGCTCCTCTATCTGCTGCTTTAGTCCTTCATTTAATGGATTATTCTTTTGAACCTCCGCCCATTCATATTCAGGATGCTCTTTATTCCCGGATTCCACAATTGGAGAAATCTCATATTGCCCCACAATCGAACTCTTTGCACTTTCCATCGGATTTGCACAAGACAGCACCGTTGCTACCATCATGACAAATATTCCGGTAACGGCCATAGATACAATCGTGATAGTACTCTTCTTTTTATTCTCTGCAAGATTTCTCTTGGTCAGTCGTCCGATATTCAGAAATTGATATCCCTTCCTGCTGCTTTTCTGTCGCTTACTGCCTCCCTGGTAACGCATAGCTTCTATTTCTGATACCTTCGCCGCCATACGCATAGGCTTCATCAGTGACAGATACACTGTACACAGAGTCACTGCAATTGCCAACAGATAAATCCACCAATAATAAAGTTGGACTTCTCCTTTAGCTACAACCTTGTATGCCTCTGTTATAAGTACGTTTGAATCCTTTGCATGTTCTACAAACTGGAGAAGTACAACTTTCACAGCAACTGTTCCGATCAAAAGTCCTATCGGAATGGCAAACAACGCCACTCCCATTCCCTCTCTTATTTGTCTAAGCTGCCGTTTCGTAGCCCCGATTGCCTTTAACTTTCCAAATTCCCGAACCCTCTGGTTCATAGATACATAATAAACACTATAAATTGTGATAATGCCCGCCAATACAACAATAAGCATGATTCCTACAATCACCGGAATTGTAGCCGGATCCACATAATTTGCTGCAAGATACTCTTTATTAATATTCATGTCATCCTCGGAAATCCCGAACTGTCTGGCAATATTCTGTATCGTCTCTGTATAATCTGCAGTCGTATTTCCTTTCTGTCCATTCACCTGAAGTAAAAACCGATATTTCACCTGTTCTACCGGTATCTCCGCTTTCAGAAAGGCCTCTGAAACCAATGATGTATATTGTTTTTGTTCTTTGCTGCTCTCATTATCTGCTAAAAAACCACAGATTCGAAAGTCTTTCTCCTTCGTATAATCCAGTCCGTCATCTTTCAGAATCTGATAAGGTACTGTGATAGTGTCACCGATTTTCCCATTCTGTCCTAATGCTTCCAGTATTCCTTTTGAAACCACAATATCATTTTCTTTCTGCGGAAGTTGCCCCTCTTTCAGCTTCACTTTATAAAGTTCCATCCCTGTTCTGTCCATATACATCATGGAAACCGTCGCATCTTCCAGATTCATGTACCCCGCATCGCTGCGGAGTCCGTAAGTTTTCACATCATGATGTGCCGCCAGTTTCATAACTGTACTCTCGTCCACGTTCCGATAAAGGGCATGCCATGTTGGATAAATCTTATTGATTACCGCAAAGTTCACTTCCACCATATCTTTTCCGATTGATGGGATTACGAACAGCAGTAATGTTGTCAGGATAATGGCAATTCCAATCAGTATGTTTTTGCTCTTATAATGCCGCATATTGCAATATGCAACTCTGGTCGTCATCTTCATTATCTTCTCACCGCCTTGCCATCTTCAATGATAATCATTTCATCCGCCATCTGGGCAATCGTTTCATCATGGGTAATCATGATAAGCGTCTGCCCGAAATCCGACACGCAGCTTTTCAATAGGCTCATAACCTCTAGCTCAGTCTGGGAATCAAGGTTTCCAGTCGGCTCATCCGCCAAAATTATCGCCGGTCTTGTCACCAATGCCCTGGCTATCGCAGTTCTCTGTTTCTGTCCACCAGACAAAGCAGACGGCATCGCATCTTTCTTATCCTGCAGTCCGATTTTTTTGAGAATATCTTCCACTTCCCGCGGCTTTACCTTGCGATTATCAAGTCCCAGCGGAAGAACGATATTCTCCCACACATTCAGCGATGGAATCAGATTAAAATCCTGAAAGATAAATCCTATCTTCTTTCTTCGAAACTGTGCCAGTTTATCATCTTTTCGAGAATAGATATCGGTTCCATCAATCCATACTTTGCCGGAATCCGGTCTGTCAAGCCCTCCAATCAGATGCAGAAGTGTAGATTTTCCGGAGCCGGAACGTCCTACGATAGCTGTAAACTTGCCTCTCTCTATCTGTAAACTTGTATGATCCACGGCTCTCACCTGATTCTCGCCTTCTCCATAATACTTTACTAGATCTTCTACTTTTAAAATACTACTCATATCTTCAAGTCCCCTTTCCATTTCATACCCCTACTATAACATTCCTGCATTACAAAACCCTTACAACAACCATAACAGTTTTGTAAGGGTTCCGACTATTCTCCTATTATGAGCGGCAGTGTCACTTTAAATATCATACCTTTCTCAGCCTTTCTTTTGGCTGCTATTGTCCCCCCCTGTTCTTCTATGATCTTTCTGGCAAGATACAGACCGACACCCGCTCCGTCTTTTACCTGTTCCTTTGCTTTCCTTCCCCGGTAAAATCTCTGATAGATCTTATGCAGTTCCTCCGCAGGAATGCCCATTCCTTCATCTTCTACTTCAATAAGCACATTGCTTGCTAGCTCCTGCGTCCTCACTGTAATCGTTGTATGTTCCGGTGAATATTTGACTGCATTCTCAAGGATATTCGTTAATGCTTCTACCGTCCATTTTGAATCATGGTTCACAACTATATCATCATCCATCTCCACCTGAATGGAAATATCTTTTCCTCTTGCCTTCATATAAATCTGACTGACAGCCTCTGTTAGCGTTTTCTTCAGGCTTTCATGAAGCGAATGTATCTGGATCATATGTGTTTCCAGCCTTGAAAGATTTACCAGTTCATTCAAGAGCTGTTCCAGTTTGGTAAGTTCCTGTGATTCCTGCTCCAGAAACTCCCTCTGTTCTTCTCCTGTAACCCGATTTTCTGCCACCAGCTCATGACTCATCCGGAGTGATGCAAGCGGAGTCTTCAACTGATGGGAAATATCTGTATATGTAGCCT
>OBWF01000787.1_pt1 | contig 10678 bp, 9 predicted proteins | sample 1495211 | NCBI WGS metagenome assembly OBWF01 (sample SAMEA2580051, study PRJEB22360) | human gut metagenome | reverse complement strand
ACGACGGGATTCTTCCATAGCAAGCAAGCGGCCATGGCGGATTATTATCGCAATATTCACTTGTTGTTCTTGAAAGGTAAATCGGGTAGCGAGCTCTCCCACTCTCCCCAATTGAAGGAGAATTATAAGAAGATGAGTTGGAAACATGACTTTATCTATAAATTGTTCGAGACCTTCTACATTAATTATACGGTAGGTCAAGAAGCATGGACACCTAAATTCCAACACATGATGAACATCATCCGTGAGAAATACAACGGACAAGCGCCGGAATGGTTCCGTAAGGCTTTTCGAACACAGAGCCTGCCATTAATGAAATATACGAATATGCTATCATTCAATACCCGGGTGATCGCTTTGTTTGTCAGCCTTTTCATCGACATGCCTTGGCTGTATTTCGTATTCGAGCTGACCGTATTAAACTCGATGTTGCTCTATATGATCAAAAAGCATGAGCATATTTGTGAAGATTTCAGCAAACAGTTATAACGTTTTTTACCCCATTCGATTATGTTCAATTTAGACAAAGTAAAAGGAATCCTCTTTGATTACGGCGGAACGATAGACAGTAACGGCATGCACTGGGCAGAGGTGATCTGGATGGCGTATGAGGCCTTGAAGGTTCCCGTATCCAAAGCGGTTTTCCGTGATGCTTATGTACATGGAGAAAGAACGCTTGGAAAGAATCCGATCGTGAAGCCTCATCATACGTTTCTGGATATGCTGCGCTTGAAAAGCGATTTACAAATCCAATGGCTGAAAGAGAACGGGCATTTATCCGCCGAGGCGGTTACCCCGGAGTTACCGGAACAATTAGCGGATTGGTGTTACGAATACGCCCGGAAGGCAATCGATAGCGCCCGCCCCATTCTGGAGCAATTAGCGGAACGTTACCCATTGGTATTGGTATCGAACTTCTATGGGAACATAGAATCCGTGTTGAAAGATTTCGGTTTGGATCATTTATTCGGCGCTATCGTGGAATCGGCGGTCGTAGGTATCCGTAAGCCGGACCCGGCGATCTTCCGATTAGGAGTGGATAAACTGGGATTTCCCGCCGACGAGATTGTTGTCGTAGGTGATTCCTATGATAAGGATATCGTCCCCGCCACCCGGATCGGATGCCAGACAATCTGGCTAAAAAGTATTGGTTGGAGCGCTTATAAAGGAAATGAGACTGCCGATATCGTATTATCCGACTTCACGGAAATAAAGCAAGTATTCGCTTTATAGAATATACATTTTAGACCAGTATAAGCTCAGAAATGACCTTTTTTGGTACTGATAGCATCCTAACTTTGCATATAAAAAAGTTAGGATGCTATGTTTTTAAAGAAATACATATGGCTTTCTGCCGCTACACTCCTCACGGCTTGCGACTTAATCGACTATCATCCGTATGACGGTCGTCTGGATTCCGATACTTCCCGGGAGATCAACCCGACCAATATCGAGCGTATCGAGAAAGTCTGCGAAGGGAAGGACACGATCCGTTTTATTTTTATGGGCGATACCCAGCGGAGTTATAATGAGACGGAAGATTTCGTCAAGTACGTTAATCAATTAGATAGCATCGATTTCATTATCCATGGAGGAGATTATACGGAGTTCGGCTTAAAGAAGGAATTCGAGTGGAACGATGATATCTTGTCCAAACTAAAAGTGCCTTACGTAGGGTTGATCGGTAATCACGACGTGATCGGTAATGGCGACCAAGTATTTCGTAAAATCTTTGGGAATGAGAACTTCTCGTTTGTCGTGAGCGACGTGAAATTCGTATGCCTCAATACGAACGCTATCGAGTATGATTATTCCCATCCGGTACCCGATTTTAATTTCCTAAAGAATGAGATAGCGGATAGTACCCGTAATAAACGCACGATCGTAGTCATGCACGCCCCTCCCGGGAACGAACAGTTCGACAATAACGTGAAAGACGTGTTCCAACTTTATATCAAGACATTACCATCTTTAATGTTCTGCTTGCATGCACATAATCATTGCGTATCGGCAGCTGATTTGTTTGAGGATGGCATTATCTACTACGGTTGCGCCAATATCGCCAAACGAAGTTATCTTCTTTTTACCTTAACCCCTGACGATTATATGTATGAAGTGGTCAATTTTTAAGCTTCTCCTCTTAACTTGTGTCTTTTCCCTTACACTCCATGCGCAAGAGGATAAATACACGAAACGAGTGCAACGGTACGAGAACGCATGGCAACGGGTCATCCCCCGCTATACAAAAGTACAATTCGCAGGTTCCATGGCGATGCTATCCGTGGGTACCGGTTGGAATTATTACCGGAATCATTGGGAAACGGATATGTTGCTGGGTATCGTCCCCCGCAACGCAAATGATCACGCAAACGTGACTTTCACCTTGAAACAAAACTATTTTCCTTGGAATATCGATCTGGGAGAAAAAGTATCTTTCGAGCCTCTTTGTTGCGGTATCTACGTAAATTTCCTATTTGACCGGGATTTCTGGGCCAAGCAACCGAATAAGTATCCCCCGGGATATTATTGGTTCTCCACCCGCATCCGTAACCATATCTTTATCGGGGAGCGGATCACACTCAAACTGAATCCAAATAGTAGCTGGCATAAATCCATCAGCTTCTTCTATGAGTTAAGCACTTGCGATTTGTATATAATAAACGCTATCGGCAACAGCTACTTGAAGCCAAAAGATTATTTAAGCCTTTCATTCGGGGTGAAACTACAGATCTTATAAAAGCAAGAAACGGAAGACATTCACTGCCCTCCGTTTCCCTAAACTACATAAAACACTTAAAAGAACAAACGTTGTCTATCAGAACGCTAGACCTAAGCGGATACCCCAGTTATTCAAACCATCGATATGATAGCTGAGGACATCACCCTTGTTGGTAGCGTAGTTATAATAAGCGGCCATATGTACGCCGATCTGTTTCTGAGGTGTGAAGTACACGGTCATACCGATCTCGGGAGCTACATAGAATCCCCAGTTACGATCGTAAACCTTCAACACGTTCATGTAGGTAGACATCTCACTATAGCTAGCACCTAACTGAGCGCCAACATACGGTTGGAATTGTCCTTCCGGAGCGAAGTTATAACGGAAAGCCGCACCAAAAGGCAACTGGAAGATAGAATGCTGTTGATCGGAAGTGATTACGGATGTTGAGTTTACCGGAATCGTCTGGCGGTCCACATACTCATTATTTGTATGATAAGAGATGAACGCACCTATAGCGAAATTAGGAATCACATAGTAACCACCCTCAGCGTGAGCACCCCAACCGCTGGTCTTCTTAGAAAAGTCTTGACCGAACGGAGAGTTGATTTGCCAGTCTACATTGAAATACGCGTTTTTCAAAACCTGGGCGCCAGCCAGAGTAGGCATCGCCATACAAACTACGAGTAAAGCGATTAACTTGATTGATTTATTTATCTTTTTCATAGAATCTCAAACTTTTAATCATTCGAATTATTATTTCTTTACGTACGGAGATTGTACAAATGCTTGCTCGATAGCACGAACAGCCAGCTGAGTATCGAATTTATCGGAACCAGACAACAAGCCACTCATGTAAGCAGTCCAAAGAACCGGAAGTTTAGCGTCTGCCTTAGAAGCGGCAGGAGTATCCAAATCCACTAACTCTGTCAACAAGGAACCTACACTATAGCTATACACTACAGGATACGGGTAATACCAATTTCCCCAACCTGGTCCCCAGTAACCCGGACTCCAATATCCCGGATAGTTCCACCACCAGTACGGGTAGTTGTAGCCATCGTTGTAGTCAGCGAAATATTGAGTACTTTGTACGTAAGAAACTTGCAGACCTAAGTCGGCGTTATCTTTGTCTAGCGTGCGTTTGAAACCGCGGCTTTCCATATTATTCACCAATGTAGTGATAATATCGTCTGCTTCATTGGCTGTCCAGAACTGAGGTTTCTCGCTTGTGCCGATAACCAATACACTATCCGGAATGTAGAACGTAGTGAACGATTCGAATTTCGCGTCCTTATCGTGATTCGTGAACACCAGAAAATCATTGTCCAATTTCGACATGTCCGGGTCCTTTTGGCAAGAAGCCAACAGAAGAACTAACAGAAAAAAAGGAAAAATCTTTTTCATCTCATTTTAACGTTTAAAACAGTTTATACTATTATTTGTGCTTATATATAAGTCACTATTAAAACAGCATGAGTTGAAAAAGGTTCTAAAACTATCCTTTTGGGTGTGTTAATTAACATATCCTAACCATACGACGGGCTTATGGTCACTGTAGTCTAAATTAGGAGAATCATAAGTTACACCCTTAAAATCAGGAGAATAAATTATGTAATCAATTCGAAATATACGCTTTAATTGACGAAAGGTGTACCCGAAACCAGAGCCGCAGTCACGGAACCCATCCGTTAAATCACCTTTCACGGTACGGTACGTATAAGAGGCCGGTGTATCATTAAAATCACCGCAAATAATCACGGGCCCCTCCCCGGCATCCAACATCTGACGGATATAATCCGCCTGAGTCGCCCGTTTCACGAAATTCTTCTTCATCTGAAAAGCCATATGGAAGGCGGCCTCGGTTTCCTCCAATTGTTTACCCTCTGCATGGGCTTGGTAAAGACGAGGCTTTACGGCATTCACGCTAGTCGTTTGGAAATGGTTATTAAATACACGAACACTATCCCCTTGGATATCCATGACGGCAAACAAGGATTTATTGCTAGACTCCGGGTATAGGATAGACTCAAAACGAAGGATCGGATATTTACTGAAAATAGCGTTGCCCGCCGCTTTCGTAGCCGAACGGGTAGAGCAATAATACGGTAGGAACGATAAGGTCTTGGCGACAGAATCCATCCGCAGGGCCGATTCAACGGGGCATTCTTGGAGGCAAACGATATCCGGGTCCTCCTTTCTCAGCCAATCCGCTATATTAGGAAGCTGTTTCTTTCCGTCCGTATTGAAATTATTCACGTTATAGGTAATCACCTTAACCGCTTCTTTCCCTATCGGAATCTCTTTTGGGAAGACCCGTATCTGGAACATCGATATCAAAAACTCCCAGTTCAACAATAACGCCGCCAAAGGTACCCAGCACCAATGACTCCTAAAGACACACCACATCAAGAAAAGACATAGATTGGCCGCCAATACCGGTAATAACACCAATCCGGGAAACGAGATCCACTCCTTCCCTTCCGGATTAATACGTCCGGTAGCGAATCCGGCTATGGCCGCCACGACAAAAGCGATCGTAATCAACACAAATAAAATATATATCAACTTCTTCATCCTTCCTATCCTGCGATTTAAACAAAAAAGGGACTATCCCGAAAAGACAGTCCCCCAATTCATACCCTATAACCTGTCCGCTTCCGGCAGGGATAGCTTAAAAAAACTTATCGAAGCGTTCCTTGTTGAGCCTCTTGGATCATTTTCTGATTAGCCAAGATCACGATCTCAACACGACGGTTCAACGAACGACCCTCGGGAGTGTCATTGCTAGCCACAGGATCATGTATACCTTTACCTTCATAAACCATACGATCCGTGCTTACCCCCTGCATCATCAGGTAATCGTAAACGCTCTTCGCACGTTTCTCGGACAAGGTCTGGTTATAATCCACCTTACCGGTGTTATCCGTAAAGCCGATGATTCGGATATCCGTATCCGGATTGGCCTTCAAACTGGTAGCGAAGTTACGCAAGGCACTCTTGGAAGCGTCGCTCAACGTACTTGAGTTCGTGGCAAACAAGATACCGGAGTCAAAAGTAACCTTCAAGGCCTCACCATTGTTCACGCTCTCGATCTTCGTGTCCTCAGGCAGGGTAGCTTCCAGCTCCTTCTTCTGCTTATCCATTTTCTTACCGATTAACGCACCGGCTGTACCACCTACGGCCGCACCGATCACGGCACCCAATGCGGTATTTCCGGCCAAGGCACCAACACCAGCTCCGACAGCGGCACCACCGCCTACACCGATCGCCGTACCCTTCGCCGTGTTATTCCACGTTCCGCAACTCGTAAACACCACTGCCATACATAGCAGTAAAACAGATAATAATTTAATGTTCCTCATCATCTTCTACAATTTCACTTAAACAACTTTATATATATAACAAATATCAATCAAACATGTTGATCGAATCGCAATATTCAAGTTCTCCTTGTACTATAAAAGTGATTTCCTCCGGTTCGAATTTGCCTACGCCGTCTTTCTGGGCGTTCTTAATTACATAATTTACAACCTCTTCCTCATCGATCTCGATCTCATCGTCGCCATCATCATCTAGCATGCCATTAGATTCATAGAAGTCGTAGATCAAGTCTACGATATAGTTGATATCGTCATTACTGAACTTTCCTTTCAGTTCTTGGGGAAGATAATTCTGGATAAATTTTACGGAATCATCCTCGTCGTAAAGTAGCTCGTCATTGTTCGTGCTCATAATTAATCTTGTTTAATTGGTTTGAATAGCGGCAAATGTACGGAAATATTTTGATTTTATATCCCAAAAACAATTAAGCTTATTTACGGACGTGACTTAACAAAAGCAAATGCCCTTACTTGAACATAGTTCTAAAAGAACTTGAGTATCAGATGACTATATGTAAATAAATGATGGAGTGTATTTTGATTTTAACACAAATAAGACTGGCTTTAGTGTTTTTTGTGATCCATAAAGATATTGGAAGTCTCTTTGGGGTACTCGGTTGGAAATATATTCTTTCAAAGAAAATATCATGCGGAACAGTAAATTACCCGGAAGCTATAAAAAATAATAGGTCTATATGATAATCAAGTATTTTTATTACCTTTGCTTCCTATAAAACCTAAGCTCTTTTAGAACTCAGTAAATGTATTAAATTATGATTACAATGGAACCTAAAATACAAAGTACCACAAGTACCCGAGCTCTCCGGAGCAAAATCGGGCCTATCAAGGCTTACTTATTCAAGGCCTCATATGTAATCAGTCCAATCACGCCAAGCGATCTTAAACATTCCATGAAAGGTGCCTACAAATCATTCCTGTCTAAAACCGATCAAGCATACGGCCATTCCACGTCAACAATCAACCCCAAACTTTACCCTATTTCTACCTTTAAGCAAATGAGCCTCGTAGTAGTCCCGAGTTTCATGATAGAGTCCCCATTCGAGATAGTGGCGATAGCCCTTATCGCCTTTCTACTTATCCTCCTTTCGATGAGGGAACATCGGCATAAGAAAGACATTCTTGACACCGAACGAAATATGGCCGAAGAAGTGATCCGCTTACGTGAGAAGGCAGAGGAATCAAACCGGTTGACAAGTGCTTTCCTCGCCAATATGAGCCATGAGATACGGACCCCACTGAATGCAATCGTAGGTTTCTCGACCCTTATCAGCGAAAGTGAGGATAAAGAGGAGATCAAAGAATTCGCTAAAATCATTCACGCAAACAATGAGCTACTCCTTAATTTAATCAATGACATACTCGATATGTCAAAAATAGAAGCCGGTATATTGGATTTCCTTTATACGGAAGTGGAGATTAACGAGCTTATACAAACCCTATGGCGGAGTTACCGATTCAAGATCAAGGAAGGAGTAGAATTCCGCACGGAACTGCCTGCGGAAAGCTACATTATCCATACTGAGAGAAACCGTTTATCCCAAGTATTGGCTAATTTCATCAATAATGCTTGCAAATACACTTTCGAGGGAATGATAACGATCGGATATGAAATAAGGAAAAACAATATTTATTTCTTTGTTAGCGATACGGGAAAAGGGATAGCGGAAGAAAATATCTCCCGTGTTTTCGAGCGATTCGCTAAATTAGATTCCTTCACCCAAGGTACAGGGCTCGGGCTGTCTATCTGTGAATTAATCATTAAACATTTAGGTGGAGAGATCGGCGTGGAGTCAAGCGTTGGAAAAGGATCTACATTTTGGTGCACGGTTCCCACCCGGAAATAATCGCACCAAGCCGTATCTACCTATTAGTGAAAAATAAAAAGGCGGAATGATTCACATAGGATCATTCCACCTTCATTATTTTATAGAAACTCCACGCTTAACGTCAAGCGTTCAAGTCTACTTTAGTTCTTAAATTCCAGCCCATCGTCTTTCCGATCGATCACGATCGGACGGTTACGGTCTACCGTTCCACCCAGCAAAGCCTTTGACAACTCGTTCAAGACATACTTCTGAATGACACGTTTTACCGGACGGGCACCGAATTGAGGATCGAAGCCCTTGTCGGCGATAAAGTCCACGGCCTCGTTCGTGAAGTCCAAGGCGACACCGTTCGTAGCCAACATCTTCTTCACGCTGTTCAACTGCAAGGATACGATCTTGCGAATCTCCTCCTCGTTCAGCGGAGTAAACATGATGATATCGTCGATACGGTTCAAGAACTCCGGACGGATCGTCTTCTTCAACAGTTCCAGTACTTGGATCTTCGTCTCGTCTACCACCTTGTCATGCGTGGCGGGTGTCATCTTCTCGAAGTTCTCACGGATCAAGGAAGAACCTAGGTTACTTGTCATGATAATGATCGTGTTCTTGAAGTTGACAACGCGGCCTTTGTTATCCGTCAGCCTTCCATCATCCAAGACTTGCAACAAGATGTTGAATACATCCGGATGCGCCTTTTCGATCTCATCAAACAAGACAACCGAGTAAGGTTTCCGGCGAATCGCCTCCGTCAACTGTCCACCCTCATCGTAACCCACATATCCCGGAGGCGCACCGATCAAACGAGTCGCGCTGAATTTCTCTTGATACTCACTCATATCGATACGGGTCATCATATTCTCGTCATCGAACAGATACTCGGCCAACGCCTTGGCCAACTCCGTCTTACCCACACCGGTAGTACCGAGGAAGATGAAAGAACCGATCGGTCGTTTCGGATCCTGTAAGCCGGCACGACTACGACGAACCGCATCGGCGATAGCGTTGATCGCCTCTTCCTGACCAATCACACGGGTATGAAGCTCGGACTCCAGACGTAATAACTTATCTTTCTCGCTCTGCATCATCTTGCTGACTGGAATTCCAGTCCAACGGGATACCACATCGGCGATATCGTCGCTATCCACTTCCTCCTTGATCATAGCTGCGGCACCTTGCATCGTCTTCAACTTAGCCTGTACCTCCCTGATCTCCTCTTCCTTTTGCTTGATCTTACCGTAACGGATCTCAGCGACCTTGCCGTAATCACCCTCACGCTCCGCCTTGTCAGCCTCAAACTTTAGGTTCTCGATATCGATCTTATTTTGCTGGATCTTATTGATCTGCTCCTTCTCGCTCTGCCACTGAGCCTTTTGCTTGGTCTCCTCCTCCTTCAAGTCGGCGATCTCCTTGTTCAGTTGCTCTAATTTCGACTTGTCGTTCTCACGCTTGATCGCCTCACGCTCGATCTCCAACTGTTTGATACGCCGGGAAACCTCATCCAACGACTCCGGTACGGAATCGATCTGCAAACGCAGACGGGCGGCGGCCTCATCCATCAAATCGATCGCCTTATCCGGCAAGAAACGATCCGTGATATAACGGGTAGACAACTGCACGGCGGAGATAATCGCATCATCCTTGATACGTACCTTATGGTGATTCTCGTATTTCTCCTTCAGACCACGAAGGATGGAGATCGTATCCAACTCACTCGGCTCGTCTACGATAACGGTCTGGAACCGACGCTCAAGCGCCTTATCCTTCTCAAAATACTTCTGATACTCATCCAACGTCGTGGCACCGATCGAACGTAGCTCACCACGAGCCAAGGCCGGTTTCAAGATGTTAGCTGCATCCATGGCGCCTTCGCCTTTACCGGCTCCTACCAAGGTATGGATCTCATCGATAAAGAGGATGATCTCACCCTCGGATTTCGTAACCTCGTTCACCACCGCTTTCAAACGTTCCTCGAACTCGCCTTTATATTTAGCTCCGGCGATCAACGCGCCCATATCCAACGAGAAGATCTGTTTAGACTTCAAGTTCTCGGGAACGTCACCCCGAACGATACGATGGGCCAACCCCTCAGCGATAGCAGTCTTACCTACACCCGGCTCACCGATCAAGATCGGATTGTTCTTCGTACGGCGGCTCAAGATCTGCAAGACACGGCGGATCTCCTCGTCACGTCCGATCACGGGGTCCAGTTTACCGCTACGGGCACGCTCGTTCAAATTGATGGCGTATTTTCCTAAGGCATCGTACGTCTCCTCGGCGGATTGGCTTGTCACCTTATTTCCTTTACGCAACTCCTCAATCGCTTGACGTAACTCTTTCTCTGTCACGCCGGCGTCTTTCAATATCTGTGAAGCGGTGCTCTTTTCCGTGAACAACGCCAAGATGATCGGCTCCAACGATACATATTGATCCCCCATTTTAGAGGAATAATCGATCGCCTTCTGTAAGACAGCGTTCGACTCGCTAGAGAGATAGGGTTCGCCTCCCGAAACCTTAGGATAAGATTCGATTTGGCGATCCAGTACCATATTCAGGTTTTGAGCGTTTACCCCTAATTTCTGAAAGATAAAATTAGTAACACTCTCACCCGTCATAATGACAGCTTTCAACAAGTGAACCGGTTCGATAACCTGTTGATTATTTTTGGTAACCAACTGTACGGCTTGTTGAACAGCCTCCTGCGCCTTGATTGTAAAATTGTTAATTTACTA
>OBWF01000783.1_pt1 | contig 10705 bp, 10 predicted proteins | sample 1495211 | NCBI WGS metagenome assembly OBWF01 (sample SAMEA2580051, study PRJEB22360) | human gut metagenome | reverse complement strand
CCCACGCATGTGATCGGCCGCAACACGCGCGAGGCCATGCGCTCGGGCGTGGTTTTGGGCGAGGTGGCCCGCATCGACGGCATGCTCGACATGGTGCTTGCCGAGATGCGCGCGACCAAGGCCGCGGGGGAGGGCGACGTGCCCATAGTCATTACCGGCGACGATGCCGAGGCGCTTGCGTCGCTGGTCGGTCATAGTCTGACGGTCGACGACGCGCTGACGTTGCGAGGACTGGCCGAGCTCTACCGCATCAACCAAAAGCCCCGCCGCGTGTAAAGGTGAGGGCGCCGGTGGGACAAACGCCTCCACCTTTCACCTGCTACAATGGGTCAAACTATTGCGATTACGGAGGTGTCTGCCATGTCGGACGATCTTCATCAAACTTCGTCAGGCAAGCGCCTGGACGTCATTAGCTGGGACGAGTTCTTTATGAGCGTGGCCATCGCCGCGCAGCGCCGCAGCAAGGACCCCAACACGCAGGTGGGTGCGTGCATCGCCAACACCAACCACCGCATCCTTTCGGTGGGCTACAACGGTACACCCTCGGCGCTCAACGACGACTTTTTTCCGTGGGGTACGAGCGACGACCCGCTGCAGGACAAGCACAACTACGTGGTCCATGCCGAGGCCAACGCCGTGCTCAACTACCGTGGCTCGCTCAAGGACCTCGAGGGTTCCACGGTCTACGTCACGCTGTTCCCGTGCCACGACTGCGCCAAGATTTTGGCTCAGGTGGGTGTGGGCGAGGTCGTCTATCTGGACAACAAGTACGCCGACACCGATGACGGCCGTATCAGCCGCCGCATTCTCGACTCCTGTGGCATCAGCTACCGCCAGGTCATCGTCGATGTCCAGATTGGTACCGGGGGACAGGCTCGACAGTAATATGCGTTGTCGCTATCTGACGACGAACGCAGCTCAAAGAGCCCCGTCCCAAATTGACTACTCGTGAAAGTCGCGTCTGCGCGCATGGACGGCTCGTGAGCGGGTACATGGCTGTAGTAACATAGCTTCTGTCCGCGGGCGTGCCCGCGTTATTGTGAGAAAGGAGCCCCTGTGGCTGTTAACGAAGAGCTGCTTAAGAAGGTTCTTGAAGAGATTCGCCCCAACCTGCAGGCCGACGGCGGCGATATGGAGTATGTGGGCGTCGACGACGAGGGTGTCGTCAAACTGGAGCTGCAGGGCGCTTGCGCCGGCTGCCCCATGAGCTCGCTGACCCTGTCCATGGGTATCGAGCGTATCCTCAAAGAGCATGTGCCCGGCGTTACCCGCGTTGAGCAGGTCAATGCCTCCGGCGAGACCAACGATCTGTACGACGAGTACGCGCCGTTCTAAGATGCGAAAGCTGCGGACGGCATACTCCGCATAGACGTTACGCCCAAATATGCGGCTGCGAGCGCAAGGCCCGCGGCCGCATTTGTATGTAGGGAGCAGGAGGGTCGACATGCTCAACGACTTCTACCATATGCTTGATCCTGTCGCGATCTCGGCGGGCCCCATCACCATCTACTGGTACGGCCTGGCCTACGTGGTCGGCGCCCTGATCACGGCGGTCGTCATGTACCGCACGCAGCGCCGTTGGGGTTTTGACATTACGGTCGACGACCTGACGAGTGTCGTGGTCGGCGTGGTCTTTGGCCTTATCATTGGCGCCCGCCTGTTCTATGTCATCTTTTACGGCGACGGCTACTACTGGGCGCATCCGCTCGAGATCTTTGCCACCAACGAGGGCGGCATGAGTTTCCATGGCGGCCTGGTGGGCGGCATCATCGGCGGCGTGCTCGTGTGCCGCATGTATAAGCTCGATGCCTGGACTTTGGCAGACCTTGCCGTCATAGGCGCGCCGCTGGCCTTGTGCTTGGGCCGTTGTGCCAACTTTGTCAACGGTGAGCTGTGGGGCAAGCCGACCGATCTGCCCTGGGGCGTGGTCTTCGGTGGCACCGCGGGCGATATGCCGCGTCACCCCTCCCAGCTCTACGAGGCATTTCTTGAGGGCATCGTGCTCTTTTGCATTCTGCAGGTGCTCAGCCGCAAAAAGCCGCTACTGCCCCAAGGCACGTTTATGGGCGTGTTTGTGATGGGTTACGGCATCGTCCGCTTCCTCATTGAGTTTGTGCGCGTGCCCGATGCCCAGCTGGGCTATCTGCTTGGCGGCGTCATCACCATGGGCCAGCTGCTGAGCCTGCCGCTCGTAATCGCGGGCCTGGCGCTCATCATCTTTGCTCGTCGCCGCAACCGGCCCCAGCGCATCTACCTCGACGCCTAACTACCACAAAGGGGACAGGCACCTTTGTGGTGATTCGCTGGGCAACGATGACAGAACCGTAACGTTTCCCCAGATAAAACCTGCCAAAATAAACCTGTCCCTTTTTGGCAGGTTTCTAGAAAGGCTCTTTGGACTGTGAAGGATTCCGATCTCTCCACAACGGCTGCGCGCGACGCTGCCCGCATCGTCTGGTTTAAGCGCTACCCCGCCAAGCAGACGCTCATCGCATTTTTGCTCGCGCTGTTGGCGACCACGGCGTTTTCCATCGATCCTGCCCCGGTGTCGAGCAACGCAGTCTTGGCGATTGACCCCAAAGCCTCGGGCATGCTGTACGTGTGCTACGAGGTGCTCCTCTCGTTTGCCGGCCATACCGACGCGGTCATGTTGCTTGCACTTGCCTGCCTGCTCACCTTGCCGTTTCGCTACGTGTTCTTTGGCCGTGGCGACACCTGGCGTCCATCGATCATTCTGCCGTCGCTGTTCTTCGCCATCTGCATGGTGTTCGGCCGCAGCTACGATCTCACCGACTCGGCCGAGATTGTCCTTGGCGACAAGGCCCGCATCATCTGCGCCTGGATTGGCGGCGCGGGCTGGATGCTCCTGGCGATCGTTGCCTTCTATCTGGCTTTTGAGTGCCTGGATTGGCTGAGCTCTCGGCGCATTCCGTTTTCCGAAGCGCACTTTGGCCGCGTATGGCGTGTGGCTCACGCCGTGCTCTCGGTCCATCCCTTTGCCGGGCCCTTCCTGGTGCTTATGGTCGCCTGGGCGCCCACGCTCATCGCTTCGCTGCCCGGCCTTTTTATGGGAGATACGGGTGCGCAGATTCGCCAGTGGTTCAACTACCCCAACGGCACGAGTGACTACCTGCGTCTGCTCAATCCCAATGTGCTGCTCAACGGACATCACCCCGTGGTGCATACGGCTATCATCGGTTCGTGCGTCCAGCTGGGGCTTTCACTGTTCAACAGCGCCAACGCAGGTCTTGCCATCTACACCTGCGCTCAGTTCGTCATTACGGCCGCCTGCATGGCCTATTCCATCTCGTCGCTGCGCAAGCTGGGCGTGAGCCTGCCGGTCCGCGGCGTAATCCTGCTGTTCTTTGTGTTTATGCCCATGTTCTCCAACTACGCGGCCTTGCTTACCAAAGACGTGCTGTTTGCCGACGCGTTTTTGGTGCTGTTGGTGCAGACCGTGAAGCTCGTGGCCTGCGGCCTGCCCCGTCGCGATGCCAATGTCGAGCGTGCAGGCGAACAGAGGCCTGTGCTCTTTGCGCGCCACGACTGGCTGCTGCTCGCTCTGGGCGCCATGGGTTCCACGTTTCTGCGCAATGGCGGCCTGGTGTTTCCCCTGGCGGTATGCGTGATCGCGGCGGCGTTTTGCGCGTGGGACGCGCATGTGGCTCGTCGTGCGGCCAAACAGGCTGGTGCTGAGCCTTCGGGCGCCATCCCGCGTTTCCGCTGGGTGGGCGTTCTTGCGGTGCTTGCGCTCTGTCTTGCCTCCAATATGTACTTCACCAAGGTCTTTATGCCGGCGCACGACATCACGCCTGGTTCCAAGCGCGAAATCCTCTCGATTCCGTTCCAGCAGACGGCTCGTTTCGTCCAAAAGCACGACGGCCTCAACTCGGGTGTCAACCCCACGGTTAAGGAGGACGGCACCATCGTGGAGGCTCCTTGCGACGGCTTGGTGACCGACGAAGAGCGTGCCGTGATCGACCGTGTGCTCAAGTACGAGAATCTGGGCCGCCGTTACAACCCGGATAAGTCGGACGCTGTCAAAAATTGCTTCAACGAGTACGCCTCGCAGGAGGACATCAAGGCCTATTTTGAGGTGTGGGCCCAGATGTTCAAAAAGGATCCCGAGTGCTATATCTCGGCGCTCATCAATAACTACTACGGCTACTTTTATCCGAGTGCCCGCGATGCGTGGGTCTACAGCACGGCGCGCAGTGCCGAGATTATGGCAAAGCCCGCTAACCTCAAGTACTTCGACTTCCATCCGGTTGACAGCAACGTGGTGCGCTGGTGCGACCACCTGATCAATTTGTACCGTGTGGCGGTGCAGCGTGTTCCCTTTATCTCGCTCACCATGAGCTCGGCCACCTATGTGTGGATCATGATCGCCGTGGTGGTCTACTTGCTGCGTCGTCATTCATGGCGTGCGCTGGCGATCTGGGTGCCGCTGTTGGGCGTGCTCGCTGTGTGCCTGATTGGCCCGTGCAACGGCTCGACTTACATGCGCTACCTGTATCCGGTCATCGCCTGCATGCCCTTCGCCATCGGCGCCACCGTCACCCGCAGCGACTTCTTCTGGTTCTAATTTGGTGCATTGAGGGCCAGGTTTCTTTGCACCAAAGGGGACATCATCACGACGCCTTCATTTTGGGGTTTATCTCGCAGGGCAGTAGGTATATCATAACGACGTTTGTTTATATTGCCCGAGCATCTGCGCTGGGCTTTAGGTCGAAACCGATAGGAGACACGTATGTCCGGACACTCTAAGTGGGCCACAACCAAGCATCGTAAGGGCGCGCAGGACGCCAAGCGTTCCGCCCTCTTCTCCAAGCTCAGCCGCAACATCACCGTTGCTGCCCGTCTCGGCGGTGACCCGCTGCCCGAGAACAACGCCAGCCTCGCCGCTGCCGTTGCCAAGGCCAAGGCTCAGTCCATGCCTAAGGACAAGATCAAGTCCGCTATCGACAAGGCTTTTGGTTCGGGTGCCGATGCCGCCGTCTACGAGAACATCGTGTACGAGGGCTACGGTCCCGCCGGTGTCGCCGTCTACGTCGACTGCCTGACCGACAACCGCAACCGTACCGCCGCTGATGTCCGTTCCGCCTTCTCCCACGCTGGTGGCAACCTGGGCACCTCCGGCTCCGTTGCCTTCCAGTTTGAGCGCAAGGGCCAGATCGTCGTCGCCAAGGAGATCCTGGACGAGAACGCCAAGAAGGAGACCATGATCGCCAACGGTGCTGCCGGTGACGAGGATGAGTTCATGATGGCCATCGCCGAGGCCGGTGGCGAGGACTACGAGGATGCCGGCGAGGAGTGGATCGTCTGGACTACTGCTAACGAGGTCATGGCTGTCTCCAAGGCGCTCGAGGAGCAGGGCGTCCAGGTCAAGGGCTCCGAGACCACCATGGTCCCGACCACCCCGACCGAGGTCTCCGGCGCCGACGCCAAGAAGGTTCAGCGCCTCATCGACCGTCTTGAGGAGCTCGACGACGTCCAGGATGTTTACAGCACCATGGACATGACCGACGAGGTCATCGCTGCCCTCGAGGAGGAGTAGCGCCCGCACGGGTTAAGCCGTGCATATCTGGGCATAATGAAGCGAGCATGCAAGCCTCGTGGAATAGATGAGCCGGATCCGCGTGCGTAGAGCACCGGACCCGGCTCTTTTATAATGATGCGAACCGTTTTGTATTTCGAGTGCCGAGATTTGAAGGGAGCGCCACGTGCGCGTACTCAAACGAGCCCTAGCGATTGTGTATCTTGCCGCCGCCATCGTGGCGCTGGGTACGCTTGTCTGCCAGTTTTGGGGGCCGTATACGTATCGCTTTATGCTGCTGATGCGCGACCCCATGCCGCGCATTGTCGTGACGGCATGCGGCGGAGTTGTGGCGATCGGCGTGCTGGTAAGCTTCTTCCGCCTGATGTTTGCTCGTCGCGAGCCGTCCTGTGTGCATCCGGCGGGGGAGCGCAATATCGAGGTCACCCTTGCGGCGCTTTCTTCGTGTGCTAGGGCTGCTGCCGAGCGCGACGACCGCGTGATGGTCGAGCATGTCGAGGCCCGCGTCCAAGGCTCCGACGATTCGCACGTCCGATTTAAGGTCGAGGCTATCGCGCTTGACGATAAGGACGTGGCATCTCTGGCTACTGCGATGCAGCGGCGCATCGAGGAAGCTTGCGACACCATGCTTGGCACGCCGGGCACGACCGCACGCGTTCGTTTTTTGCCGTCCAAGACTACCGTCCAGACCGTGGAGGTTTCCGGTGAGTGATACCAATCAAGACAAGACCGCTCGTACGCCGCGCCTGACGATTGACCAGAGCGCCACGCCGGCGAACGAACCTGTTGATTCCAAAGCAGAGGCAACCGAGTTACAAGACGCGGCAGCCGCGGATTTTGACGAGGCTATGGGTCTCATCAAGGGTACGGGCGCTGCCATCTGGAGCTATGCCGTGCGTCATCCCAACACCACGCTTGGCGCCGTCGCTGGCTTTATCCTCGCCGTGTTGGTGCTCACGTTGGGCCTGTGGGACACGCTCGTCATTGCATTCTTCGTGCTGATCGGCGCTGTGATCGGCCAAATTCGCGACGGCGAGAACGGGATCGTCAACTTCTTCGGCCGTCTGTTTAGCGGCCGCTAATAGGCCGCTAATATGTATTCGACTGTCGCATCTGCGGCAGGCATAAGGAGGAACCATGGCTTTTAACACGAAGGTCGATGTAGCCGATACCGAGCTCGAGGAGAACGAGGCGGTCGTCGCCGAAGCCGAGGATGTGACGCTCGAGGACGAGGCTCTTGTCGAGGTCGAGTCCGATGAGGATGAGGACGACGAGGAGGCGGACGAGTCCGAGGACTCGCTGACCTATTCCAACGGTGTGATCGAGAAGATCGTTGCCATGGCCACCCGCGAGGTTCCGCACGTTCTGGGCATGAAGGGTAACCTCATGCACTTTGTGCAGGAGCAGTTTGGTGCCGAGAATCTGACCAAGGGCGTGACGGTCGAGGTCACCGATGACAATCGCGTGGTCGTCAACATCTCCGTCATTATCGAGTACGGTGCCTATGCGCCCGCGATCTTCGACGATGTCAAGGCACGCGTCACCGAGCGCCTTGCCGCGATGACGGGCCTTGAGGTGGCGGGCGTCAACCTGCGCATCGAGGACGTCATCACCCCCGAGGAGTACGAGCACCGCACCAGCCAGCACGAATAACCTTCCAAAAAGGGACAGGTTTGTTTTGGCAGGTTTTATCTGCGAAAACGTTAAACGGCCGACCGCGCAAGCAAAAGCGTGGCCGGCCGTTATTTGTATGCCCCCCGATGTAGGCATACCGCTCGTCTAACTAGGGGTTGCAATCGTCGCGTTCCGCGTTACCCTAATGGACGCATTGTTTCCAAATTGTTAACGAGGGGTTGCCGTAATGGCCGACGAGCACGAAACAGAAAGCAAGGCATGGGCGATTGAGGCCGCCGCGGCAGAGGCGGCATCGCGTGCTGCCGAGGAGATGCATCGTCCTCCCGTGGTGCCGATGGAGCGTGTGGTTGATCGCACCGATATCGAGCGCGGCGAGCGTGCCGGTCAAAAGCGCAGCCAGGAGCCGGGCTTTCCGCGCTTTTTTGCCGAGCTCAATCTGGGCCTGATTCTTACGGCCTTTGCCATCGTTGCGTTTAAAACCCCTAATCACTTTGCTTTTGGCGGCACCTCGGGCGTGTCGGTCATTCTGTCCACGCTGTTCCCGACCCTGCCCGTCGGCGTCTTTATGTGGATTATTAACGCGGTTCTCGTCGTTTTGGGCTTTATCTTTTTGGAGCGCAAGGCAATCCTGTGGAGCGTCTTCGCCTCGTTTGCGCTGTCCGCCTATGTTTCGCTGTTTGAGCTCTTTATTCCGACCGATGTCTCTCTGACGGGCGATATGTGGCTCGATCTGTGCTTTGCTGTGATTCTGCCGGCGCTCGGCAGTGCCATCGTCTTTGATATTGGCGCCTCGACAGGTGGCACGGACATTCTTGCCATGATCCTCAAGCGCCGCACCACGCTCGAGATTGGCCGCGCCCTGCTCCTGGTCGATATCGGCATCGTGACCATCGCGGCCTTCTTGTATGGCCCGCGTGTCGGTCTGTATTGCGTGCTCGGCCTGTTTGCCAAGACGCTTGTGGTCGACAAAGCCATCGAGAGCATCCATCTTCGTAAGGTCTGCACGGTCATTTGCTCCGAACCCCTTAAGGTCGAGGAGTTTATCGTCAAGCATCTCAACCGCACGGCGACCATCAGCCGCGGCTACGGTGCCTTCTCGGGCAAGTGCGTGACGGTGATCATGAGCGTGCTGAGCCGTCGCGAGGCCGTGCAACTACGCCGCTATGCGCGCGAAGTCGATCCGGGTGCCTTTATCACGATCGTCGACAGCTCCGAGATCGTCGGCAAGGGCTTCCGCGGAACGAACTAGCACAGACGTATTCAACGAACCGCCTGCTGGCGCCGTGTACCTTGCAAATCGGTCATCTTTGAGTATTTGACCCCACATTGGGCAATAATGATGCTAAAGACAACGTTTGCGATCCAAGTGATTCGTTCAAGATACGAAGGGATGATTCTATGTTCTGCTCGCAGTGCGGCGCCCCCATGGGCGATAACGACAAGTTCTGCGGCGTGTGTGGTGCTCCTAATGCCGGTGCCGCTGGCCCCGCTCCCCAGGGACAGCCTCAGCCCCAGCAGTTTGTTCCGCAACCGCCCGTGGCGAATGCGCCAAAGGGCCGTGTGGCTCAGGCGTTTGAGGATATGACCAAGACTCCGGGCGTGCTGCAGCGCGTGTGCCAGATCGCTTTTTTGCCGGCGCTTATCTGTGTCGTGTCGGTACTCGTTCTGTTCATCCCCGTTATTGGCGGCATTGCGGCTGCCATCGGCTTTTTGGCAGCTTGCATTGCGAGCGTGTGCGGTTCCGGCTTTGGCATCGAGTGGGGTCGCGATCTGTCGCTTAAGATCGATGACGGCATGGATCGTCCGCTGATGCGTTCCACGTCGTTTGGTCTCGGAGTCTTTTCGAGCGTTATTTCGGTCGTGCTCGAGGTTATCGCTGCCATTCCCGTTATCGGTGTAGTGCTTTCGCTGGTGGAGGGCGTGGTAATTGGCGCTGCGGGCTCGTATTCTTATTACGGCTCTTATGCGCTCGAGGCTGCGCTGTTTGGCTCGCTCGGCCTGCTTGTCCTGGCGCTAATTGCCTCGGCGATTCTGGGTGTCTTCTTTAAGATGTTCGCCGACATCGCCGTGATGCACTTTGCGGTGACCGGGCGTGTCGAGAGCGCGTTTTCGCTCGATAAGGTCTGGGCGGCGTTTAAGCACAACAAGACCAAGCTGTTCTGTGCTTCGTTCCTTCCCGAGTTTTTGACGGGCCTGGTCGCCAACGTTGTCACATGGATCTTGACGGTCGTCTTTGGCGCCATTGCCTCTGTCGGTATGTATAGCTACTACTATCGTCCTACGGGTATTGAGGCAATTGTTACCGGCGGTGGCGTCACGCTCGTGCTGTTCTTGGTGCTGGTCGCTTTCGTCACCGTATTTCTTACGGTCTTTGGCAAGATGCTCAAGCACCGTGCCGTTGGCTATTGGGCCGCACGCTATGCAAGCGAGTGGGCCGATGAAGATAAGGACGACGTTCTGACTTTTGTATTGCCCTTCGAGAAGAAGTTCTCTCCTTCGGGTTCCAGCGCTCCGGATGCTTCGCCGGCACCTGCACCAGCACCCGAGCCCGCGACCGAGCCTGAACCGGCGCCCGAGTCTGAGACGGCATCTGAGCCCGAGCCTGCGCCTGAGCCTGAGCCGGCACCTGCACCTGAGTCGGCGTCCGAGCCAAGCTCCGACGAGGAACCTCAGGACGAGTAGCCATGCCGTCTGCCATTTGGGGACGGGGTAGAAATAGCGCTTGAAGAATGAGCGGGGGCGGACGTGTCGAAACGTCCGCCCCCGCTCTGCTTTAGCCAGGCTGTTATGGATGGGGGTGACGACTACTCGTCGTGCTTCTCCTCGCGGCGTGCAGCAGCGCGTGCGTCGTGGATGCCCTTGATCGCGGCATGGCGAGCCGTTCGGGCATCATGGATGGCGTCGCGAGCCTCGGCGGTCGTCGCCTTGGCAGAGCGCAACTTGGCGGCCAGATCGGGGTTGGTTTCGGCGACCGCGGTAATCGCGGGGCCGTCGAGCTCCTCTTGCGTGGGCTCGGCCAAAAAGTCGATAGCATACTGGGCGGCCACCATGGAGCCCTTTGCCAGCACGCTCTCGTCGATCTTGTAGAAGCAGGAATGTTGGGCGTACGTGGCGCCAATCTTGGGGTTGCGCGTACCTACAAAGGCGAGCACGCCCGGTACGCGACGCAGGTACTCCGAAAAATCCTCGCCCGAAAGCGTGCCGCGATAATGGCCTTGGCCGGTGGGGCCCAGGCACTTGATTACAGCCTGACGGCAGCGCTCGCTCGAGGCGGCGTCGTTTTCGACCTTGTAGTTGGCGATGGTGTAGTCGGTGAGCTCTGCCTCGGCGCCCAGAGCTGCCGCGGTATGCTCCACGATGCGGCGCATGAGCTCCGGCATTTCCTCGTGGGTCGAATCGCCGTAGGTGCGCACCGTGCCGGCGAGGTAGGCCGTGCCGGCGATAACGTTGCGCGCGGTGCCGCCGTGCAGCTCGCCGACGGTGATGACGGCCGGCTCGTAGGGGCTGATTTCG
>OBWF01000778.1_pt1 | contig 10757 bp, 7 predicted proteins | sample 1495211 | NCBI WGS metagenome assembly OBWF01 (sample SAMEA2580051, study PRJEB22360) | human gut metagenome | reverse complement strand
GGGCTTACCTTCTTCAACGAGAAAGGGGAGTTGGAGGGTTTCCGGGTAAACCGTGTGGAGGCGAACCGGATCTTTACGCTGGATCGCCCGGCGATCCGTCCGAAGATGCCTTTGTACCGGAATTTCGATCAAGAGTTTGATAAACTGCTATCCAAGCCATCCGCCGAGCGGAAACTCTCTGTCCGGATGGAATTTCAAGATAACGCCTTTGGCTTCACGTTAAGTATGGCGGACGAGACAGGAGCCCGTATCATGCTCACCAAGCCGTTCGAGAAAGAACCGGCCCGGAGGGAGCAGGCGGAGAATATCCGTACCCAGCTCTCTAAGTTGGGGAACACGCCTTTCGAGGCGGAGGAAGTTGCCGTGGCGATGTCCGATAACTGGTTTGTCCCTTCTTCTTTATTGGCCGAGATGCGTAGGCTAGGGGTGGAGAGGCTTATCTCTACCCGGCGGATTCGTTACCGCAGGGAAGAGGCTCGTCCGTTTAAGCCGTGTGTAGGCGAGACTCCGGAAGCCCCTTTCCCCGAGAAGTGCCTGACCTATTTAGGGAATGTATCCAATAGCAAGGCTGGTGCCTTTTATAAGGCGCATGGCGTGACTGCCGTGGAAGACGCTTTCGAGTTGTCTCCCCGGAAGGATGTCCCTTTGATGTTCACGAAACATTGCCTGCGGTACAGTATGGGATGGTGCCCTACTTACCAGAAGCAGAAGTCTCCCTATAAGGAGCCTTACTTCCTGCGCTATAAGGAAACGCTCTTGCGTTTGCGCTTCGACTGCAAGAATTGCCAGATGTTGGTCTATGCGGAGGAATAACCGGCTTTGTAACTACTTAATCCGATAAATAAAACAGATATGAAACGACAAATTTTCTCGCTGTTCCTGCTCTTGCTCACGTTGGTAGCTTGTGGGGATAAGCCTTTGGACCCGAATAAACCCGTATATGTGAAAATCAAGACGACGATGGGAGACGTCACCGTCCTGCTATACGACGATACGCCTCTTCACCGGGATAACTTCATCAAGCTTTGCCAGTCGAACGAGTATGAGGGTATGCTTTTCCACCGTGTTATCAAGGAGTTTGTCGTGCAAGGTGGTGATCCGGAGAGTAAAGCGCATGAGCCGGGTGCCTTGTATGGGGATGGCGATGGTGGTTATACCGTTCCCGCTGAGATATTACCTAATCATTTTAATAAGAAAGGCGCTTTGATCGACGCGAAAGAGATCGATGCCGTGAATCCGGAACGTGCTTCCGCCGGTACGCAGTTCTGTTTTGTGCAAGGGAAAGTCTTGGACGACAAGGAGCTTGCGGAGAAAGAGGCTCGTATCAACGAGATCCGCCGCAACTGGTTGTACTATAAATTCCGGGATGAGCTGAAAAAGCAAGATCCTTCCTTGGCCGCCGATTCCTTGGAGAATGAGTTACATGCCCGTGCGTCCATCTTGGTGGAAGATACGTTGGCGGTATTAGGCCCGGTAGTGATCCCGGCCGAACGGCGTGAGATTTATAAGACAATCGGTGGCGTTCCGCATCTGGATGGCTCGGTAACGATCTTTGGCGAGGTAGTGGAAGGCTTCGATATCGTAGAGAAGATCTCCGTGGTAAAGACGGATAAGAACGATCGTCCTTTACACGACGTGATGATTAAATCGACGAAGGTTTTCCAGAAATAATAACAATGCCTATTATAAGGAGGTAACGATGCCCATTGTAAGCTCCTTATAATGGGCATCGTAAGGTCTTTACAATGGGCATTGTTAAAACCATCGGATAGCTCTTGTTATACGAGGCTGATCGCTAGCTTGTTATACTAAAAGTATCATCAATCATATTTGGCTCTCGAGCCATTCCAGATACTTCTTTACTCCCTCCGTATCTTCCGCCTCGGGGCTCCAAGGCGCTAGGTTCTCCGGTGCTAGCGGTGCGAACGGCCCTTGCTTTATCTCATAAATAACCGATCCGGATTCCAGTACCAGAAGCCCGTGCCATATCCCTGCCTTGATCTCCGCTCCATAAGCGCCTTCCTTTGGATTCAGTATCGTTTTCTCCGTGATATTCCCTTCCTCGTCAAACAAGAATACCGCTACCTTCCCACGCAGCAGCAAGAATATCTCGTCTTTCGCCGGATTTAAATGCCGGTGCGGACGCAAATACGTACCGGGCTCCATGGCATTCAGTAACCGATTGATCGGATCATCCAATTTCTCATGGAAATTATAGTTCATTCGCAGGCGGGGAGACTGCAAGGCTTTGGCCTGGGTCTCGTCGAGTAATTGTTCGTTGATTATCTTCATCTCTGTATCTTATTGTATTTCTGAGCTACGAATATACGAAATATTTATTGGTCAATGCTTGATATTCCGTATCTTTGCGCCTTGATGATACATATTCTTGAGTCTGAAAATTAAATATTTATGTTATTTAATTCCATAGAGTTCCTTATATTCCTGCCATTGGTTTTCTTTGGTTACTGGTTTGTTTTCAAGTCTTTGCGGTGGCAAAATCTATTTGTGGTAGCTGTTAGTTACCTGTTCTACGGATGGTGGGACTGGCGCTTTTTGCTGCTGATCCTGTTTACGTCGTTATGCAGTTACTTGAGTGGAGTCTATTTGGAGAAATGCGCTGGCAACCGGTCGGTCCAAAAGTGGATAAGTGCCGGTAATATTTTACTGAACCTTTCGATCTTGGGTGTATTTAAGTACTTTGATTTTTTTACCGAGAATTTGGTAAATGTCCTTCACCTATTGGGCTGGGATGCCGATTACGTGACGTTGAATATCTTGCTCCCTGTCGGGATCAGCTTTTATACGTTTCAGGCTTTGAGCTATACGATTGATGTTTACCAAGGTAAAATCAAGGCGACTCATGATATCGTGGCATTCTTCGCTTATATCAGTTTCTTCCCCCAATTAGTGGCGGGCCCGATAGAACGGGCTACCCATTTGTTGCCTCAGTTTCTCCGGCCTCGTAATTTCGATTGTGATCTGGCGTTGGATGGTATACGCCAGATGCTTTGGGGATTTTTCAAGAAAGTGGTGGTTGCCGATAACTGCGCTTTGTTCGTGAACGGTGTGTTTGAGAATTACCAGACGTTGGATGGGAGTACCTTGTTTCTGGGGGCTTTCTTCTTTACGATACAGATTTACGGGGATTTTTCCGGATACTCGGATATAGCGATCGGCTGTGCCCGGTTGTTTGGCATAGACCTTATGCAGAACTTTAAGTATCCTTATTTCTCCCGGGATATAGCGGAGTTTTGGCGGCGTTGGCATATCTCTTTGACGACTTGGTTCCGGGATTATATCTATATACCCCTAGGGGGAAGCCGGGCAGGGAAATGGAAGAGCTTCCGGAATACCCTTGTTATTTTCTTGGTAAGTGGGTTCTGGCACGGGGCTAACTGGACGTTTGTGGCATGGGGAGCGTATCATGCATTGTTGTTTCTGCCATTGTTATTGTTGGGTCAAAATAGGAGATATAGAGATTCCGTGGCGGAAAACAGTTTCCTCCCCTCTGTGAAGGAATTGACACAGATGGGAGCTACGTTTTTGCTGGTCTTATTGGGATGGATTCTGTTCCGGTCGGAAGATATATCCCAAGCGGCTGTGTATCTCGAGCGGATGTTCAATGTCTCGTTATTCTCGGCTCCTCAGCTTGGGATTCGGGCAACTCCTGCTGAAGAAATGTTTCTTTTTCACGGCTCTTATGTTCGTCGTGGAATGGATCGGCCGAAAACAGGCGCATGGGTTGATGATAGAGGACCTGAGCCTTCCGGTTCGGTATGTTATCTATACGGTATTGCTGATTATCATCTATGGTTTCGACGCCAGTAATCCACAAGGTTTCATTTATTTTCAATTCTGATAAGTATGAGAAGGTTCTTTATTGCTATATTCCGGTATTTAGGGGTGGTAGGATGTTTAGGGTTGCTTAGTTGCCTGCTGATCCGCTCTTATTTTCATATAAGCGTACCCAGCCTCAAAAGTGATCCGGAAGTGGAGGTATTGATTTTGGGCGATTCCCATCCTTTACATTCGATATCCGCCGATATGCTGGGGAAATCGAGGAATGACGCTAAATCCAGTGAGAATTATTTCAATACCTATATCGATTTATGCTTGAAAGCGCCTTACCTTCCCCATTTGAAAACCGTGATATTGGGGTTTGGTTACCACACGTTTACCGTGGCCGATGATTCCTATCAAGATGAGTTTCCTGCCTATATGTCTATTTATCCCCATCTAAAGGAGCGGGAGGATTTGCGACTTTTGGTACAGGAGGCTGTTTCGCCGGTAACCCGTAAGGAGGTCATGTATTCGTATGAGTTTGGCGTTCCGTTCAAGAATTGCGTAGCTGAGATTAAAAGGAATGTGATCGAGCGTATTTTCACGGGGGCGACCGGGGGAACACTAGACGTTATTATCGATCGTCATTACTATGATGATAAGGGTGCTTATTTATTGCCATCCTCATTTCAACAAGAGATGTTGGGGCGAATCGTAGAGGAATGTAAGAAGCGGGATCTGTCTCTTATTTTGTACAATGCCCCTGTTTCCACGGAATATAAGGAACGGGTTCCTTCGAGTTATCGAGAATTGACGGATTCTTTGGCTCGGGAATACGTGGATGATAAAACGGTCTTTTATTTGAATTATACGGCTGTACCGTTACCTGATTCTTGCTATAGGGACGCTGATCATTTGAATGAAATCGGTATCCATAGATTTACCCCGTTGTTAAAAGATACCTTGACTTGTTTGGGGGTAATTTCGGAATAGTTTTCGTATATTTGTAGAATAAACGATCGAATTAAATATACCACATGAAAGGAAACCCGCTTTATATCCTGCTTTGGCTATTCCTTATTCTTTGCTTTGCCTGTTCGCCCGGTAAAAAAGAAAAGAAATATGTCATCGGTGTATCTCAATGCTCGATGACGGATATTTGGCGTCAATCCATGATACGTGATATGGAAGTAGAGGCTTTAAATCATCCGGAGATCGAGTTGGTCGTAATGGATGCTAGTCAGGATAATGATACTCAGATCAGCCAGATAAAAGGTTTTATCAAGAAAAAGGTGGATTTGCTGATTATATCGTCGAATGAGACCGAGCCTGTTACGCCTGTCGCTGTTGAGGCGTACAGGGCTGGTATTCCCACTATCATATTGGACCGGAAAATTAATAGCGATGAATATACGACGTATATTGGAGCGGATAATTACGAGATCGGTCGCTCGATCGGAATGTACATCAGCTCCTTGATCAAGGGGGAGACAACGATTTTAGAGATATGGGGACGGAGAGGCTCTTCCTCCGCTACAGAAAGACATCAAGGTTTTGTCGATGCGATGTCTATTGATCCGAATGTGAAAATCCGGGAGTTGGATGGGTATTGGTACAGGAAGAATGCCTATGAGGAAGTCTTGAAGCTGGATTCCATAGAGGATGTCGATATCGTTTTCGCTCATAATGATATGATGGCCTTAGGGGCCCGTGAGGCGATTGAGGAGCGAGATTCGTCGCTGGTGGGGCACGTGGAATTTATAGGCGTGGATGGACTCTTGGGAGGAGGCTTAGGCGTGGAGGCGGTTGCGCAGGGTAAGTTGGATGCCTCTTTTTATTATCCGACAGGTGGTGGGGTGGCTATTAAGGTAGCATGGCAGATCTTAAGCGGACAAGCTTATACGAAAAAGTATGCGTTAAGCACCGCTATGATCGATAAGACCAACGCCGGTACCCTTTATTTACAATCAGACCGGTTGGTAGAATATCAACGCCAGATCGAGAAACAGCGTGCGAATTTGTCGCAATTGCTCTCGAAATATAACTTTCTTTATAGTTCCTTGATTATTATCTTGATATTGGCGCTTTTGTTGGGTGGTTCCGCTATTTACACGGTTTATATTAATCGTAAAGTGCGCCAGAAGAATCATTTGTTGAATGAGAGAAATCGTTTGGTACAACAACAGAAAGAGGAACTCTCGGTAGCGAACCAGCGTATCGAGCAAGTCACGACACAGAAATTGCAGTTCTTTACGAATGTATCTCACGAGATAAAGACTCCTTTAACCTTGATTCTAGGGCCTCTGAACAAGATGGCGCAAGATGCCCCGGCAGGCGCTTTCGCGGATGATATCCGCATCGTTAAGAAGAATGCGGAACGCTTGAAACGTGTGATCGACCAATTGCTGGATTTCCGGAAGATAGAGAATAATAAGATGGGATTGCGGGTTACTAAGATGGATTTGGTCTTTTTAATCCAAGAGGTGAAATCTTATTTTAATACTCTGGCCCAGAGTAAGCGAATTGATTATACCTTCCTGCATGAAATGGATTCTCTTTTTGTTTGGGTGGATACGGACAAAATGGAGAAGATATTAACGAACTTGCTTTCGAACGCTTTTAAGTTTACCCCGGAGCAGGGGAAGATTACGATTCGTTTGCGGGAGGAGGAGACGGAGGTTGTCTTATCGGTGGAAGATAATGGAGAGGGTATTCCCCCGGAAAACCTAGCCTCCGTATTCGAGCGCTTTTTTACAAGCGGGCAAAGCTATGCTCCGGGAACGGGTATCGGACTGCATCTGACACGGGAATTTGTCCTTATGCATAAAGGCTCGATCCACGTGGAAAGCGAGCAAGGCGAACGGACAGTGTTTACCGTTCAGATCCCGAAAGGTAAATCTCATTTTGATGAATCTTGTGTCTTTCTGTCGAATGCGACAGAATCGTCCTCTGGTGTAGCGCATTTGGATATATCCCAAGTTCAAGAAACGTTGAATAAGAAATATGATTATATGATCTTGATCGTTGAGGATGATTGGGATATTCGCGCTTATTTACAGCATGAGTTGTCCGGGAATTTTAATGTACTTGTAGCGGAGAATGGTGCCAAGGCCTTGGATATTCTATTGAAGGAAAATGTATCACTGGTCGTCAGTGACGTGATGATGCCGGAGATGAATGGCTTCGAGCTTTGCCGCCGGGTTAAGTCGGATATGGCCCTCAGTCATATCCCGGTAATCTTGCTTACGGCTCTTTCGGATGACAGTCAACGCTTGTATGGATTTGAGGGGGGAGCGGATGAATATATCCAGAAACCGTTCAATATCGAGATCGTGAAATTACGTATCATTAAATTGTTGGAAGAACGTAATCGTTTGCGAGAGGTTTTCTTGAAAGAGTCTCAATCGCCTGCGGGACTTTCCATCGAGACAAAAGGGAAGGTAGAGAGTCTGGATGATTTGTTTATGCGTAAGTTTATCGCTTTGATAGAGGAGAATTATAGCGATCCCGATTTCAGTATAGAGAAAGGCAGTGAGAAACTGGGCCTGTCTCGTGTGCATTTATATCGAAAGGTGAAGGAGTTGTCCGGGATTACCCCTACGGACTTTTTGCGTAACTATCGTTTGAAAAAGGCATCCGCCCTATTGAAGCAGCGATCCGGAACGATTAGCGAGGTTGCTTATGCCACGGGATTCGGCTCGCCGGCCTATTTCTCCAAATGCTTTAAAGCGGTTTATAATATAACGCCAACCGAGTTTATAGAGTCTTTGTAAGGATGCTGCTTGTACAGATGTTACATACGGGTAACGTCTGTTATTGTCCCTTGAAAATAAATCTTTTATGTAACTTGTGTGATTTATCTTGTAGCTATAGTTATCGTTGTATTTATAACGATGATATACTTTTGCGGTGTCGATAAGTACGAAAGTTGTTTTTAATAGAAAGACCATGGAACAGGTGACTGAATCAAGACGTAAACCAATTGTCGTTGGGATTGGAGAATTATTATGGGATATGCTTCCTTCCGGGAAAAAGGCTGGGGGGGCCCCGATTAATTTTGTCTATCATGCGTCTTGCCTAGGTGCTGAGGGATATGCTATCAGCGCTGTCGGAGATGATGAGTTGGGTAAAGAGATCGTTGATGAGTTGGATAAGAATCATATCCAGCATTTGATCGAGAAAGTGCCTTACCCGACGGGAACCGTTCAGGTAGAGTTACGAGAAGGTATCCCTACTTATACGATTCATGAGCGAGTGGCTTGGGATCATATATCGCCTACATCCGATGCGATTGATTTGGCGGAGAAAGCGGACGCTATTTGTTTCGGTACATTAGCCCAGCGTTCCCGTCAGTCCCGGGAGACGATACAAGCGATCTCGTCGTTTGCGCCGAAAGACGCTTATCGTTTGCTGGATATCAATCTTCGCCAGCGATACTATGATAAGGAGTTGATCGAGGAGTCTTTGTACTTAGCGAATGTGTTGAAGGTGAATGATGAGGAGTTTAACGTTCTTCGGGACTTATTCGGCTTGAATGGAACTGAGAGGGAAGTGGCTTTATGGTTTATTGAGAAATACGGCCTTCGGATGTTTGTCTTGACTGCGGGGAGCTCCCATAGTACGATTTATACGAGAGAGGAGATCTCTACGTTGCCCACGCCGGAGGTCACGGTGGCGGATACGGTCGGGGCGGGGGATGCTTTTTCGGGGGCTCTAATCATTTCGCTCTTAAAGGGGAAGTCCTTAAGCGAGGCCCATCATTTCGCTGTAAAGACAGCGGCTTTCGTTTGTACGAAAGAAGGTGCGTGGCCGGTTTATGAAGAGTAATTCGTTTATATCATATGTGTTTAGATGTTTTGAGTTTATACAATTTCGAATAGGTATTACGTTTTTAAGGTAAAAAGGTTGTTAGGATATAAGAAGAGAAAGGCAAAAAGAAAAAGATGGTTTTTGTTTTAGGTTAAGTTAGATTAGATTGGTGAAAAGTGGCTCGGCTGTTGAAGTCGGGCTATTTTTATGTCCTTATGTTTCCTTCAAATAGAATGGTCTCGATAACCTGCAAGATTCTTCTTACAGGCTAACGAGACCTTCCGCTTTTATCTTTTCTGATAGCTTACAATTAATAAGCTCTCTCCAATAACCAAGCATCTTGGAAGTTAGGAGCGTATTTCGCCTTGATGGCGTCACGGCTATCGGCGGCGTCCGCTTTATTGTCGAAGCTAGCGACGATCACACGCAACATCCCTTGCTCGTTCTCGCCCAACACTGCGTTGTAACCATCATTCTGCATACGTTCTTTTAATGCGTAAGCGTTTGTCTTGTTCTTGAAACTACCGACAACGACGCTATAACGTTTCAGACGGCTGGCGTCCTCACCTTGAGCGGCGTTGATTTTTTCCGTACGAGTGGTAGCCGTAGAGGTTCTGGGTTTTGAGACAGGAGCGACCTCAACAACTTCTTCCTCTTGTTCTACAACCTCAACAGGAGCTGTCGACTCTTTTTCTTTGGCCTGTTCGTAAGCAGCCTTGTACGCGCTCTGTTTAGGTTTACATGAGCCGAGTGCTAATACCATACATACAGCGGCTCCAAATAACCAAATCTTATTCATACTGTTCAGTTCTTATAATTAGTAACGCGAAGATATAAATTATATTTAGTACTTTCGCACTCAAATTGTAATATATTATAACGGCATGAATAAATCTATCGGAACAATGATTATGGCAACATCCCTACTGTTAGGTGCTTGCAATCCGGCTACGGATGTGAACGTGAAGGAGACCGGCGATAAGAACCTTATCGGGAAGTCGGACATCCGGATCAAAGACGGCCGCATGACCCCGGAGGCTTTGTGGGCCATGGGACGTATCGGCGGTATGAACGTATCTCCGGACGGGAAAAGAGTGGTGTATACGGTGGCGTACTATAGTGTACCGGAAAACAAGAGCAACCGTGAGGTCTTCGTGATGAACGCGGACGGATCGGATAATAAGCAAATCACGAAAACCGGATTCGCTGAGAACGAGGCCGTATGGATCAAAGGAGGAACCAAGATCGCTTTCTTATGTAACGAGAGCGGTAGCAGCCAGCTTTGGGAAATGAATCCGGATGGGACGGACCGTAAGCGACTTTCCGATTATGATAAGGATATCGAGGGTTTCGCTTTCTCTCCCGATGAGAAAAAGGTCTTGTTTATCTCGCAAGTGAAAACCGTGAACAGTACCGCTGATAAATATCCGGATTTGGATAAGGCGACAGGTGTTATCATTACGGATTTAATGTACAAGCATTGGGATGAGTGGGTGACTACCGTTCCGCATCCTTTTGTCGCCGATTTCGATGGCGAATCGATCAGCAATCCTGTGGATGTGATGGAGGGCGAGTTGTTTGAGAGCCCGATAAAGCCGTTTGGCGGTATCGAGCAATTGGCTTGGAACACTACCTCGGACAAGATTGCCTATACCAGCCGCAAAAAGACGGGTAAAGAATATGCGATCTCCACGAATTCGGATATTTATGTATATGATCTGAATACGAAGCAAACGACCAATATAACGGAAGAGAACAAGGGATATGATACGAATCCCACCTATTCTCCGGACGGAAAGAGCATCGCTTGGTTAAGTATGGAACGGGATGGTTACGAGGCGGATCAAAATCGCTTGATGGTAATGAATCTGGAGACGGGTGAGAAAACATTCGTAAGCAAGGATTTTGACTCCAACGTGGACTCTTATTGCTGGAGCGCTGATTGCGAGCGTATCTATTTCACGGGCGTTTGGCATGGCGAGTCGCAGGTTTATCAGATAGACTTGGCGAATGGCAATAAGATTACCCCGCTGACCGAAGGTATGTACGATTACGCCTCTGTCGCTCTTCTGGGCGATAAGCTGATCGCTCAACGTCATTCCATGAGCATGGGAGACGAGATCTATTCGATCGATTTGACAGGGGATCATACGGTAACTCAACTT
>OBWF01000768.1_pt1 | contig 10917 bp, 10 predicted proteins | sample 1495211 | NCBI WGS metagenome assembly OBWF01 (sample SAMEA2580051, study PRJEB22360) | human gut metagenome | reverse complement strand
CCTCCAAGCCAGATACCGGATTGGCACTGGCCTCCGTGCCAATCCGGTGTGTGGATTGGCTTTGAATCCTACCCTGTGGGAAGCCCTATCCCATGGCCATCTGCCACTCCTCCACAAGGCTATCTGTTGATGAACGGCCAGTCGTTTTCCTGTTCCCGGTATCCTCAGCTTGCCCGTGCTTATCCTGGCTGTAAATTGCCCGATCTGCGCGGTGTTTTTATCCGTGGCTGGGATAACGGGAAGGGACTTGATGGTGATCGGAACAGACAGCTCCTGAGTTATCAGGCCGATCAATCAGGCGTCTATCACGAACGTGGCGGATGGTTGAAAGGGCATCATAGTGGTATGCCATACTGGGCACAGGGGAGTACCACAGAAATGCGTCCCAAAAACATTGCATTTAACTACATTGTTAAAGCCAGCTAGGGAATCACATCTGATAGGCATACACAGAGAAAACACCGTTACCACAGGCGTAATTTTGTGTTGGTCTGGAGATGATTTGATATGACGCTCCTACTGGCACGGCAAATGAAATAAATGCTGTCTTTCCGTAGGAGGGGTTATTGCTGGCATTCATACCAATGAAAGCGCCGTTCACATAGCCCTGAAGATTTGATGTGTTGGCGCAATCACCGCCACCGGCACTATTTCCACCGGAAGCGTACACAAACAAGGTTCCGCTGCCGTTATTTCGCCCGTTAAACGTTCCCCGGTGTGAACCCAGATTGCTGTAACTTCCGTCAGGCGCACCAATCGTTCGCCAGGCACCGGATTGGCACGGAGGCCAGTGCCAATCCGGTTCGTGGATTAGGGTATCAGGTAGCACTGTTCTGACAGGAAAAATCGCAAATGGAGAACGACTCCCTTTGCCGTCTGGTTTTTCTGCCAGCCAGTGTACCTGGAGCGTCAGCAATGCTGAAAACCCGCATGGCTGGAAGCCAAATTACTTCGCAGGTTCTGTTGCAACATATGATTCGAACAGGATTGTGAAGTGTGGTTACTACGATGAATACAATTTTCACGGCGGTACAAACAGGAACGACCTGACGGGGAAATGTAGTTACATTGTGGTTTGCCAGTAAATCACTTTGTCATTGGCAAATGGCATGTACAGTTATTTTTCCAATGATGTGTTCTGTCGTATCGCAATAGCCATACCAGGCATTATTGTTTACAGGTATTGAACGGACAAGCCAGATAAAGCCAATTCCAGAGCTGCATTCTGCACCACCCCCGATAACCTTCTTACCCATTGGGCAGGTGGCAGTAGCACCAGGCCAGCGGAGTTTTGATGCTGTTACTTTGACGATTTCAATATCGCCTTTTCCTGCATTTTTCCACACACCGGATTGGCACGACGATATTGCATTTCCGTTTCACTATTCCTACCTTCCCCGTTTTTATCGTGGAAGGCCGATATGTTTCGAAAAATCAAAATTCGCAAAATGACTCTCAACCGGGCGCTGGACAAATACCTGAAAACCGTTTCCGTCCATAAAAAAGGGCATCTGCAGGAGGTTTATCGCGTCAATGTGATTAAACGTCACCCTGTGGCCGATCGCTATATGGATGAAATCACGACCGTTGATATCGCCAGTTACCGGGATCAGCGTTTGGCTCAAATTAACCCACGAACAGGGCGTCAAATCACCGGAAACACCGTCCGTCTTGAACTTGCTCTTTTATCATCATTATTCAATATCGCCCGTGTGGAATGGGGGACATGCCGTATGAATCCTGTTGAACTGGTCCGAAAACCCAAAATCAGTAATGGGCGAGATCGTCGCCTGACTTCTGGCGAAGAACGCCGACTCTCCCGCTATTTCAGAGATAAAAATCAGCAGCTCTACGTTATCTTCCATCTGGCCCTGGAAACAGCAATGCGACAGGGGGAAATTCTCACATTACGCTGGGAACACCTCGATTTACAGCACGGCGTGGCGCATCTTCCTGAAACGAAAAATGGTTCACCACGTGACGTACCGCTGTCCCGGAAAGCGCGCAGCTACCTGCAAATGTTACCGCAACAGCTTAATGGTAATGTCTTCACTTACACCTCATCCGGTTTCAAAAGCGCCTGGCGTACCGCACTTCTGGACCTGAAAATAGAAAATCTGCATTTTCACGATCTCCGTCATGAAGCCATCAGCCGATTTTTCGAACTTGGTACATTGAATGTCATTGAAGTTGCCGCTATTTCAGGCCACCGCTCCCTGAACATGTTAAAACGGTACACGCATCTCCGGGCATATCAGCTGGTCAGCAAACTCGATGCAAGGCGTAAACAGACCAGCAAAATTTCACCTTATTTTGTTCCCTACCCTGCAACTGTCGGGAACAGAAACGGACTGTTTGTTGTGACACTGCACGATTTCGACCTTGAAACCCGTGCTGAAACCCGGGAACAGGCAATATCTCATGCCAGCGTATTGTTGCTGCGCACACTGGCACAGGCTGCTCAGCGGGGTGAACGCGTCCCCACCCCAGGCGAGCTACCCGCAAACATTGATGAACGGGTTATGATTTGTCCGTTAACAAACTGAAGGCATATCAGAATGAAAATAAACTATAAATTCCGGATTAACTTAATCACAGTCCTTCTGTCTCAGCTCCTGATACAGATATATATGTGGCATAACATTCCGGTATCCGAACATATCCCTCCACCCATTATATTCCTTATATCCATATTTTTATCAGGTCTGGCCATCTGTACTGCATTCTGGCTGGCATATGACAGTGACAGATTTAAGCAACTCTCACTGCCAAAGCAAATTATTCTGTTAGTACTATATACTGGCGGATTCAATTTTTTAATATTATACGACTTCATGTAATACGCAACAGTTCTGGAAACAACCTTATGACATTATAAACAAGGGTACCTTCAATGCTAACCCCCACAACAAAACAAACGGCCACTTTATTCTTTTGCTTTCTGTTAACTCATTTATATAAACTTGTATAATCGCAATAAACCAGAAGAAGACAAAAACAAATGAAAGACATAATGCACCTGTAAATAACATACTTATAAAGGTCCATTCCTGCCGGCACAGGACAATAATCATTGATACCAGCACCACAATAGCTGCATTACCTAACAGAGTTTCACAAATAATATTCCTTATAATTTCCAGTTTTTCCTTATGCTGTTTTATTTTCATACGAACCTCATAGATTTCATCCCGAAAAGGAAACGATGATACAACAGAATACTTTCACAGCGACTCTGCGGCATAATGCCAGACCAGCGGCATGCTCAGTCACTTCCTGTCCGAATCCTTTTCATTCACCCTTAAAACAGAGTTGCAAACACTCTTGAAACACACTCGATCATAACGATCGAAATAACTCGCTTCCGTTTAAAAAACACTCTCTTTAGACTCAATTTATGAACAAAAAACACTGTCCCGCATGGAGGTGAAATGAAACCTGACAGCACAGGTATTGCCGCCCGCATGATGCTCTCCCTGGACAGAGAGCAAATTTGCGAATGCCTGCTCAGTAATCGCCAGCTGCAGTCCACACCACTTCAGGTCCGTTATCCGCAGGGGGTCAGGGATGCCCTGGGTATCATGAGCGAACAGCTTTCCCTTTCCGTCTCAGACCTGACGCGTATCCTGGTCGAAGACGCGTTAAGTGAAATGTTTCTCCCTGCCAATAACATCGTCCGCCGTCTTCTCAGCAGGATGGAGCACATCATGCAGGCACACGATATCAGCGCAACAACGATGGCCGCGTTACTGGCCCCCTGGAATATCCGCCCTGCCGTCTTCCGGGAGCCAGACAGACTCACGGACTATCTGACCGGGGATATTCTTGCCGCACTGGCTGACTGGTTTTATCTCAGCCCGGAATGGCTGAATGGCAGGGTGCATTATCCGCTGTATCGTCCGGGAGACTGGCCAGACACACAGGAGGCATTCTGCAGAATTATTTCGGGCAGCGAAAATGTGGACATTATTCTCTGGCATGGTTTTCCGTTTGCCGGAACACATTCCGGAGAATATTGCGGCATTCTGCTCAGACAGAAAAAAGAGATTAATAATACCATTATTTATCCGGTGCTCTCGTTATATCCGGTAAGACTGGATAAGGAAAAAGAAGGCTGGTTTCAGATGGCACGAAAAATATCTCCGGATATTCCTGTACACGCCGTAAGGCTCACTCCGTCACAGGCAGAATATCTGATAACAGGGAAAATATTACCCACGGCGTTATTCAGGGTTCCGCTATCACCCTGGTAATAAAACCGAGAAATAAACCGGAGTAATACACCAACTGTTTTTAATGGCACTTCCGTGTCCTCTGCTGTTATACCCAAAATACTTCAAACACAGGAAACTGAAATAATGATGAATAAGACGATTACCCGAACCCTCATCGCGTCTGCTGTTTTATTTTCCTTTAACTCAACAGCCGCAACGTCATATTTTGAAGCACGTAATGATGCAATGGGCGGAACAGGTGCGGCCTCCTCTCACTACGGTGTGGCGCCACTGGCAAACCCGGCACTGCTGACAAAAGCCGGCGTAAAAGATGACTTCAGTCTTCTTCTTCCGTCCGTCGGGGCACAATTGTCCGACCCGGGTAATATCACCGACAACGCCGATAAAATCAGTGATGACTGGAAAGCCTTTGAGCGTGCCGTCGACGCACAGAGCGGCGTACCGCAGACCGCTGCGCGTCTGAAGGCGCAACTTCAGGACTTCCGTCACACGCATGCTGACGCACAGGTGGGCGCTTCCGCTGTGGCAGCCCTTCCCGGTGATACTCTCGCTGCAGCCCTGATGCTGAAAACCTTCGGTACTGTCAGCGTTGACGGTAAGGTCAGTGATGCAGACCTGAACTATCTGGAAAGCATTGCAAACAGCAACGGTCAGAATGTGGACAAAAACCGACTGACCTCTCAGGCATTTGCCCGTGCCGCACTGGTCACTGATGTGGGCATTGCGCTGGCCACCGAACTGGAGACCGCCGGACAAAAATGGTCACTGGGCTTCACACCAAAATTCCAGCGTGTTGACCTGTTCAACTACAACGTGCTGGTCAAAAATTATGACAGCAGCGCATTCAAAGGTGACCGCTACCACAACACGAAAAATGGCATCAACGCCGACATCGGCGCCAGCATGGACCTGAATGACAACTGGACGCTGGGACTGGTCGCACAGAACCTGCTCCCCCGCAGTATTGAAACCAAAGAAGTGAATGGTGTCAGTGAGACCTTCAGGATCCGCCCGCAGGTAACAGCCGGCGTATCCTGGCACAACGACATGTTCACCACTGCTTTTGATGTGGACCTGACCCCGGCCAGTGGTTTCACCTCCGACGGAAAACGTCAGTTTGCCGCAGTTGGTGCTGAGTTTAATGCCTGGCAATGGGTACAGCTTCGCGCTGGTTACCGTCAGAATCTGGCCGGTAACGACGGCAGCGCCTTCACCGCAGGTGTTGGCGTCTCACCCTTTGATGTGGTTCACCTCGATCTGGCCGGCCTCGCTGGTACCGACAACAACTACGGTGCCATTGCTCAGTTACAGTTCACCTTCTGATCACCACGCCCCGGGACTCCCGGGGCTTCTGACCTGAATCTGCGCGTTTCCGCTCTTCCGGGCACGCACCGCCAGTCCTGTTCATTATTTTCCGGATAACACCATGCCAAAAAAACGTATCACCCTTACGGGGGGGATTGCCGTGCTCTGCCTGAGCGGCTGTCATCTTCCCCCGGATAATACCGCACCGGCCAGGAAGTACGGTGCTGCTTCTGAAGTCGCCGTCACACGACATGCACAGTATCAGTTGTGGGAACAGGGAACGTATTCTGCAGCCCTGCCTTCCCGCCAGCCCGGAGGCAGCCTGCAGGCTCACAGCGGGCGGGTTTCCTTTGACTGGGAAGGCGATGCTCTGGAGCTGCTGAACGAGCTGGCCCGTCTGCGCGGACAACAGTTCAGTTACAGCGGCGTGCGTCTTCCCCTGCCCGTCTCACTCCATGTACGCGATATGACCTTCGCTGATGTCCTTCGTCTCACAGAGGCTCAGACTGCCTGGCGGGCAGTCCTCTCACAGTCAGCCGGGCGTTTACATCTTTCCTATATGCCAACGGAGAAAAAATGAAAAAACAGGTCTGTCTCCTGCTGTCCGGGCTCCTGCTGGCAGGCTGTGCCGGACAGCATCATCGTCCCCCTGCCGGTATGGCAGGCCATTTACCACCGCCGGATCTCCGGGAATGGCTGACGCCCACTGACAACCGGGATGACGGCATTTCAGACACCCGTCGCCAGATGCTCACGGACGCCGGACGAACGCTGGGATTCCGTGGCGGAAAAGCACAGCGCGCATGGGAACTGATTCAGGCACTGAATGCCCGGGAAAGTACGCTGAATGCCCTGTATGACTTCCGTCCCCTGATCAGCCGGGAAGGCTGGCTGCCCCCTGTTATTGATGAAGCTCAGGATGTTGCTCACATTCAGCCTGACCAGATAAGAACCGCGTCCCGTGTCTGGACCATCCTGCGCCCCGAACGTTTTGTCAGCAACCCGCCGGGCTGGCGTGACTGGCTTCTGCGAGGCCTTTCCACTACCGCCACACCGGGAAGCGAGGGCCGTGTCATACCGGAAGACCGGGCACAGCACAGACTCTGGGAAAACGCCTTACGCCAGGGATGGCAGGAAGGGCGTCTCAATGCAGATCTCACACTGGAAGCCAACCAGAAACGCCTGACCCGGGATTACCGGGGAATGATGCTTTATGCCCTGCTCTGGCGTCAGGGCATGATCACTCGCCCGGAAGTAACTGAACAACGGCAGACCATCACCGGTAACGGCAGGAAACTCATCACCGGCGACCACGTCCGCCGCCTGAAAACACACGCGGAATTCACCCTGCAGAAATCACGCTGGCGTCCGGTCGTCAGCACAGAAGGAGTCCCCAGATGACATTACCCGATGAGTTCGGCACATTCCCTTTCGCCCGTTTCACGGCCGAAGAATTTCGCCATTTTTTTGCCTGGTGTGCCCGCCACCGCGTCAGTGATATTGATCTGACCGGCGGTTCACCGGTATCCGTCAGTCGCTTTGGACGGCGGGTTCGCTCATCCGTCAGTCCCCTTCCGTCCTCCATCATGATGGCACTGAGTGATGAGCTGTTTGGGCGGGAGGTTCTTCCCCGGGTTCTGTCAGGTCATCCCGTGGATCGTACCATTCAGGTCAGCGGAGATGCCTCCGGCCGCTATGGCCTGCAACGAGGTCAGCGTGTTCGCCTGCGCTGCCACCTGATACAGGGAACATCGGCAACAGAAGAAAAAGCCATTTCCGTCACTATGCGGGTGATCCCGTCAGATATTCCGGACATCCTCACTATGAATATTGAACCGGATCTGCTGGATGCCATGCTCAGAAAAACCGGCCTGGGCTTCATCTGCGGAGAAACCGGCTCCGGGAAATCCACACTGGCGGCGGCACTGTATCGCCACATTCTGAAAAATTTCCCCGATCGCAAAACGGTAACCTATGAAGATCCGGTGGAATACATTCTGGGCGAAGAGAATGACCTTCTGCCGCCTCATCAGGCCGAAATCGGGCGCGATGTGGAAAGTTTTGCAGCAGGACTTCGCTCTGCCGTTCGACGTAATCCGGACATTATCGGTATCGGCGAAATCCGGGATTATGAAACCGCAGATGCGGCAGTCCAGGCCGGTAATACCGGGCACTTCTGTATCGGCACCATGCACACCAAATCACCCGGTGAAACCTTTGCCCGCCTGCTGGGATTGTTTCCGCCGGAAATCAGGGATTCGATGGCAGCAGCCACACTTTCCCTGGTGCAGTTCATTCTGGTGCAGGTACTGGTCAGAACAAATGATGGAGGCAGACAGGCCGTCAGGGAATACATCGTCATGACTGACGAACTACGCGATACGCTCACCAGACAGTCCCATGCGACATGGGGACATTACATTGACGAAATCATTCGTCAGGAAAAACGGCGGATACGGGATCAGGTGCTGACCATGTATCTGAATGGGCGCATTGAGAAATCTGAAGCAGCACTCTTCATCCCCGCCGGAGAATTCCCCAAATGAAACGCGAAGGCTTCTGGCGGGATGTCACCCCGCCACTGAATATTTATGGTGTCCCTCTGCCGTTCACGATGATTTACCTGTTTCTGGCTCCGTACCCGTCAAAAACGACCTTCTGGATATGTACCGGCATTCTGGCGTTTTTTGTGCTCCTGGGATATACCGGCTGGACGGTGAGAACGCTCAGCAGACGACTACTGAGTCAGTTACAGGGCACTGTGGCATCGGGGCGCCCGTGGTGGTACAGGCATTTTGTGGAAATCCCGCGAAACCACCACTGGTCAGACTGACGCCATAATAGCATCAGTTATCTGCCAGGAGACAATAAAAATCATCATTTTTATTTATATATCCAAAAGGACATGGAGGTCCGTAAAATCCACGAATGGCAGGCATGATGAATAAAAATCCGGAGAACACCATCCCCTGAAGCAAGTATTCCGGACATAATCCTGTGCAAAAAAAACAAAACGGATACAAATAAAACTCATAACGTTTAATTTTTAAACGCCACGAGCATCAGTGCAATTTATTTATCGTTTTTTTGCAATTCCGGTCATAGCAATGTCATTCACACAAGGTATGATTAGTTTGCTATCAGTTACATGCCATAACTAATAGTTAATTAAATTTATGTTTATAGTGAATCCAGAGTCACCGGAGATTATATATGAACAAAATATACGCTCTCAAATACAGTTATGTCACAGGTGGATTAATTGCCGTTTCTGAATTAACGCGTAAAGTCACAACAGGAACCCGTAAAAAACTACTTATTGCATCTGTGATTTCACTCTCCCTGCTGGGAGGCATGGAAAATGCTGATGCAACACTCTATATTGATAATATGTGGGCCAGGGACTTTCTGGACCTGGGACAAAATAAAGGACAGTTTAAAGCAGGAGAAAGAAATGTAACCGTTCAACTGAAAGATGGATCCACATTCACTCTTCCTGATCTCCCCATTCCCGATTTTTCGGTCGCGGCTAAAAATGCAGCAGTGACATCCATTGGTGGCGCATATGGGATAAGCGCTAGCCATTACGCCGGAAACCACTATGGCGTCGCAACATCCACCTGGGGACAGACAACTTATAAAAAAATAGACAGAATATCATCCAGAACATCTGATTTCGCTGCACATCGGTTTGATAAGTTTGTTGTGGAAACGACCGGCGTTAAAAACTCTGTCGATTTCTCTTTATCTTCAGCAGAAGCGCTTGAAAGATATGGCGTAATGTACTATGGAAAAAAACAACTTGCGGGGTTCCGTGTTGGTAATGGAATGATGCCTGTTGTACAAAACAATACAAGTGTATCAACCGGTGGGGCATATGTTCCTGAGTTAGTTAATGGTGGACTAATCGGAATCAACTGGGGGAGTCCGACTAATGTGTTCACAAATAAAACAGCTTTCACAGCAATGCCTCAGCAAGGAGACAGTGGTTCAGTTGCCCTTCTGTACGATAATGAATTAAAAGAATGGGTTGCATTAGGCACACTATCCACTCTGGGGTTCAATAAAAATGGTTATGTATTTACTCTGTATGGAAGATATGACAACAATTCAGTAACTCAACTTAAAGATTACTATACTCAGAACATTAATACTGGTGGGCAGGATGTAAAAATAACTCAGGACAATTATACAATTAACGATGAGAAAACTGAATTTCAGATTACCGACAATAAAACAGGCAGAAAAGACCTGAAATTTACTGGCGGCGGAAATATTATTTTTGAATCATCACTAGACCAGGGGAATGGAGGCCTGATATTTGGTGAAAATGAAAAATACAATATATCCGGAGAGAACACAACATTTCGTGGTGCTGGCATTGATATAGGAAAAGACTCGACTGTTGACTGGAATATCAAATATGCAAGCAACGATAACCTCCATAAAATTGGTGAAGGTGTGCTTGATGTAAAACAAACGCAGAACACTAACCTGAAAACAGGCAATGGTACGGTTATCCTGAGTGCTGAAAAAGCATTCAATAATATTTATATGGCCAGCGGTAATGGAACCGTAAAATTAAACCATACTAATGCTTTAGCCGGTGGTGATTATAACGGGATTTATTTTACTAAAAATGGAGGAACCCTTGACCTTAACGGTTATGACCAGACTTTCGGGAAGATTGCAGCAACAGATTCCGGTACAACAATCACAAACACCAATAATGAAAATTCATCCACACTAAAAATCACAGCGACAGATAACTATATTTATCATGGTAACATTGACGGAAATATAAATCTCGACCATGAAGACACGAGAAAAGATAAATCTCAACTGATTATGGATGGAGATATTGATATAAATGATATTAATATCAAAAATGCGAATGTCACTTTCCAGGGACATGCAACAGACCATGCTGTATTCAGAGAAGGTGGAGTTAAGTGTATAATACCTGGCGTTCAAATTCCAGATCTGTGTGACAACGATTATGTAGCAGAAATCCAGCAACTGGAAAAACAAATAAATGAAGAAAAGGGTACACAATATAAAACAAATAATCAGATATCCTCTTTCGACCAGCCTGACTGGGACACCCGTACCTTTAAGTTCAGAACGCTAAACCTGGATAACACAGCATTCTCTGTAGGTCGTAATGCTTCAGTGGAAGGCGATATTATTGCCAGTAACTCAGACATCACTATCGGAGATGCAACTGCATACATTGATACCTACTCTGGAAAAAATATCACAGGAACAGGCTTTGCCTTCCGTCAGAGTGTCAGTCAGGGAACGTCTTCCGGAGAAAGTTATTTCTCCGGTCAAATCATCTCAACCGGTGGCTCGGTGAAGGTAGGAGATAAGGCAA
>OBWF01000763.1_pt1 | contig 11043 bp, 6 predicted proteins | sample 1495211 | NCBI WGS metagenome assembly OBWF01 (sample SAMEA2580051, study PRJEB22360) | human gut metagenome | reverse complement strand
TTCTTAAGTTCTCTCTTTGTAGAGACTTTCTTGATTGTAATAGCCATATCTCGTATTTATGATTGAGGGGCAAAGATACGTGATAATCTTTAAATTACAACGCTACGGGTGGGAAAAACTGTACAGGGGGAGGCCCGATTCCGGAAAATAAAAAGGTAGTGAATCGTTGCTTGGACTGATATTTGGAGTACCTTTGTCAGAAATAACTATAACACAAATGGAACTGCAGATTATTCAGAATAAAATATATGAGATCAGAGGGCAGAAGGTGATGCTCGATTTCGATTTGGCGGAATTGTATGCAACAGAAACCCGCTTGTTAAAGCGTGCCGTAAGACGTAACATTGACCGTTTTCCTATTGACTTTATGTTTGAACTCTCGACAGAAGAGGCTAACTCTTTGTTATCCAGTAGGGTATCCCAAAATGGGACACCCCAGTATAACTTCAGTGCTTACAAGCCGTTTGCTTTTACCGAACAGGGTGTAGCCATGCTTTCAAGTGTCCTGCATTCGGAAGTAGCCATTAGGGTAAATATCAATATTATGCGTGCTTTTGTCAGTATCCGCCAATATGTATTGGCTAGTGAAGCCAAGAATGAAGAAATACAAGAGTTGGAGAATCAAGGTTGCAAAGCTTTCGCAATGATCAATCAGATAGGTGAGGAAACATTGGAGGCAATCAACGACCTTAGCGAAGATACCCGCAAAGAATTGGACGGCATCTATTTAGCTTTATCGCAATTGGCTGATAAACAGAAACAAGTACCCCAGCATAAGAAACGTAAACCGATTGGTTTCGTTCATTATGATAAGGAAGAGTGAGAGGCCGGCAAATTTAGTTAGATGCAAAGCAGTAAACATTGCCGGCAAAGTCACAAACTATCATTCTGTTTCCCGATACGGCTATCGTTGAGAAAACTGGTGCTCCGAAGTACAACTTGTCTTTGATAATCCCTGTTGACTGGTCGATGGCGTATAAATACCCGTCGGAAGCTCCGATATAGACAATTCCTTGTGAAGATACAGGGCTTGTTTCTACTCCCGCCTGCGGCGTAGAAGAATAAGGAGCAGTGTATACAAGAGAAGGCAAAGTCTCGGCTCTCCATTTGATGAAAAGAGTCGGTTTGTCGAGAGCGAAAACTCCACGGTCTGCGCTGCCGAAGATAATCTCTTGTTCGGTTACGAGTGGAGTAGATGTCACGTCCAGATTGGCGGACAGTTCCTTTTGCTGGAGTACTTTACCGGTTTGAGGTTCTATCAGGAAAAAGCTTTTGGAGGAGATGAGCCATAATTTTCCGTCTTTGTAGACCGGAGAAGCACCTCGGTTGCCGAGTCCGTTGTCGGAGAGCTTCCAGAGTTGTTTGCCAGTGCGGATGTCGTTGCCATACAGTCCTCCCCATTGGGTACCACTGATTAGTACGTCTCCGGCGATGGTTAACGTGGTGGTCGAGCCTTCCCGTTGTTTCCAGTCCGTGTTGGTCCATATCACTTTTCCTGTTTTCAGGTCGTAGGCTGAAAGTCCGGCACCGATTCCGGCATAGACGATTCCTTTGTCAATTGTCAGTCCTTCGGTCAGATAGGGATAGTTCTTTAAGTTGATGTATTGTTGCCACAGTGGTTTTCCGGATGCTGCGTCGAGGGCGTACAGATTGCAGGAGGCATCCTGGGCTACAACGATTCCATTTTCGCAGGCAATGGTATTCTTTACCGAGTTTTCCGTGCGGAACTTCCATAGTTGTTTGCCGGAATGGAAGTCGAATGCACAGATATAAGTGTTGAGCGACGTGTTATCATCGGTAGTGGCAATGAATACTCTTTGTCCGGCGATGAGGGGGGAGGTCATGAAGATGTTACTTCCTGTGTTCGCTGTCCATTGTAGTTGCAGGGGGAGTTTGATTTGGGAGTCATTTATTCCACCGGAGTGACTTGCGTTCTGAAGTAGGGTATTCCAGTCCTTCCCTGCGATAGCAGTCGATTTGAAATCTTTCTGATAAAGGAACTGACTGGTGGCAGTCGCTTCCTTTCCGTCGTTGAAGGATGAAGTCACTGTCAGGTTCAGTTTCTTTCCGTTTTCGTTAGCGGGTATTTGAATATTTCCGCTCCAGTTCCAGTCGGTGAGGGGCGACAGGTTGCCTTTGGCTATTTCCCGGTTGTCTTCCGGATTGCTCAGCACATAAGAAACAGACGATGTTTTTGCCTGTGAGTTATAGGTGTTGACCGAGACCGGAAGCTGATAGCCGGTTTCCGGATGTATGGGGGCTGCTTGATTCTTCATCGGAGAAACAATAGCGATTTGCGGTTCGATGAAAGTATAACGCAGTTGCGTTGTGAGGTGATCGTTGGCATCTATCTTTATGTCTCTGAATGAAGAAGGGGAGTGATCGATGCCTCCTTTGTCCAGTGTGCCGGTGCAGATGGTATAAATGCCTTTCTGATTGCGGACGTAGTTGTAGTGCATATGTCCGTAAATTTGTGCTTTCGTGTTGAAGGTACGAAAGTCGAGGATATCCTTTTTGTCTGCCTTGAATACGAAGTTATCGCCGGGAGTAAACAGGTCGTGGTTAAAAAGAACAAGCGCCTGATCTTTCTTCATCAGGGCGAGGTCATTCTTCAGCCAGTTGTATACATCCCTTTGCGTGTAATCGGTCGGGTTGTCTCCGTGGTCGATGGGAGTAACGACATAATGCACGTTGCCGACATCGAACGAATACCATGTCGGGCCATAAATCGATTCATAAAGTTCTTCGCCGTAGTTGCCTTTCACCAGGTCGTGGTTGCCTATGCAGTAATAGACGGGGCAGTCCATTGTTTGTGCATTCACAATTTGATTGTGCACTGTGAGTCCCGGTTCGTAGCAGATGTCTCCGGTATGAATCAGAAAAGCCGGTTGTTCGTTCTTTATGTATTGTTGTAGGTCGGTGACCCAACGCCCCACTCCTCCGGTCACTTCCGTGTCGGTGATATGGATAAAGGAGTGTTCTCTGGTCTTGGTCCGTTCGCTTTCGGTCACTATAAAATCATAGCTTTTTCTGTCTTCCTTGACAGGGAGGTAGAATTGTTGTGTCTCGAATCCGGCAGGTGTAGTAATGCTGATAAATCGGGTTTTCTTGAATCCCGATAGTGAGAACCGGCCTTTTTTATCTGTTTTTACTACGTTCATTCCGTCTGTTACCATCACTCCTGCCAGCGGTTTGTCTCCTTTGTCGAATGTGCCCGATTGATTGGTGTCGACATAGACGGTTCCTTTAAATTGTGCGCACAGCGGAAGATATAGTAAAAATGACAAGAGTATTACGGATAGTCTTTTCATGGTCGGTTCTCTGTTTTATTAGGCACGGATGACACGGGTTAACGTGGTTTTTAATTGACCGATCTTTTAAATCCGTGAAATCCGTGTCATCCGTGCCTAAATTTATGATATAAATTAATTATGCTGATACTTATCGTATTTGTTTCATCTCTTCGTTGTATCTCGCTTCCTCCTTACACAAAGGCTTGTACCAGGTCTTTCTTAATATCAGCGTGGTAATCAGAAGCAAGGCGATAGAACTCCAGAGTCCTAATTGTTCGCGGACAACGAGGTACATCGGGATGATGGTAAGCGTACATTGCCAGATGATTCCTATCGCCACATTGAAGGCATCCCTTTTGAAGTTTTTATTCGCCTGAATATGCGGGTAGCGGGCGATTGCTTTCTCCTGAATCGGTTTCCACCATCCCCACGGGCGTACATTGACATAGAAGTTGATCAGAGTCTCTTCATCTGTAGCCGGAGCGCTGTAAGTCCCGATGATACATCCGATCAGAGAGACGCCGAACAGTACGGGGAAGAAATAAAGTACCCATGCATCCGGAACGGTAAATTTCATTACAATAGCTGCCACTACTCCGGCAGTCATTCCCCAGAAGTAACCTTCACCGTTGAAACGCCACCAATGCCATTTCAGTACGTTGGCTGCGATGTATCCTCCGAACAGTGCACCTACAATCCACTGGAAGATTTCATTGATATCTTTCAGGAAGAATCCGATGACAGTGCTCACCACCACTACTGCCACAGAGATGACATAACTGCTGCGTATCTGAGTTTTCACGCTTGCTTTCGGATTGATGTATTTCAGATAAATATCATTTACGATATATGCAGGGGCTGCATTGACGGTAGAGGCAAAGGTCGACATGAAAGCTGCCAGTAGACCTGCCAATAATAATCCTGCAAGTCCTGCCGGAACATATCGTGTGATCAGATGGGGAAGAATCGTCTCAAAGTCCGTGCGGGTCACTTCCATCTGTGTCAGTCCGCCGTCTTCCTTGAAGAAATAGATGGCAAGTAATGCAAATCCCATAATCATCAGATAACGGGGAATTAACAGCACTACGGATACGGAACCGCTCATCATCGCCGCTTCTTTGGGAGACTTGCAGGACAGAATTTTCTGCATATCATAATTGGGCGCAGGCCCTGCCATACTCATGAAGATGCCTTTGAGCAACGCCATCATGACAAAGATGCCTATCAGACTGTAAGGTTCGTTTGCCATTCGTTCGGTCAGCAAACTCATCCTGCTGCTCCAGTCAATATCGAGCGTCCATCCGAAGAAAGGGGAATCCCATCCGGCAGGTACAAAGGAGTGTATCATATCCGGCGCCACCATCTGCATACCGATCACTACGATAACGATGCCTGCCACCGTCATGATAAGGAACTGTACGACATCTGTCCATACGATGCTCAGCATTCCCCCCAACATGACGTAGAAGGTGGCGATAGCTGTGAAGAAGATGCCATATACATGCGGAACATACTCCGGTGATACCGTGAAAGGAATGTAGGGTGAAATGACTTCCCAGGGAATAAAGATTTCCATGAACTTGCCTATTCCTATGAATCCGTAACTCAGAAATCCGAGTACGCTTAATAACGCAAATACGACAACGATGGTATGAGAGAGTGTCGCTCCCTTGCCTTTACCGAAGCGGGTTTTGATCCATTCGGCTCCGGTGAGCACATTGGAACGCCGCAACCACACCGACAGATAAACCATGAGGAATATCTGATTGAATACCGGCCACAGCCAGGGAATCCAGAGACTTTTGAATCCGTAGGCAAATGCCCAGTAAACCATTAGCATCGTACCAGTGATGTCGAACATTCCGGATGCATTGGACAGACCAAGCATATAGAAAGGGAGTGATTTGCCTCCCAGGAAATAGGAGTCCATATTTTGTGCGGCTCGCTTCTTCAGTATGAGTCCGATGACAATCATGGCAATGAGGTAGGCGCAGATGATCAGAAGATCGGATGTGTGTAATTTCATGTTGCTATTTTGATTAGGTTTTGTACATTAATAATCTATCAGGTACAAAAGTAGGTCGAATGTGGGGAAGAAACAAATATTATTTTAACTCATACTGATACTATCTGATACTATTTATCTGACTTCTCAGGCTTTAATAGCTGACACGTCAGGTGTTAATACTTGACGTGTCAGCTGTTAATACCCTGCAACTCAGTTGTTAATATCCATCATGCAGAATGGAACATCCTGAAAGACAGATGATAATACTGCTTCCGGAACTATAATATAACGGCATTTTCCGACATCACGAGCTTATTGGCTTCTATGATATCGTATATGCTTTTCACGGAAGTCGTGGAACGGAGTCTGTCTTCCGGTGTATGCCGGCAGTAATCGATTAGTCGTTCGATCGTAGAAGTCGCTACGTGCATCCGTGTGTCGGAGGAAGCATAGTAGATGTATACCGTTCCGTCTTCATCCGCGATCCATCCGTTGGAAAACAAGACGTTGGATACATCTCCGGTTCTTTCTTCTCCCACAGGTGCCATGAAGTAACCTCCCGGCTGGGCGATTACTTTGCTGGGGTCATCTAAAGACGTCATATACAGATATAGGACATATCTGAGTCCGGCAGCACAGGCACGGACTCCGTGTGCCAGATGTAGCCATCCTTGGGGAGTCTTGATGGGATGAGGCCCTTCACCGTTTTTCACTTCTTTGATCGTGTGATAATGGCGCTGTTCTATGACGATTTCCTTCTTGACCACTGCATGAGTGATATCGTCTATCAATGCCCATGAAATGCCTCCACCGCTTCCGGCGTCGATAAATCCGTCTTGCGGACGGGTGTACAGCGCATACTTTCCGTCTACGAACTCTGGGTGCAGCACCACATTCCGTTGCTGGCTTTGGGAGACGAGGTTGGGCAGGCGTTCCCAGTTTTTAAGGTCCCTGCTGCGTATGATTCCTGCTGCTGCGATGGCCGAAGTGAGGTCTCCTGCGGGTGCGTCCGGATCTTTGCTTTCCGAGCAGAAGATACCGTATATCCATCCGTCCTCGTGTTTTGTCAGACGCATATCGTAGACGTTCGTTTCTTCCGGATATAAGTCCGGCAGTTGTACCGGATATTCCCAGAAGCGGAAATTGTCGATACCATTGGGACTTTCTGCGATGGCGAAGAATGATTTGCGGTCATGTCCTTCTACCCGTGCCATAACAAGATATTTCCCGTTGAATTTGATAGCGCCTGCATTGAATACGGCGTTAATGCCGAAACGTTCCATCAGATAGGGATTTGTTTCCGGATTGAAGTCGTATCTCCACTCCAGCGGGGGGTGGTCTGCTGTCAGAATGGGATATTTGTATCGTTCAAAAACACCATTGCCGGGCAGTATCTTTTCATTTTCACGTGAGATGAGCTCATCATATTCTTTAGTGAGAATATGTAGTCTGTTATCATATCTATTCATATCAATTCATAAAATTAGAGTAAAGCATCGGCTTGCGATCCTTTTTGTATTACTTGACAGGACAAAAGAGACTGTTTACAAGCCAGACATACCTGAGATATACGGTGTTGTAGGGACAGTCTCTTTGTACTTTTGTCATTTTGAAAGTATGGGGGTACTTTCAAAAAATACATGTGTCAAGTCTATAAACTATTGTTTGGTAATCATATAAGAGCGGATGGTACAATTGGGTTCTAAGAAGCTGACCCAGTACCAACCATCTTCCACTTTATCGATCCGGCAATCTTCTATCGGATATTTCACTTTTTTGTCCACTGCATTTCTTGTTACTTTATACAGTACCGCATCACCTTTGTTGCCTTTCGTCAAATCACCTGTAAACTGAACTGCAAAACCGCTGGCATAAGTTCCTGTTCCTTTTATAACAATTTCGGACATATTGAACTCTTCCGAATGAGTAATGGAACCCACTGCCGAGGTAGAGACAGACTGATAAGAAGATGAACCTGCTATTAAGTAACGATATGATGGATTCTCCAGATATAGGTCGTCGATATAGACTATATTGATGCTGATTGACTCTCCTTCCTGGTCTTTGATTGTTACCGTCTTGTTGAAACGATATCTTTTAAGACCTTCGATGATAACATCTGTTCCATTTTCCGCTATCGTGCATTTCAGATAAGTGGCAGAACCATTATTTGTGCAGGTATAGCCTCCGTTACCGTCCAGAATCTTGATTGTCAAAGGTTCACCGACTGTCAAATAAGCAATTTCTTCACTATTGTCAACTACAAGTTTCTTTATTACTTTTACTGAAAATTCTGCACTCTTGTTCAGTCTGTCGGTCACTGTAACTGTTGCATTGCCTGGTGCCAGAGATTCTATCTGTATATGTCCTTCTTCATCTACTGTAGCTTTCACGACAGATTCTTTGTCAACTGTTACTTTGTAGCCTCTGTTTCCTGTATAAACATTGACTGTCTTGTTTTCACCCGGATACATTGTTGTAGCCGAATTGGACAAAACCAGTTCACTTAACTGATCGACGATGACTTTGACATTGGTACTCATTTTAGCCCAGTCGGTAATAGATAAGTCGGTACTACCGGCCTTCAGAGCTGTTACTTTAATTTTGTTACCTTCGGCAATGGCGGTTGCTACATCTTCATTGGAACTTGTAATTTTATAATTGCCGTTGCCTTGAACTATTTGAATGATTCCTTCCGGGGTCTCATCCAGATTAATGATCAACTCCTGCGTATTCGGCACTAAGTCGTGATAGGATGGATCATCGTCATTACAGCCGGAGAAAACAGTAGCGGCTGCAAGCAGGAATCCTGCTAAATATAATAGATTTCTTTTCATGATATTCATTGTTTATTTAGACTATTTATTCAGCTTCAATATCTTTCATTTTACCAGTGATGGTTACTACACTAAACTTAGGGACTGTAATGGAGCGCAATCCGCTGAGAGATGGATTTACTTTTTTGCGTTGCCACTTAACTCCTTCATCTGATGTATACGAGATCATGGTCTGAAACTCTTTTCCTTCAATTTCCAGTTTGGTTTCGAAGGCCTTGCTTGTAGAATTGTTTACCAGTACGATCGTATAATTGTCGTCCTTGATGTAAGCTGTCATCAACAGTTCTTTCGGGAATGCTTCTTCGTCACCTTCGGGAGCAACAGTCTTGATATCCACACGTCGGCTTCCTTCCGGGATAAACTTAGTAAATTGTCCGTAACTGTAGTAGCGGGACGCTCTTTCATAATTGGTTCCGGGAAGTGCTTCTTCCAGTCTGATCAACGCTTCATTATTCGTACAAGGACGTGCACCTGCCCACCAGATAAATGCGTTCAGGTTGGAAACTGCCAGATAATTATGGAAAGTAGTAGCCCATTGCATCGCGTTTTTCCAGGATGGATCGTATGTGTCTGTAGAACTGGTTTCCGTATTCCATAAATGAATATTATTTTCAGCGCAGAGTGGTGATTGTACAAACTCAGTGTTGCCAATTAATGTGTATCCGTGAGCTGCTGCAATAATGTTGGAGTTAACCAGATCGGGACAGGCTTTCAAGCCATTTTCAAGAAAAGTGACTCCTGCTTTCCACCACGAGTGCTCTCCAAAGATAATCTTCATGTCTTGATAACCTGCTTTATCTAAAGCCGGGCGAAGATTCTTCTGGCAGAAGTTAGCCAGATTGGTATAACTCCAGCTACAACCGTTCCATCCCGTTCCACTGCTGTTAGGCTCATTAGATGGTGATATTGCATATATCTCAATGCCGAACTTTTCAGTGTATGCTTTGATGAAGTCAATCAGATAGTTAGCATATGCATCTTCCGCACCGGATGCCAGACTACCGCCTGAGGGCTTTCCGTTAGATTTCATAGTTCCGGGAGGACTCCAGGTAGAGAATATAAATTTCACATCTTTATATTTTTTCTGCAGGATATCTACCAGCCACATTTGACCTAATTGTACTTGTTCGCCACATCCGGAACCGTTAAAGTCTCTCCAGTAATCATTGATCATAGAAGGATCGTTGGCTGCAAGATTGAAGGTACGGTTCATTCCGAAGTCAATGACGTTTGTGGTAGGGTTCTGATAGTGTGGAAATACCTCACCTCTGAAAATATTCAGCTTCAAGCCATTTTCTCCGAAAAGATCATTGACTACATCTTCGCGCATCATGTTGTTCCATATACGATGTGACCACTCTGCAAAGGCACATCCGAAGCCATCGATTATCTGATGTTCGTGCCCTTCTCCGAACTGTACTTTGATGACAGCTTCTGTGGTGGGTTCGGCTGAGAATCCGTCATCCTCGTCTGTTTCTTCTACCGGGTCCGGAATGTAGACGTCACTGTGACTCAGACTTCCATCGTCACAAGAGTATCCAATGAATAGAAAGAGGGATACGAATAATAATGAATATATCTTTTTCATGTTGTTTCTTTATTAAGTTAATCTTGCTAGGTTTTTTATTTCCATAAACTGGTTTGTTCCATGGCAGTATTATTGTTTAGTTCACTTGTCGGTATAGGATAATAAAGGTGTTTTTCCTGGAAGTTTTCCGCACCTTGTTTTCCATTCGCCTTGAAGATCAACTGAATTTCGCTGGGCGAATACCAACGTTTCAAATCGTCAAAACGATGTCCTTCCGCAAAGAACTCCAATAAGCATTGGTGTTCTATTTCATTCATTAATTCAGCTTGTGCAAAAGTCTTTTCCGTAAGTCCTGCTCTTTGGCGGATTTGCTTTAAAGCATAGTTGGCACCATCCGGATCATTGGTTTTGGCGCATGCTTCAGCATAAAGCAACAGTACCTCGGCAAAGCGCATTACGCGCAAATTGCTGGACCTTCCTTCTTTGTTGCCCATGTTGTCCGGTGCCTTGTCATCCACATAATATGCGGTATTTTTCTTTATCAGGAACTTACCTGCTGTCCCATTGACGTTGAAACTTGGTGCTCCGCCTGCCATTTTTCCTTCATTGCCTTCCCAAAGATCATCCATGGAGTAATTATTTCCATACCATTTCTCGTTAGGAACTTTATCTCCATAGTTGGCAGCATCAAAAAAGAGGCTGGCATACATACGTTTGTCAAACTTGGTATCTGCATCACTCGGACGTGTTTCTTTTGTAAACTCTCCTACGATCAGGGAGTTCGGCATTAATTTAGCCCATCCGCCGGATTTTACCGGACCGATAAACTGAGGAATATAGCAACCTAAACAGATACCGCTTTCATTGCTCCAGGAGTAGTCTCCGTCCGGACTGTATGCCAGTTCAAATACGGATTCTTTATTGAACTCTTCTTCATTTGTGAAATTCTTTTCGAAGTTGTCCATCAATTCGTAAGAATAAGGAGCTTTCAGTAATGTACCTAATAGCTGTTTGGCTTCCGGATATTTGTGTTGGGTGGCATATACTTTGCCCAGCATTGCAATAGCTGCACCTTTAGTTATGCGTTCTTTGGCAGTAGAGCGTTCTACTGGCAGGTTGCATTTGATGGCGTTATCCAGATCTTCTTCTACTTGTGCCCATAATGCAGCTTCTGTAGCAGCGGCTTTATTGGTTTCATCTTCGTTGGATGGAATCAGTCTCAAAGGCACTTCTTTGTAATTGTTGACTAACAGGAAGTATTGATAGCCACGCAGAAAGAGTGCTTCGCCTTTGATCATCGAGCGGTCTTCTTCAGTAATACCTGATGCAGGTATCTGATCAATATACCGCAGTACGATGTTGGCACGCTGGATGCCT
>OBWF01000759.1_pt1 | contig 11067 bp, 13 predicted proteins | sample 1495211 | NCBI WGS metagenome assembly OBWF01 (sample SAMEA2580051, study PRJEB22360) | human gut metagenome | reverse complement strand
GAGCCGGTCCCCCATATTGGGAATCCGGTCGGCCGATTCCGACAGCTGTACCTCATGGGCCATTCCCGGTATGTACAAATACAGGTATGTCATGGTTGTACCTCCTTTCCATGCGTATCATCCTTTTCAGCCAGAGGGGTGTCATCCGCGTTGAAGTCATAACTCAACCTCTGCAAATTCCCCCAGTTATCCTCAAAATAAAGGTCGATGGTCTGTGACGCATCCGCACTCTGCGAGGTATAGTACAACCGGAACCTCAGTTCATTTAACAGGTAGCGGTCATTGGGTTTCAACACCGTACCGTCCTCCATCTTTAAGCTGCCTTTACCGTCCGGTTGGAAATATCTCAATGTATAGACTGTTCCGGAGAAATTTCCCTCCGCTTTAATTTCCAGACGGATTTCCACCGTCTCACCATCAGCGATCTTACCGACTACCGGCATCGACTCCACCGTAAACGGGTATTCCTGCTGAACGTCCAGTTCGCTGTCACAAGAAGCAAGAGAAAGACAGGAAACTGCCAGGCAGCATATAAACGTCATAAAGTCAACGATTTTCCTTTTCATGGGTATATGGGTTTAAAAATTAGAGAATGTATTTGATACCGATTCCATACTGGAAGTGGGCATGCGTGGAAGCGCTGCCCCAAAGGATGCGTTCACGAAGCCGGAGCAGCAGCACTAAACGGTCAGATAGGTAGGTCTCTGCCTCCAACGTTATCGCACCACCATAGATAAAGGATTCGCATTGTCCCAGCGTGGCACCGTCATACAGCAGTCTTTTCCCCCCGTTCACCGATTCATAGCCCAGCATCGCCGAACCGCCAATGCTTAAGAATACCGTTTTATTAGGGGAGGAAAAGATATTATAATAATATCCGCCTTCACCGGTATATTGCACTAAAGGGATAGAACCGTCACGATAAGGCGTATTGCGCTTCAGTACCTCGCCGCCCAGCACCCACTGGTTTCTCTTTTTTGCATAAGTGGAAACCGCCAGCCCGAAAGAGAAACCGGCATCCGGCTTATTCGCCTTGCAGTAAAAGCCGTCCGTCATTCCTGCCGTGAGACTGACGCCCTTCATTTTTGGAAGACGGCGTTGTGCTCCCGCCTGCCCTGCCAGAAGTACCAGCAGCGCAAAGGTGATATATAAATACCTCTTCATCGCACTTGCAGCTCATTGATAGTTTCCGCACGCACCAGATCCTCGTTGTCCACCTCAAAGATCTGATGACGGCCGCCTTGTTTCTCATACATTTCCACTACCAGTTTCTTGTCGTCGGGAATGGTGAACTTGGGCAGGGCAAACACGGTACGCTCGTCCTTCTTTCCCTCCACACGAATGACATAGTTGAACGCACGCAGCGGATAAATCACCTGTTCCTGCATGGCGGTACGCCTCACTATCTTCTTGTCCACTATCTTGAAAGTCACGAAATCCACGTCAAACGGCACATGGGTGGCATTTCTCACCTCGGTATGGAAATAGAGCAGGTCTCCATGCGTATAAAGTCCTTGGAGCAGGACCCGTCCCCCGAAGCGCTTGCAGCCGATGTGTTTGATCCAGTGCTTGTCCTGCTTGTGTACGGATTTCATGATCAGACGTACCAGACGCGGTGACTCACTGCCCAGCTCCTGCAAATAAATTTCCATCGCGTTGTTCGGGCGGTTCACCGTCTCCCCGTCATGAATAAAATCACACATCTCCACATTAAGCAGCAACGGTTCATCGGCATACTTGACATGTAAAAATTTCCGTCTTCCGTGATCACGCTCATATTCGTCTCATTACGAAAATGCTTTCTGGCCGCTTTCACACGGATCACATTTTCCGCGCCGTCCGCCTTGCCGGCAATCAGGTTGGTGGAACCGAGATCCACATACTTGATGGGAGAGGGGAAAATCACGTGTACGGTCTTGTCGTAAGTGATTTCCAGACCATGCGGAGGTATCATCCGGCTGAAGCCTATCTTGCGGCTCAGCCCCTCGAAATAATCTCCGCCACTCTGCTGCGCATACGCAGCCATGAAGCCCGTCAGTAGGGCAAACATCATCAGAATCTTTCTCATGTCCGATTATTGTTGGTTGTTTGTTGAATAATTGGTTTCTGTTTTCTCGTCTGTATACCGTTTCATTGTTTCGGAGAGTGAAGCAGCAGCCTGTGTCCGGCTTTCAGCGTGACCTTGACCGTGCGCATCTTCTTGGTGATGTACTGTGACACGCCCTGTATGACGCCTTTACCCAGATCCGAGGCTATCTGCGCTCCCGCGTCGGTGGAGATGCTGATGCTGCTTCCCATCGAACCGCCCATGCCCGCCGCTATTTCACGCACGGCATCATACTCCAGTGAGTTGGGTATCAATATTCCTTGCTGACCGTCCGCATCATACACTTCCAGTTCCACCGGAATGACGGTTCCTTGATATTCCACATTGGTGATGACAATATCCATGCGTTCTCCCTGGATCCGTGTTCCGCCTGTCAATACCGTTCCTTTGGGTATGAGGCGGTCGTCCACTGCCATCGCTTCCAGCAGGCGGACACGCAGGGCTTGTCCGTCCGATACGGTCTGCGTGCCGTGCACACAGGCGGCAATGGTATTACGGTCCGATACCGGTGTCCTGCCCACCGGCGTATGGAAACCGGTGTTCCTTTCTTCGGACACTCCGGCTATGAAGTCCCCGTCATTCACCGGTTGCGCCAGGGAAGATACCACTTCTTGTCGTATCCGCTTGACCGGCTTGACCGATGTCCTGTCTTTCCGGTCATCCGTAGGGATAACGGACGGTGTCTGTTTGCCGTTGTACCGGGCCGCCAGTTCGTATGACTTTTCCATCAGGGCCATTTTTTCCTCCAATGACTGTTCCTGGGACGGTTCCATGTTCTGTCTTTTTTCCAGTTCCTCGATACGCCGGAGCAGTTCCTCCTCCCGGGAGGTTTCCCGTGGCGTGTAAATGGTCGTAAGCGAGCGGTTCATGTCATGGTAGGCAGAGGTGGAGGAACGTACCGGATTATGCGTCTGTACGGTTTCCGGTACGGACGGCAGTTCAAGGTTCACTCCGCTGTCCACTGACGGTACGGTGTCTTTCCGGTCCTTGTTCCGGTTGAACAGTTCCGACATTTCCAGGAAAGTGTCTTTCCGTCCTCTCTCTTTCTTCGACAAGGCTTCCCGCTCGTAGGCGCTGACCTTGTTGCCTTCCATACGGCTCTCTTCGGGAGACGGGATCTCGGTATTGAATCCCCTCTCTTTCTCCGCCTCCGCTTTTTCCTTTTCGGTCGGACTGTATATCAACAGGACAATCCCCGCGAATATCAGGAAGAAGAGCGGATAGACGGCGAACTTCATATACCGGCGCTTCTCTTGGAGAGTCAACGGCCGGTCGCTTGGGAATCCCAGCTGTTTTTTAATCTTCTGGATATCTATTTTCATCGGATGGGGTGTTTAAATTGATTGTACTTTTTTCCGGTCGCAAGTCAAGCGGCCGGACATATTCTATTTTCATCTTTCCCCCAAGCTCTCCCAAGCCGGATAGCGAGGCGAGGATGGCATGGAGGCAGGCCGTCAGAAACAAGAGGAATGCCGTGGTTGTCACGATCTTCCGTTGTTTCCTTGTCAGGCGGTGGCAGAACAGCCGGATACAGCAGTCCATACGTCTCAGGTGTTTTTTTCTTTTCTCATCGTTCCGTGCTTCTGATATCCCTGTTCTCTAGAATGGTAAACTGTTCGATGATGAACCCATTCGGATTGTCGTCCGAACGTCCCGTATTCTGAAGTGAGCAGGTGGTGACCAAACTGCGCTCGGTCACGTTGCTCTCACGAATTATCATCTGACGGGCATACGTCCTCGCCTTGTAAGGGTAACGGGCAAAATCACACACCACGCTGTCCACATGCACCACCTGATTGATGTTGCCCGATATCAGGCGGTTGTAATATCCCTTCTCGGCAAAATCCACATAATAGTGGTAGGCGCTCTTGTCCGCCAGTTGCAGGGCACGGTCGATGTTGTGGCTGATGGCCTCTTTCTGTGGAGAGAGCGAGAAGAACAGCTCGTGAAAGCGTCTTACGTGTTCCCTCGCCTCGGCAGGACGGTTTTGCGAAAGATCCTGCGAAAGGGCCATCATCAGCGACTTACCCCCGTCCAGTACATAGATTTTCTCACGCTGCCTTTCGGCGAAGCGGTACGAGCTCCAAAGCGCGTAGCCGGTGACAAGAGTGCAGCAGCAGATAAAAACGGCCGCCATCATACGGATGCGGCGGAAGCTGCTCTCAATGTTGGTCAAAGACTTGAATTCCATTTCTCGAATGATTGGTTTGAATGAATAAACAAATATTTCCGGCAAGGCTTATTTGCCTCTCAACCGTCCTCCGATATTTCCCAATACGGCACCGCCCACTCCTGCCGCAAAGCTGCCGGTTTTCGTGGCGGTACGGTTCAGGTTGCGGCTGAAATTCCCGGCTCCTCCCGCCTGCACGATCCAGCCCGCCACCGTCGGAACGGTAAAATACCCGATAATCCCGATAAGCATAAAGATGATATAGACACTGTTCGAGTTGTCTATCGAGTAGTCAGGATTGTTCTGCAATTCCTGGATGTCGTTCTGGAGCATCAGCACCTGGAGTTTGGCGAGCAGGGTGCTGAACAGGTCGCTGACCGGAAGCCACAGATAGACGGAGATATACCTCGTGAACCACTGTCCGAGTGTGGACTGGAAACCGTCCCATACGCTGAAGGCGAACGCTACCGGTCCCAGAATGGAGAGCACGACCAGAAAAAAGGTCCTCACGGTATCTATCAGCAGCGACGCCGCGGCGAATATCAGTTCCAGCAGGCTGCGGAACGTGTCACGGATCTTCTTCTCCAGGTTATACATGCCCACCTCCACGTACATACCCAGCCGGGAGGCGGTATCCACGGTTGACCAGCCTAACTCGTCTAGCTGTCGGTCGAACTCCTCGTCACTCACCAGATAGGCGGTTTCAGGATTCCGCAGCATGGCCTCCTTTTCCAGCTCCTCCTTCTGCGCCCTGTATCGCTCCATGTCCAGCGTCTGCCCCTCAAGCATCTTGTGCGTACCCTGCACAATAGGACTGAGCACGGTGTTCAGCGTGCCAAGTACCAGTGTGGGAAAAAGCAGGATACAGATGCCGATAGCGAAGGGGCGCAGCAGGGGATACACGTCTATCGGCTCGGCACGTGCCATCGACTGCCATATGCGTACGGCAACATAAAAGAGGGCACCCAGCCCGGCAAGCCCCTTGCCCACGTCCATCATGTCCTTGCAGAGGGGGAGCATATCTTCATACAGGGTTCCCAGTATGGTATGCAGGTTGGCAAAATCTATCGTCAAAGGTACCATGGGCTACCAGTATTTGGAGGTTTCATTTCCATAGAGCCGCATCACACGTTCCATATCGTTCTTTTTCCTGGCACGGAGATAGCTCACGGCTATGTTCTTGTTAGTATAATAGCTCACCAGATTGCGGTAACGGCGCATTTCGTAATAACAGTTGTCCACCACATCCATACGGTCCTTGTCGGTCATGGAGAGCGTGCTCACGTTGATGACCTGTTTGAGGTCCTGCAACACGCCGTTGCTCTCCTCCAGCAGGCGGGTGTAACCGAAGGCGATGGCGTCCAGCTCGCGGGACGAGAAGTTGTCGTCGTTCATCATCTTTTTGAAGTTCGTCACATAGATGTCGGACACATCGCCTACCATCAGGATGATGTCACGCACCTTGCGGGCGTCCTGTATCAGGTTGTTCACCGCCTTTAACTGGTCGTAGTACTTCTTGGCCTGCTCGTAGATCTTTACCGTCTCCGCAAAATTGTCGGCCGTATTGACCGCCGTCTTGGAGGTATGGGCGATGTTGTCCGACATGTTGATGATACTTTGGGCCAGATTTCCGGGATCGGTCACCACCCATTGCGCCCGGGCCATGTTCCCGCCCAGCACAAGCATTATCCCGATCAGGAATGTCCTCGCTCTCATGGGCGTTCCTCCTTCCGTACATAATCCCCGTTGGGTGAGAAAGTCAGGATATCCGTCTCCTCGTTGTAGGATACATCGATACGGTACCCCGTATTGATAAAGAGGTTGCCGTTCTCTTCCACCAACAGGTAGGTCTGCGGCCTGAGGCGGCGTGTCTTGCCACTACGGGCGAATACCGTCACCTTGTAGGCCTCTCCTTCCTTATATACCAACACGTCCGGTTTGCCGTCCACACTGGTCCACGATCCGCAGAGTCTGTCACGGTCGGTACCACCGTCCGCACAACTTTGCAATACCAGGGCGGCCATGCCGATCAGGCATACCGCCAGTCTCATAAGGGGTCTGTTTCTCATAATCGTTTTCATTTTAGGGTTGATCTTTGTCCTTGTTCCTCTCGCATTTTCTCTGCCAGATGGCGGACGGCAAGTTCCAGGTTGCCATCCAATCTTTCTGCCAGCCGCTGTACTTCCATCTTTTCGGACTCCTCGGTCGTGAACGTGTAATATTCCTCCCCGCTCACTTCCGTGGCATATACTGCCGAGTGGGTTCCGCCAAGCCCGATCCACACTTCCCGGTAGAACCGCCCGGGATGGTTCGCCTGGTTGATGGAGAGTATCTGCCCTTTTTCTTTCTCTGTCAGGCCGAGAAGCCGCTGGATGTGCTCGAACTTGTTCATGTATTTTCGTTGGTCAAGCAGGATTTTACAGTCGGAGTTGTTGATGATGGCCTCCTTCACGATAGGGGAACTGATGATGTCATCCACCTCCTGGGTTACCACTACGGCCTCGCCGAAATACTTTCTGACCGTCTTGAAAAGGTATTTGATGTACTCACTCATATTGGCGGACATCAGGGCCTTCCAACATTCCTCTATTAAAATCATCTTGCGGATCCCCTTGAGCCTGCGCATCTTGGCGATGAAGGTCTCCATGATGATCAGCGTCACCACGGGAAGCAGTACCTTGTTGCCACTGATGTTGTCCAGCTCGAACACGATGAACCGTTTGCCTGTCAGGTCCAGCTCCTTGTCGGAATTCAGCAGGAAGTCATAGTCTCCGCCCTTGTAAAAAGGTGCCAGCACGTTCAGGAAACCGTCAATGTCAAAATCTTTCTCACGCACCTTTTTCTCCTCAATCATTCTCCTGTAGTCATCGGCGACAAACTCGTAGAAACCGTTGAAATCCGGTTTGATACCCTGGTTCTCCGAAATCATCCGGATATAGGCGTTCACCGCCCCGGAAAGGGCCACCTCCTCCGAACGTTTCGGTGCCTCGTCCTCCCGTTTCCACAAGGTCAGGATCAATGTCTTGATGCTTTCCCGTTTCTCCACGTCAAACAGTCCGCAATCCGTATAGAACGGATTGAAGGCTATCGGGTTGTCCTCCTCGTACGTAATGTAGATCCCGTCCTCCCCACGGGTGCGGTCGTGAATCATGCGGCACAATCCCTGATAGCTGTTGCCCGTATCTACCAGCAGGATATGTGTGCCCTGCTCGTAATATTGCCGGACCAGATGGTTGGTGAAGAAGGACTTCCCGCTGCCTGAAGGACCGAGGATGAACTTGTTCCTGTTGGTGATGATTCCCCGTTTCATGGGAAGGTCGGAAATGTCCACATGTACCGGAATCCCGTTCTGACGGTCCGCCATACGGATACCGAAAGGACTGGGTGAGTTTCTGTAATTGGTCTCTCCGGAAAAGAGGCATACCGCCTGTTCCAGGAAGGTGTAAAACGACTCCTCGGCTGGAAAATCACCTGCGTTGCCGGGAATACCCGCCCAATAGAGGACCGGCATGTCGATAGTGTTATACCTTGGCGTGCATTCCATCATGGCCAGCTGGCTGCCCGTGTTGTTCCTGACGCGACGGAACTCATCCGCGTCCTCGGCCCAGGCGATGACGTTGCAATGGCATCTGACGGGAAGTAGCCCTTTGGTATGTGCCTCGTCCAGATACATTTCCGTCCATTCCTGGTTTACGGCGTTGCTCCGGCTGTATCTTGACAGCGAGAGCATGTTACGTGAGTTCTTCTCCATCATCTGCAGGATTTCCTGTGCGTTGTCAATGAACACGTACTGTGAATAGATGTGGTTGCACGGCAGCAGCAGTCCCACCGGCGCCGCGAAGGAGAGGCGGCAGTCGCTGCGGTCCGTGGACATCCTCTCGTAGCGCATGTCGGTGGAGAGCTTGCCGGGCAGGTCCTCCGTATCCGAGAGGGTATGCAGGCAAAGCCGCTTGTCTCCGATACGCATCCGTCCGGGCCTGAGGCAGATGTCTTGCAATACGGCACTCTCATCCTCCAGCGAGAGCGAGAGGTATTTCTCCACCAGTCCGGGACGTTCCTTCGTGCCAGTAATCTCGTCCGTTTCCAGACGCCGCAGCCTTATATGCCCGGAATCGTTCATGATGCGTTCGAACTGTTCCACCGACTCCAGAAAACGGGCAGCCGTGTCTTTGTCGGTTATCTCCCTGGGCAGCAGGAATCCCCGGCAGAGGGTGCTGAAATCGCTCCGTTGGCGGCTACGCTCTCGGGTCGTCTTTGTCAGGAACAGGTAGCATCTGTGGTTTAGGTACGGTCTTTCATTGAAATGTAGTTCATAGCTGCGTGTAAGAAAGCTTTGTTCCTCACCATCACTTTTAGAACGGTATGTTTCTTGGATGAACCAGTCCTGCTTACAGACGATGCTATGCTCCGGCAGCACCTTCATGGCCTTTATCCAGGAAGAGTGCATAGTCTCATACTCGTCCTCCGTCACCGTGTACAACTCGGGCAGCTCCACCTCGAAAGCCACGGTCAGGTCGGCGTCCTTGCTCACGATGCAGCCGTTCTCTACTGAGAGAAGGGGGAATCTGCGTTCTAGCGTTTCCGCCTTTAAAACATTTCTCATGATTTTTGTTTTTTCTTTTCGTGAATAATCTGAAGACTCTCTTGCGGTGAATTAGGTAGCGCGGATGGCGTTTTTCGGCCAGCAGCTTCATCAGTCCGTGTTCACCGTAGCGGGCGTTTAACCGAAAAGTCATCCATACCAGTAGGCCACCGGATATGCTCCCGAAGGAGATGCATATCCATTGGTCCACACCCACCAGATAGAGGATAACCACCGCAAGGAGCACCATCACAAGTCCGCCGGCGAAAACGAACAGATATTGAGACTTGAGTCCCTTGAACTCGACGGGATTGCCCGCACCTTTGTTTACCGGATACTTCATGCCTCTAGAGGAAGAAGGAACGCAGGATGGTGGCGGCCACGATCAGAAAGATACACGCGAAAAACCAGCTGGCGGCTGTCTTCGAGGTATCAGGATCGCCACTGGAGAACTTGCCGTAGGTCTTGATACCGCCCACCAACCCCAGGACGGCCCCGATGGCGTAGCACAACTTAGTGGCGGGATCGAAATACGAGGTCATGAGACTGGTCGCCGCGTTGATACCGGCAAGGCCCTGACCTTGGCCCTGCGCAAAAACACTGGCGGTAATAACCGCACACATCACAGAAAAAAGGATTCTTCTCTTCATTGTCGAATCATTTAGGTGAGACATAAATTTGAATTCGACAGCGAATGTAAAATGGAATAACGTACTGTAATTCAGTGCTGTCATCAGATGTCACCAGATGTCATCAAATGTCCTAAATGACCATAATAATCTAGTTTTGCTATAATTTTTAGACAAAAATTGCTTTTTGTCTTTTTTATACCTATGTTTGCGAATATAACCGTATTTATCAACAAAAAGCTTTGTAAAAATATGAGACAATTTAAAGTTTTGCTATTGCTCATAGCTATTTCTTGTTCCATGTTTGCGCAAGATAGGCTATCATTGTTTATTGGCAGGGCAAATAAATATGCCTCTGTGGAACTTTCGGATTACCGAAAACGTTTGTGTATAGAATATAATACCCCCAACAATCTATTGGATGATTATTATAGGCAATGTGGAAGAGATTGGGGGAATGTAGGTTTGGCCCTTGAAATAGCCAAAACATCTGGCAGGCACATGCGTGATGTATGTGATTATTATAAACGTTACCATAGGCACGGCTGGGATCGTGTTTTGATAGAGATAGGTATAAGGCCGGGATCGGTATATTACAATCCTTTCTATGACAGGGTAAATTATCATAGTAATTGTTGGCATGAACATTATTGTTCATACTGTGACCATCACCGAAAACATCATCACAAACATTATAAAAAACACAAGAAGCATAAACACAACAAACATTATAGGTGGGATGACGATGACGATGATGATTGGGATGACGATTAACACTTATAGGTATAAAAGTATATTGAAATGAGAAGGATTTTAATTTTTTTAGGATTGTTGTTTGTTATGTTGAGTGGCGTTTATGCTCAAAAAGGTAGACAAGCTATTGGATTCGGACTGAGTTATGGGACGGAAATTGAGAGTATTGGCCTTGGGTTGAAATATCAATACAATATAACCAACCCCATACGTCTTGAGCCGTCTTTGAATTACTTTATAGAAAACGACAATGTTAGTATGTTGGACATAAATATGAATCTCCATTATTTATGTCCCGTAGGCAGAAGCGTAAAGTTATATCCCCTATTCGGTTTTACATTTTCTAATTGGATGTTTGACCTAGGAGATGGTTTTGATATTGATGTGGACGGAGACCATATTCATATAGACAAAGATGATGACAATCATAACGAATGCAGGGTAGGAGTGAATATCGGTGGTGGAGCCGACTTCGCATTGACAAGTAGTTGGATTATGAATTTCGAGTTACGCTACCAACTGGTCAGTGATTTTGATCAGGCTGTATTCAATTTGGGATTCGCTTATCGTTTTTAATTTATTCTATAATAAAACAATATCAGCCCTTTACTGAAAATTGCTTCAGTAAAGGGCTGATATATAGAATTGAGCAAGAAGCGTATTGGAGTTTTAGAAATGAGTGCTTACAACCACATTTTTGTCTAAGAAGAATACAAAAAGAGTGTTCTTTTTTGTATTTCTGAAAAGGATAGTGTGACAATTAAGTAAAACGTAAGCGCCTGAGTAAGTACATCTTCTACAGTTCATTTTCCCTCCTTACTTTTGC
>OBWF01000757.1_pt1 | contig 11121 bp, 5 predicted proteins | sample 1495211 | NCBI WGS metagenome assembly OBWF01 (sample SAMEA2580051, study PRJEB22360) | human gut metagenome | reverse complement strand
GATGCGCTAATGGGCTGCGCAAGTACTGCGTCCTGCGCCTCCTTGACCTTGGCGGGATCGTTCGCGTCGCCTGCCAGACGGGTGGCCTCGTCGAGCTTCGCCTTCGCCTCGTCGGCCTTCGACTGGGCCTTGTCGGCGGCCTGCCGGGCCTCGTCGGCCTTGGCCTGCGCCTGGTCGACGGCGGCCTTCTTGTAGGCGGTGTCCTGGTCGAGCTTGGTCTTATCGGTGGCATCGACCTTGGCCTGAGCCTCCTGCGCCTCCTTGTCGGCCTTGGCCTTGGCCTTGGCGGCGTCGTCGCGGATGGACTGGCTGTCGTTCATGGCCTTCTCGAGCCTGTCGGCGTTCTGGGCGGCCTGGTCGGCCTTCGCCTTCGCCTGCTGGAGGTTGTCGTGCGCCTGGTCGAGGCTGTCCTGCGCCTGCTGGACGCCATTGGTGGCCTGCTGCACGTTCTGGTTCTGGTTGACGGTGTTCTCGACGTTCTGCTGGGCCTGCTGCACGTTCTGCTGGGCCTGGTCGACCTGCTGCTGTGCCTGGTCCACGCCCTGCTGTGCGTCCTGCACGCCGGTGTTGGCTTGGTCGAGGCTACCCTTGGCGTCGGCGCCCTGCCGTTGGGCTGCGGACACCTGATCCTGCTGCTGCGCGTTCTGTTGGGCGGCTGCCTGGTCGACCGCTTCCTGTGCCTGGGCGACGGCCTGCTGGGCCTGCTCGACCGGCGTGACCGCGGTCTCGTCGGCCATGGCCGGCGCGGCGATGGTGCCCGCGACCGCCACGGATGCGACCGCCGTTGCGAAAGCCTTCTTGTTCATATCTACCCTCCAATGCCATCTCCCGATCATGGGATCCGGCTCCAGTGGAAACATCCCTGCGACGTTTCCGTCAGCCACTCCACGTGCCTCCAATCCGATATCGGCATCACCGGCATGTCGTCCTGTCGGCAGTGGTGTGGCCGCACACACTCCAGATTACCCCAGACATTGCCGGTCGGGGTCAACCCCTCCGCCCGTGTCGTCCGAACGGCCGGGTTCTCGGCCTGGCTGCGACGATCGCGGCCGGCAGTCCCGCGAGCAGGGTCACGCCGGACACGAGATAGGGGCGCGTGTCCCGTCCGCTGGTTCTCGGCGCGTCCTCGGGATAGGGCGCGTCGTCCGGCATGCTCACGCGTTCCCCGGTGACGAGCAGGCGGTACGTGTTCAGGAAGATCGGCGTGCACGTCACCAATGTGACCAGATCACGGCCGGGTCGGATGCGCACGCTCCTCAGATCGTCTGGGTCGACCTTGCGGATGCGCGTGACCTTGTAGGCAAGGGTCTGAGCGGCGACCTTCACGTAGAACACGTCGCCTTTCCTCAGTTCGGTGAGCCGGGTGAACAGGGCCTTGTCCGCCACTCCCGTGTGCCCGGTGATGACGCTGTGCGTGCTCTCGCCGCCGACGGGCAGGCTCGTGCCGTGCAAATGGCCGAGCCCGTTGTCCAACGCGTACGAGTCGGCCCCATGGCGCACGGGCAGGTCCACGCCGATCGACGGGATCTCGACCGACGCCATGATCCCGTCGCCGAAGTCCAGCAGATGCTGGTACTCCTTGTCATCCTTGAACCCGAAGTCGCCGTCGATGACGCCATCCTCGGTCGAGGTCTCGCCGATGACCTGCGGAGTGGCGGCGAGTTTCCTGTTGTACGCATGGGCCTGCTCGACCATGCGCGCGTACTTCCCGGCGGACCGGTCGCCCTCGTCGGCCAATGCGGCGCTTTGCGCGGCCCTGCGGGACGCGCCGGCCTGTTCCACGCCGATCCACGCGAACGTGCCCACGCCCACCAGGCAGAATACGGTCGTGACGGCCGCGAGCATGCGGAACACGCGCGCCATATGCCGTTTCCGCAGCAACCGGGACCGGCGTTCGCGACGCGTGTCATACACGTGGTCGCCCTTGATGACCCAATCCCAATCCATACGACTCGAAATAACACTCATGTCAACACCACCGGAGGAACAACGAATATCGATGAAAAAGAGGAAGGCACCCGGCCGGTCCCATTCTTCTGGGGAACCTTGCCGGATGCCTTCATTCCCATATGCCGAACCGTCCGTCACTGCTCGCCGCGCATGCGACGCGTGAGCATGACCGTGGATCCGATACCCATCACGAGCAGGGTGACGCCGCCCGCGACGAGCAACGGCAGACTCACGCCGCCAGTCGGAGTGAACTGTTCGAATACCGGCTGCCATTGCGCGTACAGGGTGATGTCCTTGTCCTGCAACGGAACCTGCGAACCATCCTTATAGGCGGTTCCATTGCCGTCGGCTTGAGTATCCCATCCCAGGAACACGTATCCGGCGCGCTTGAACGACTTGGACGTGTCGGACGGGACGGTCACGTCCGAATACTGCCAGCCGGTCGTGTTCGCGTGCGAGCCCTTCGCGTCCTTGGCGTTCCTGTCGTAGACGACGTTGGCCTTCAGGCGCTCCCAGTGCGCGTACACGGTGACGTTGCCGGTCAACGGGGTGTTCCAGTCGTACAGGCCCGCATCATCCTGCGGTCCCGCATACCAGCCGAGGAATCTGTAGCCGCGGATCTTCGACGTGTCTCCAGATTGCCAGCCGGAGCCGTCCGCGGCGGCCGTGTTGTATGCCACGGAGACGGACGCCGGGGTGGATGGCATCTGACCGTTCCACGTGTTCGGCTTGTTCGTGTCGTAGGTGAGGACCGGGTTGCCGACCCATACCGCGTACACGGTCATGCCGCCCTCGACCATCGTGACCTCGGCCTGGGCCTGGGTTGCCTGCGAATCCTGGCTCCAACCCAGTTGGGTGTGGCCCGGACGGGTCAGCATGCTGGAATCCCAGCAGTCGCCGTCCTTCGCCAACGTGGCAAGCGTGATCCTCTGGCCGGCCGGATAGTAGACCTGGCATCCGGACACCACGTCCGTGCTCTGGTCGACGGTCCTCACGGTCACGCTGCCGTCCTCATGCGTGGTGGTGCGCTGCACGAGGTCGGACACCTTGCCGTCGGTCTCCGATTTCGCGGGCTGAGTGGTGTTAGCGGCCGTGTCGGACGGGATGGAACCGGTGGCATCCTGCGCGTTCTTGTCGTAGGTGAGACGGTAGGCGATGGTCGAATCGACCGGCTGGAAGCCGGACCCGCGGGCCTGTCCCGAGGCGACCGACCAGCGGACATGGAAGGACGAGCCGGTGAACGTGGCGCCGACGTAATGCTTCATTCCATGCGCGTCGGCATTGTTCTCGTTCTCGTCCGTGGCGCCGGCCCAGCCGTTCGTGCCGAACCGGGCGAGATGTGCGTCGGAGCGTACGTACGCGCCATCGAAGCCGCTGACGAGTTCGACGCCCTCGTTGTATCCGCTGGTGCCGCCGTCAAGGTCGGTGAATCCGGTCACACCACGCAGTCCCTGCGGCGTGGAACCGTCATCCAGCAGGAAATCGACGGTCACATCCATGTACGGACGAGACGAGGTATGCCTGTCCCACTTGCCATACGACGCCAAGAACTTGTGCTGCGATTCGTAGTACACCAGAGAGCCGAGGTTCTGGCCGTTCACGGTGATCTTGGCATTGAGCCACCGTTGCGTGCCGGAGGAGTCGCGCCACTGTCCCACATGGTGCAGGACCAGGCTCGCGCCATTCTTGTTCGGCTGGTACATGGTGCCCAGAAGCGTGCCGGCGTATGCTTGGTTCTCCACCGTGGGATTCCAGTTCGTTTTGACGGTGAAGCCGTTTACGTCGGTGATCTGGTCCGCGGTGACACCATCGATCGTGGAGAACTTGAAATCGCCATACTGCACAGGGGCGATTTCACCGTTCTTCAGATCATGCACCGTGAGGCCATCGGAGGTCTTGTCCGTCACCGTCCTCACCGTTCCGGTGGTCTTGGCTTTGGCGGGCTGGACGGTGTTCTCCCTGCCGTATTGACTGGATGGCACGCCGCCGGTCGCGTCCTGCGCGTTCTTGTCGTAGGAAAGCCTGTAGGCGAGCTTGAAGCTCAGATCGTCGATCACGGAGTCGGCGGCCGAGTCGGTACCGGAGACGGCGTTGCCGTTCTTGTCGACGCCACGGTAGGCGAATACGGTCTTGCCGCCGGTTGCGACATACGTGCCGGAATACGTCTCCCAATCGTCGGAATGGTCCCACGCGGGATGGTCGCCCTCGGTGGAGTCCACCGAATCGGAGTGCGTGGTGACGACCGTGCCAACCTTGCCGATCCTGTCACCGTATTTCGCGCCGGTGCGGGACACGTTCATACGGCTCATCTCCAACGGCCGCAAATGGTCCTTGTCCGGTCCGACGAGCACCTGCACGCTGCCAGCGTTGCCCTTGGATCGACCCGAATGGCGGATGCTCACGGTGTACGCCACACCCGCCTGCGTGTCGATGGTCTGGCCGATGGTACGGCTGCCATGCACGTCCGCGCACACATTGCCGTCCTTCTCCCGGTGAAGCTCGAACAAGGTGGTCTTATAGTCGCCGCCGGTCAACTCCTGCCAGCCGAACGTCGCCTGGCTCAGCCCGGCGACCTGATGTCTCGGCTGAGCGGGGTTGATGTAGTCGTAAAAAGACCACGCTTCGCCTTCGGCGGGACTCACGTACATCCAGTGCAGTCCGCCGTCATCGAGCTTCGAATAGTCCGGCACGTCGAAGCCCGGATTCACGGTCAACGACTTGGACGAATCGTCGTCCGCGACTGTCTTCACACTGCCTGTGGTCTTGGCTTTGGCGGGCTGGACGGTGTTCTCCCTGCCGTGTTCGTTCGACGGAACCTGGCCGGAGGCGTCGGACGCGTTCTTGTCGTAGGAGAGCGGGTAGGCGAGCTTGAACTGCACATCGTCAATCAGGTTGCCGGTAACACCATCGACGGAACCCAACGCCTTGAACGTGAATCTGCTGACAGGCTGGCCGGCGGGGATTTCCACCGAACCCTGGAACGTGTCCCACGAGCCCAGCCAGCCGTCCGTGTTGGGAGCGTTCACCGTGGTGGACTTCTCGCCCACCTTGTTGCCCCGGTCGGAAGCGATGCGGGTCATCTCGACCGGCTGCTCATGACCGGGCGCTCCGACGAGGATCTGGATCTTCTCGTTGGAGTCGACGGTGCCGTTACGATGCGCGTAACGGAGTTTCACGGTGTACACGGTCGGAGAGTCGTGCGCGGTGTCGATGTCCTGGTACAGGTACGTGTTGGCCTGCGATGCGGTGATCTCGGCGTACATGTTGTCGTTCGCCTTGGAGCGTTGGATCTCGACGATGCCGCCGCGCCCGTCGACCCTGGTGTCGGTCTGGTTGGACTTCCAGCCGAACTTGGCGGCGTCGAACCCGTTGAGGTGGACCCAGTGCTTGGACGCCTCGCCCTTGCCGTTGAGGGCGCCGCTGATCTCCACGTCGCCGTGCGCCGGGTCGACGTTGGCGAAGTTGTACTTGTCGGTCATCTTGGACTGGCCGACGATGTTCCGCCAATCATGGTCGAAGTCGCTGTTGACGAGCTGCTTCGGCAGGCCGTTGGCGGCGTATTCCACCACATCGTCGTCAGACGCGAGTCTCACAGTGCCGGAGGTCTTGTCCTTGGCGGGCTGGGTGGTGTTCTCCCTGCCGCGCTGGTTCGACGGGACCTCGCCGGACGCATCGGCCGAGTTCTTGTCATAGGTGAGCTTGTATGCCTTGGTGAAAACCACGTCGTCCAACAGATTTCCGGTGTTGAAGGACGGCGAGTCAACGCTCTTGAACGTGAACACCGTCACATCGGAAGTGGCTACATAGACTCCCTCATAAGTCGCCCACTGTCCGTGATGGTTCCGTGACGAATGATATCCAAGCCCGGAACCCCATGAGATCTCGGCCTTGTTCGATGCGTGGGTCGAAATGGTCGTGGATGCCGTGGACTCCCCGATGGCGTCAAGCCCGTTCTGGGACTCGACACGGGTCATCCTCACCGGCTGCTCGTTTCCATCCGCCCCGATTAGAACCTGCATCTTGTCCAAATACTCGCTGCTCAAACTGGCATGCTTCAACCGCACCTTGTACAGGGCACCGGGCGTGGTGCGGATGTATTGGCGGATGCTGCTCTGTGCCTGATATGGAGAGAGCTCGGCGTACATGTTGCCCGTACGTGAATCCCTTTGAAGTTCGACCTCGTTCGTATGCCATTGCGAGGACCCCTCCTGGACGCCAGACGTTTTTCCGGCCTCGCTGGAATCCCACGCGAATCTATCCGAATCGAAGGTCGACGGGAGGGAGACCCATTTGGTGGGATTATCGGACTCGTAGACCATCTTGTCCTTGCGGCTGACACCCCACCAGTTCCTCTTCTTGTCACGAAGGTTCTGGCTTAAGACATCAGCTCCCGGATATTCGAAATCGCCGTTGACCAATTCGGTCGGCAATCCGTCAGAGGTATCCACGACGGTCTTCACCGTGCCGGTCGTCTTGGATTTAGCGGGCTGGACGGTGTTCTCCTTGCCACGCTGGTTCGACGGAACCTGGCCTGAAGCGTCCGAAGAGTTCGCGTCATAGGTCAACTTGTAAGAGCGGGAGAACTCGATGTCGTCCACGAGATTGCCGATGTTGTTGCCGAGCAGGGTCTCATACTCTTTGAACCCTTCGAGGCTCTTGAACATGAATACCGTGTTCTTCTGTCCTTCGGGCACCTGGTAATAGCCTTCGTACGTCTCCCATTGTGCGCCATGATCGCGGGGATCGGTGTTGGATACCTTTGTGGTGATGGTCGTGGACTTCCCGCCCACCTTGTCGCCATGGCCGTTAGAGGTGACGCGGATCATCTCCACAGGCGTCGCGTGGTCCGTGTCGGATCCCACGAGGACCTGCATCCTGTCGGCATGGGAGGATTGGCGGCTGGCGTGCTTGAGCCGGATCTTGTACAGCACGCCGCCGTTGCCGGTGGACACGTTCTGGTAGATGCTGGTGTTGTCCTGTTGGGCGACGATCTCCGCATACGTGTTCTTGGTGTTGCGGTCCTGCTGCAATTCGACCCTTGAACCGTTCTCGGTACTGGACCATGCGAACCTGGAAGAGTCGAAACCGGGGATCTGCCCGATCTTTCCGTACTTGGAAAGATCGGTGGCGGACATGTTATGCCAAAGCGTGCCGTCATCCGATTTGAGGAACGTGCGCAGATCGGCATGGCCTTCCTGCTCGTTCTTCTGAATGTCGGAGAACGAGGGGTTGCAACCAGTTAACTTAATTGCTTGCTTTCGATTGTTTTCGTATGATATACTTGAGTCATGCGTGTCAGGGAATGGGCGAAACGAGAGGGTTTCAACGAGCAGACGGTATGGCAGTGGTGCCGAGAGAACCGCATGCCCGTCCCATTCGAGCGCATGAGCACGGGCACGATAATCATCCACGACCCGAAATACGAGAACCGACCCGTCACCCCCACGGCGAACGGCAGGACGGTGTGTTACGCGCGTGTCAGCTCGTCTGACCAAAAGGACGATCTGACACGTCAGGCCGACCGGTTGAAGGCGTTCGCCCTTGGTATGGGAGTGGAGAAGCCGGAAATCGTCACAGAGACGGGTTCCGGCATGAACGACAGGCGGCGCAAGCTCAACCGGCTATTGTCCGACCCGACCGTGGACACGCTGATCGTGGAGCACAGGGACAGGCTCGCCCGCATGAACGCGGGACTGGTGGAGAGCGCGCTGAAGGCGCAGGGACGCCGAATCATCGTGGTGGATGACACGGAGCTGGATGACGATTTGGTGCGCGACATGACCGAGGTGCTGACCTCGTTCTGCGCCCGGCTGTACGGGCGTCGCGCGGCCAAGCACAAGACGGACGCGGCGTTGAAGGCGGCGCGCGATGCTTGAGGCGGTCAAGGTGGCGCTCGACCCGACTCCACGGCAGGAACGATTGTTGGAATCGCACGCCGGGGCGGCGCGATTCGCCTACAACAATGGGCTGGCGCACGTCAAGGACGTGCTCGAACGCGGCGATACCCCCGAATGGTCGTACTATGCCTTGCGCAGGTGGTGGAACCAAGCCAAAAACGGTCTGGCGGTGGACGAGACCACGGGAGAACCATGGTGGCCTGAGAACAGCAAGGAGGCGTACAACAGCGGCCTCGAATCATTGGCCGACGCGCTGAGGAACTTCTCCAAGTCCCGCAAGGGGCGGCGGAAAGGTCGCAGGATGGGCTTCCCACGCTTCAAATCCAAGGACAAGGCGGTTCCCAGATTCGCGTACACGACGGGCTCGTTTGGTCTCATTGACTGTGACCCTCATGCGCTGCGGCTCCCGAAGATAGGCCGCGTGCACTGCATGGAGAACGTGTCCAAGCGAGTGAACGGCGCGAAGGTGCTGCGCATGAGCGTATCCAAGCGTGGTGGACGCTGGCAGGCCAGCCTGACCGTCGAACGCGCCGACCTGCCGATTCCATCGCCGCCGAAAGGCGGGAGCGTCGGCATCGACTTGGGTGTGAAGGAGCTCGCCACATTGTCGGACGGCACCGTGATACACAACCCGCACGCACTCAAATCGAACCTCAGACGGTTGAAGAAAGCCCAACGGAATCTGAGCCGCAAACGGAAAGGCTCCAACCGCCGCCGCAAGGCGGGAGCGCGGGTCGCCCGACTATACGCACGGGTGGCGAACCTGCGTTCGGACGTGCTCAACAAGACCACCGCCATGCTCGCCCATACCTACGCGGACATCAGCATCGAGGACTTGAACGTGGCGGGCATGGTGGGAAACCACGGGCTCGCCCAATCGATTCAGGATGCCGCGTTCGCGGAGTTCCGACGCCTACTGACCTACAAGACCGCACGCACCGGCGCGAGGCTTCACGTCATCGACCGTTGGTATCCAAGCTCGAAGACCTGCTCGAACTGCGGGACGGTGAAAGCCAAGCTGCCCCTGTCCGAGCGCGTCTACCATTGCGGCAAGTGCGGGCTTGACATGGACCGCGACCTGAACGCGGCCATCAACATCCAAGTCGTCGGGAGTGCCCCGGAGACGTTAAACGCGCGTGGAGGAAGCGTAAGACAGGCCCACCCAAAAGGCGGGACAATGCGGCATCCGGCGAAGCGCGAACCAAGCGGCGGCGAGAGTCGCGTGAGTCTTGGAGCTGGTCTCGGCAACGAGGCCATGCAGATGACTTCGCTTTAGCGACAAGCTAAAACAAAATCATTTGCAACGGTAGGAGAAATCGCCATTAGCGAGGGAACCGTACCGGACGTTCTCGTCCGCGACGGTCTTCATGGTTCCGTTGGTCGTGTCGTCGGATGCGAGCTTCACGACGCCTTTAGCGTCCCCGGTCGCGCCGGTCGTGTCCACCGCACCGGCGGTGCCGGCCAACCCCGCGCCCAACGTGGACGCGGCGACCAAACCGGCGATGAGTCTTGTGAAGAATCCCATTCTTTTTTCATTCCTTCATATTGTTTTTAGAAAAGTCCTCTGATGAAAGGAGCAGCGGGGGCGGGGAGGCGAAGCCTCTCCGCCCCCGCTGCTGTGGAATCGTCCGGGGAAAGGGTCAGGCTGCGATCGGACCGTCGCCCATGTTCTCGTGGCGGATACGGTACGCGCCCCAGCCGGTCGCGGTGGCGACCAGGATGATCGCGAACGCGCCGACGATCATGATGGCCATGGTGGTCGCGCCGGTCTGCGGCAGCTGGGTGATGTTGTCGATGTTCTTCACCACAGCGGTCGGTGTGCTCGCGTTGGCGTCGGCGTTGGTGACCTTGCCGGTGAGTCCCGGCTGGTCCTTGCCGGCGATGGTCACGTGGCCGTCGTCGGTGATCTTGATCGTGAAGCTCGGCTTGACGAACGTGAAGTAGCCGGTCGGCACCTGGGTTTCCTTCACGGTGTACGTGCCGGCACCCAGGCGGGTGAAGTTGATGACGCCCTGCGCGTCCGTGGAGAACTCGGTCGCCTTGGACTCGTCCGTGCCGAACGTCCACTGATTGGAGGCCGAATCCCACGTGTACCACTGGTTCAGGCTGTCGTTGTGGATTTTGAACTTCGCGCCCTGGATGGTCTTGCTGCCGTCCGCGGCGCTGATCTTCTTCAGGTCCACGTCGTAGGTCGGGACCGGGGTCTCGTCGGTGCCCGGGTTCGGGGTCGGCACGTCCGGCGGAATGACGGACGGCAGCCAGTTCGACGTGAGGATGATCTGGTTGATGGCCTTGTTGGCCTTGGACGCGTTGACGACCTTGCCCTGATAGGTCACGGTCACCTGCTTGCCCTGGTAGGTGTCCACGAGGCTTTGCAGGCTCGTGACCTTGAAGCCGGTGCCGTCGGTCTGGGTCTTGCCGGCCGCGGCGGTGATCTTGTCCTTGCCGATGGCGCCGAACTGGTCGGTGATGTCCGTGCCGTCGACGCTCGCGTGGAACGAGCCGTCGATGTAGGTGATGCCGGTCATGTGGTCCTCGAGGGTGATGGTGTCCACGGCCAGTTTGTTCGGCACGGTGAACGTGGCCTTGAAGTCGCGGGTCTCGCCGTTGGTCGCGGCCGCGGAGTCCTTCCACGTGCCGTCCACGCTCTTGATCTTCTTGTCGATCTTGGTGACGTTGGTTTTGATCTGGGTGGAGCCGAGGGTCTGTCCGTTGGTCATCCTGGTCGCGCCTCCGATGGTGGTGGACACGAGGATCGGGATGCCCTGAGCGTCGACGACCAGGTAGTAGCCTTCCGGCAGGGTCAGGTTCAGACTGCCGGTGGTGGAGGTCTGGTTGGTCTTGACCGCGGTGACCTTGCTGGCCGCGGCGGTGGACTGCAGGGTGCCGGCGACCTTGCGCAGCGTGTTCGAATCGGTCTGCAGGCGCAGGAGCTGCTCCGCGGCGTTACGGCCCTGGGCGAGGTCGTAGTTCACGCCGTTCGCTTTCAGGGCGGCGGCGATCCAGTCGCCGGTCGTCTGGCCGGGATTATTCGCGCTCACGCTCTTCACGTTCGCGCCGTCCTTGACGACGTCGTTGTAGTTGGCGAGCTTGTACACGGTGAAGCTGTGGCCCGCGAGGGTGCTGCCATCGCCCGCGTTCAGCGTGAGCGTGCCGTCCGCGGCGAACGCGGCTCCCGGAACGCATAATGCGGCCAGCGCGGCGGCGGTCGCGCACGCGGCTGAGATCTTCTTCATATTCATACTTGATTGGGCTCCTTTGGTGCCGTCCATCA
>OBWF01000755.1_pt1 | contig 11170 bp, 5 predicted proteins | sample 1495211 | NCBI WGS metagenome assembly OBWF01 (sample SAMEA2580051, study PRJEB22360) | human gut metagenome | reverse complement strand
TCTCCTTCTGGGCGCCGGCGGGCGGCGTCTCGATCCTGCCGCCGTACGAGACGCAGACCGGTGGCGCCTGGTATGCGGGCACGGCCGACGCCATTACGCAGAACCTCGACTACATCAAGGCCAACGACCCCAAGTACGTCCTGATTCTTTCGGGCGACCATCTGTATCGCATGGATTACCGCAAGATGCTCAAGACGCATATTGAGAACAACGCCGACCTTACAGTGAGCGTTATGCCCGTGCCGTGGGAGGAGGCCAGCCGCTTTGGCATCCTAACGACCGACCCCGAGGACGGCCGCATCACCAAGTTCACCGAGAAGCCCGATAAGCCCGATTCGAACCTCGCGTCCATGGGCATCTACATCTTCTCGGCCGACGTGCTGATCGAGGCACTCGAGGAGGACGCCCTGGACCAACGCTCGAGCCACGACTTTGGCAAGGACATCATCCCCAAGCTGCTCGGCGAGGGCAAGCGCCTGTACAGCTACGAGTTCCACGGCTTTTGGAAGGACGTCGGCACCATCGCCAGCTTCCACGAGACCTCGATGGACCTGCTGGGCAACAACCCCGAGTTCGATCTGTTCGACAAGCACTTCCCCATCATGTCCAACATCACCACGCGTCCGCCGCACTACATTGGCCCGGACGGCCGCCTGGACGACTGCCTGGTCTCCAACGGCTGCAAGATCTACGGCACCGCTCGCCACTCGATCCTTTCGACCGATGTCATCATCGAGGAGCGCGCCGTGGTCGAGGACTCCGTGCTGCTGCCAGGTGCGCACGTTAAGAGCGGCGCGCACATCTGCCGCGCTATTTTGGGCGAGAACTCCACGGTCGAAGAGGGCGTGAAGCTCGGCTCTGTCGATACCACCAAGGATACGGCCGTCGTTGGAAATGACGTCGTTATCGGGAAGGGGGAATGATCCGATGATCAATCGCAAGGCCATCGGTTATATCACCGCTAACTACTCTTCGACCTACGGCAGCGTGCTGCTCAAGGACCGCCCCATCGCGTCCGTTCCGTTTTTGGGCCGTTACCGCCTGATCGACTTCCCGCTGTCCAACATGATGAATGCCGGCATTAAGACCGTCGGCGTCGTCATGCCGGGCAACTACCGCTCGCTGATCGACCACGTGGGCTCGGGCAAGGACTGGGGCCTGGACCGCAAGAAGGGCGGCCTGTTCATGGTGCCCGGCAACGCGTATGGCACCACCAAAGGCGGCATGCGCTTCTTGTTGCGCGACATCATCTCCAACAAGACGCTGTTCCAGCGCTCGGACAAGCCCTATGTTGTGATGATGGGCACCAACATTATCTTTAACATGGACCTCAACACCATCATCGACGCGCACGAGAACTCCGGTGCCCAGATGACCGTGGTGTACTGCAAGGCCACGCACAACGTCGATGACGAGACCAAACTCGAAATTAACGAGAACGGCCGCCTGACGGGCGTGAGCGCCGGCGTCGTGTACGGCGACAACGCCTCTATGGACTGCTGCATCGTCAACCGCGAGACGCTGCTCGAGATCATCGACCACTACCAGGCCGCCGACTATCTGGACCTGCTCGAGGCACTCCAGGGCGACTTTGGCAACATCGACGTGTGCAGCTACGAGTACAAGGGCGAGGTCGTGGGCGTGTTTAGCGAGAAGTCGCTGTATCGCCGCAGCATGGACCTGCTCGACCAGACCGTGGCCGACCAGCTCTTTGACCCCGAGCGACCGATCCTGACCAAGGCTCACGACGTGCCGCCTTCACGTTATGCGACCGGCAGCCACGCGTGCAACTCGATCATCTCGGCTGGCTGCATCATCAAGGGCACCGTGCGCAACTCGATCCTGTCGCGCGGCGTTGTGGTCGAGGAAGGCGCATCGGTGACCAACTCGATCATCAACCAGAGCTGCATCATCAAGAGCGGCGCCCGTGTTGAGAATGCCATCCTGGACAAGAACAACGTGGTTCCCACCAACACCGAACTTCGCGGCACGCCCGAGAACATCCTGGTGCTGGGAAAGGCTCCGTTAACTTCCGACACCACCATCGTACGTTAACGTTGGCACCGCAACATCGCTCGTAACATGTAGAATAGCCGCCCGGTTAGCGCCAGGCGGCTATTCTCGAATTACAACATGGGAGACAATATGGCAGATTCCAGCAAAAAGATGCAGATCGTGTTTGCCTCGGCCGAGTGCGCACCGTTCGTTAAGACCGGTGGCCTGGGTGACGTGGCAGGCTCGCTGCCTGCGGCGCTCGTGCGCGCCGGCGCCGAAGTTATCGTGATGGTGCCCAAGTACGCCACCATCAAGGACGAGTACAAGGCGCAGATGGAGCACTTCTCCGATTTTTACGTGAGCCTGGGCTGGCGTAACGAGTACTGCGGCCTCGAGAAGCTCGAGCACGACGGCGTCACCTATATGTTCATCGACAACGAGCGCTACTTTGCGCGCGACTATCCGTACGGCTTCTTTGACGACGGCGAGCGCTTTGCGTTCTTCTCCAAGGCCATCACCGAGAGCCTGCAGCACCTGCCGGCCGGTTTTGAGTGCGACATCCTGCACTGCAACGACTGGCAGACGGCACTGGCGCCCGTGTTTTTGCGTGAGTTCTACCAGGGCCTGCCGCTGTACGACCGCGTCAAGACCGTGTTCTCGATCCACAATGTGGCGTTCCAGGGCCAGTTTAGCGACAGCGTGATGGAGGACATCCTGGGTGTGGCGCATATTCCCGCGGCCGCCTCGCAGCTGCGTTGCGACGCCTGCAGCGTCAACTACATGCTGGGCGCGCTGCGCTATGCCGACGCCATCACCACGGTGAGCCCCACCTATGCCAATGAAATCCAGACGCCCGAGTTTGGCGAGGGCCTGGACGGCGTGCTGCGCGAGCGTTCGTACGCACTGCAGGGCATCCTCAACGGCATTGATGTGGCAGGCTTTGACCCGGCGACCGACAAGCGCATTGCCGCCAACTACACGGTGGAGGATCGCTCCGGCAAGGCCGTGTGCAAGGCCAAGCTGCAGGAGGAGCTGGGACTCGAGGTCCGCGACGACCGCCCGCTCATGGTGATGGTCACGCGCCTGACGCGCCAGAAGGGCATGGACCTGGTCATGTACGCGCTCGACCGCATTCTGGCCGGCGGCGTGCAGGTGGCGGTGCTGGGCACCGGAGACCGCGACTACGAGGACGGCCTGCGCTACTTCCAGGACAAGTACCCCGGCACCATGGCCGCACGCATCGAGTTCGATCCGGCGCTGTCACAGCGCATGTATGCTGCCGCCGACATGTTCCTGATGCCTTCGAAGTTTGAGCCCTGCGGCCTGTCGCAGATCATCGCCATGCGCTACGGCACCCTGCCGATTGTTCGCGAGACCGGTGGTCTGAAGGACACGGTGATCCCGTATAACGAGTTTACCGGCGAGGGCACGGGCTTCTCGTTTAGCAACTTTAACGGCGACGAGATGGGCGACGCGGTCTTCCGCGCGGCACGCCTGTTCTGGGATAACCGCGACACTTGGAACCAGCTGGTCACGCAGGCCATGAGCCAGGACTTTAGCTGGACGCGTTCGGCCGATAAGTATCTGGACCTGTACTTCTTTATGCATCCGGAGATTGAGAGGCCGGCGTCTGTTGTCGACGAGCCTGAGGCTGCAGCTGAGCCGGTGGCCGTTGAGGAGTCCAAGGCCGAGGCCGAGGAGAAGCCGGTTGAGGCTGAGCCCGCAAAGGCCGAGCCTGAGGTGAATGCTGAGACTGCTCCTGCGGCAAAGGCAGAGGTCAAGCCGGCCGCCAAGAAGACCACAACCCGCAAGACGACCGCCAAGAAGGCTACGACGACCAAGGCTACCGCGACTAAAACGACGGCTACCAAGGGAACGACCACGCGCAAGCGCACGACCGCCGCTGCCAAGACGGACGCCGAGGCCGAGGTCGCAGAGGCCAAGCCGGCCGCCAAGGCTCCGGCAAAGACCGCTGCCAAGAAGACGACCACGACCGCCAAGAAGGCAACAGCTGCCAAGAAAACCACGGCAACGAAGTCGACGGCCGCCAAGGCTACTGCGACCAAGGCCGCTCCGAAGGCTGCCGCAAAGCCCGCTGTCAAGGTCGAGGAAACCCCCGCCGAGCCCAAGGCCGAGGTAACTGTCGAGACAAAGCCGGCCGCCAAGACCACCACGCGCAAGCGCACCACGACGACCAAGAAAACCACGACCAAGGCCGCTGCTCCCAAGGCAGAGGCTAAGGCCGAGGACAAGCCCGCAGTAAAGGACGAGCCGGCAACGAAGGCCGCCGAGGTTAAAACCACTCCCAAGGCTAAGGCAAAGACCGAGTCAGCCAAGGAGGCCCCGATCTCCCCCGCCACTCCGGCCGAGGAAAAGGCTCCGACCAAAAAGACCTCCGTCCGCAAGGCAACGGCCACCCGCAAGCGCCGCTAATCCGGACGATTAAAACTTAATCCTCAACGCAAAAGAGGGCGCCCCAACCAGGCGCCCTCTTTTGCGTTGAACTTCTGCATTAAAAAAGGGCCGGTTTACTACGACAAAATGGCTCCGGCCGACCACGGCGAGTGATCTACGAAATTGGCAACGCTTCTACCTGCGGTTTTAATATCACCAAAATAACCGTGGTTGAGATCATTCAATTCGTCGTAGTAAACCGAAGTACTTTTGTTTGGCTACAAATAGTATCGGTATAGGCGTTTTTGAATATCGCGATAAATTGGATGGTAAAACGATTTTCTAGGACAACCGTTCGCCGATGGTAAACGGATGTTGTTTATACAGCCTGTGTACAACAGATATACTTACATCCTGTGCGTAAAGCCCATGGCCAGCAGGCCATGATTCTATTGAACTGGACCGTACTATGAGATTGATACACAACAGCCGTCTGCCGCAGTTTCGCACTCCGTTTGGCGCTGTGACCACAGGAACTACCCTTTCGCTCTCCGTGATTCTGGAGGATGCCGATCCCGCGCAGGCAACGCTTACGCTGCGCACCTGGGTCGATGAAATCGGTGAGTCTAGGTATCCCATGACGCACGAGGGCGACGGCATATTTAGCGTAGAGCTTGAGTGTACCGAGCCCTGTCTTATCTGGTACAGCTTTATCTGCAATATCGAGGGCCAGCCCGAGGTTCGCCTGGGCGCACCGCAGGGCCGCACCGGCGGCGAGGGCGTAACCTATGACTACGCCGAGGTTCCGTCATTCCAGGTCACCGTCTACAAGCACCGCGAAGTTCGACCCGAGTGGTACGAGCGCGGTATGGTCTATCAGATCTTCCCCGATCGCTATGCCCGTGACGAGCATTGGCGCGAGCGCACGCTGGCCGAGGTCGAAAAACCACGTAAAGGTATTCAGCGCCGCATGGTCGAGGACTGGAACGAGCCGCCCGTTTACGAGCGCGCCGAGGACGGCTCCATCAAGACCTGGGACTTCTACGGCGGATCGCTCAAGGGTATCCAGGAAGACCTGCCTCGCATCGCCGAGCTGGGCTTTACAGCCATCTACCTCAACCCCATTTTTGAAGCGGCGAGCAACCACCGCTACGACACCGCCGATTACACCAAGATCGATCCGATTCTGGGCACCGAGCAGGACTTTACCGAGCTATGCGAGGCGGCCGAGAAGTTGGGCATTTCCATCATTCTGGACGGCGTGTTCAACCACACGGGCGACGATTCGATCTACTTCAACCGCTACGGCAACTACCCCGGAGTGGGCGCATGGCAAAGCGAAGAATCGCCGTGGCGCGATGCGTTTTATTTCCACGAGGACGGCTCGTACGACTGCTGGTGGGGCGTGGGCAATATGCCCGCCATCAATGAGAGCTCCGAGCTGGTACGCGAGCGGCTCCTGGGCAAAGACGGCGTCATTCGTAAATGGCTGCGCGCCGGCGCTCACGGCTGGCGCCTGGATGTGGCCGACGAGCTTTCCGATGACTTCCTGGCCGAGATCAAAAAGGCCGTGCTCGCCGAAAAGCCTGACGCACTGTTACTCGGCGAAGTCTGGGAAGACGCCTCCAACAAGATAAGCTATGGCCATCTGCGTCGCTATCTGCAAGGCTCCGAGCTCGACTCGGCCATGGATTACCCCTTCCGCGACATGGTCATTGGCTTTTTGATGGGTTACAAAAACGCTTACCAAGCTGCCGAAGATATCGAGACCCTACGCGAGAATTATCCGCGTGAGGCCCTGACTTGCGCGCTCAACCTGCTGTCGAGCCACGACCGTCCGCGCATCATCTCGGTGCTCGGCGGCGGCCCCGACGAGTCGCAGCTGCCCGAGTGTGAGCGCAGCAAGTGGCGCCTGGACGAGAACGCAATGGGCCTGGCCAAAAGCCGTTTTTGGCTCGCGACGCTCATGCAGATGACGTTCCCGGGCGTTCCCTCAATCTATTACGGTGACGAGTACGGCCTTGAGGGCCTGACCGATCCGGGTAATCGCCGCACCATGCCGACCAAGGAAGACCTGCACGACTTCGATACGTTTGCAATCGTCAAGAACGCATCTGCTGTGCGCCGCGCGCTGCCGTTTATGGTTGACGGCGAGATCAAGGCCTTTGCGCTCAATGACGAGGTGCTGGCCTACAACCGTACCGGTAAAGACGGCGAGTCCGCGACCGTCATCATCAACCGCAGCCTGCGCAATTCACACCGCGTGACGATTCCGGCACTCAACGAATGCGCGAGCGACGTGATTAGCGGTCACGAGTGCGAGATCCACAACGGTACGGTCACGCTCGATCTGTATCCGCTGGGCTCGTCGATCATTTATCACCATGCCGAGCAGCGCCTGCAGGAGCCGCTCGATCACGGTGCGGGTGTTGTGTGCCATATCACATCGGTGCCGACCGACGACGGCAAGCCCGGTACGATCGGCGCGCCCACGCGTCGTTTTATCGACCATCTGGCCGCCATGGGCATGCGCTACTGGCAGGTTCTTCCCGTCAACCCCACGGACTTCTTCCGCTCCCCTTACGCCGGTCCATCGGCCTTTGCAGGCAATATCGACCTGCTGCCCGAAAGCCACGAGGAGCTGGCCGCCGACTTTGAAACCTGGAAGGCCCGCGGCGGCGAGGATGCCGACCCGCTGTACACAGCGTTTAAACATCGCAATGCCGATTGGCTCGAGAAGTACTGCGTCTATATGGCCGTCAAAAAGTACTTTGAGGGCGAATCGCGCCACGATTGGCCGGCAGATGTTGCGCGCTACAACGAGCATCTGATCGACGATAAGCGTTTCCACGACGAGGCCGAGCTTCAGGCGTACATGCAGTACCGCTTTGACCTGGCTTGGTGCGAGCTCATGAACTACGCGCACAAGAAGGGCATCGAGGTCATCGGCGATATTCCTATGTACGTGTCCGACGATTCGGCAGATGCGTGGAGCGAACCCGAGAACTTCTGGCTGTCCGATACCGGTAAGGCAATCGAGATCTCCGGTGCGCCGCCCGACAACTTTGCGCCCGAAGGCCAGGTGTGGGGCAACCCGACGTTCCGCTGGGACCACATGAAGCAGAACGGCTATAGCTGGTGGATGGATCGCCTGCGTCGCGCGTTTTCGCTCTACGACCGCGTGCGCCTGGATCACTTCCTGGGCTTCCACAGCTACTTTAGTATCCCCGCGGGCAAGGCTTGCGCCGACGGCCGCTGGCTGGCGGGCCCGGGCAAGGACCTGTTCCAGACTGCCTACGATGAGCTGGGTCCGCTCAACTTTATCGCTGAGGACTTGGGCTATTTGACGCCCGGTGTTCGCGCCATGGCTTCGACCTGCGGTTTCCCCGGCATGGACGTGCTGGAGTTTAGCGATTACGACGTCCGTTGCGGCGTGCACCCCACGCCAGGAAAGATCCTGTACACCTCAACGCACGATACGTCGACGCTGGCCGGTTGGTGCACGCGTTCCTTTGCGGGCGGCGACGAGCCGAGCGGTGTTGAGGTGGCGGCCAAGCTGATGAGCGACGCGCTGGCAAGCGACGCTCCCCTAGTGATGATGCCACTACAGGATATCCTGGGGCTTGGCGACGACGCGCGCATGAACGTTCCGGGCGTTGCCACGGGCAACTGGACCTGGCAGGCTGACGAGGCGGACATTGCAGCCGCCGAGAATAAAACCGCACAGCTCCTGCGCAACAACCATAGATTCTGGGGCGAAGCGTGATAAAACCCACGATATAGGGTACAGTTACAGACGTTTGAATTTATGCGGGCAGAGCGATCTGCCCGCTTTGTGCTGAAAAGGAAGTATTATGGCGCGCTACGATTACAAGTGCTCGAGCTGCGGCAACGTGTTTGAGGTTGAGCATCCCATGTCCGAGACTCCCGAGGTCGTGTGCCCCAGCTGCGGTGCCCCGGCGGCCAAGACGTTCTCGGCCAGCGGCATTAAATTTGAGGGAAGCGGTTTCTACAACACCGACCAGCGAAGCGGCGGCTCCAGCACCAACGCCACCAGCGGCTGCTGCGCCAACTGCCCGCATAACCACTAGGAACCAAATAGCCCCGCGACCGACACCGATCGCGGGGCTATTTCTTTGCGCTAAAGGTGGCTCTATGAATTGCGGTGAAATAAGAACTGTTTGGCGGGTAGAGCCGCTAGTCAATCCCTATTTCACCGCAACTTAGTAGTTACTTGCGGACCAGTCTGGCGCAGAAGTGGCCGTCGTAGGAATCGGCGTTTACGGGGACGCTTTGGAAGAGGCCTCGATCGTTCTGACGTACGGAAACGAGCTTCTTGGCCTGATCAAACTCGGGAAGTTGCAGGATCTGCGCCTCGGAGAGCGGCTCCAGGATAAAACCGGTGCCCTCGGGAGAGTTCAGGAACGCTTCCACGACCTGCGTGTTCTCCTCGTCGAAGACCGAGCACGTCGCATAAATGAGCTCGCCGCCCTCAGCCACGCGCGCGGCGGCTTCCTTGAGCATCGTCAGCTGCAGTTTGGGCAGCTCAACCGTCACATCCTTTTCTGTCAGGCGCCACGGAATCTCGGGATGACGACGCATGGTTCCGGTGCCAGAGCACGGTGCATCGATAAAGACCGTGTCGAACTTAACTGGCTTGCCAAGCATGGCATCAAACGATGTGAGCACCTCATCAAGCTCGCACGCATCACCCGAAACCGTACGAACGCCCTGAATACCGGCCTTATGCAGGCGAGCGAGATTCAGATCGCACTTGCGATCATGAAGATCGAGCGCCGTATGCTGACGCTCATATCCCGCACGCTTGGCCTGGCACATCATCACATAGGTCTTGGTGCCACGACCGGCACCAATCTCAAGGCAGCTTCCAGGGCGGGTGGCGGCTGTTGCGATAAGCTGCGCGTTGAGATCAGATGCCACCGCGGCAGCACGGTCAAACACACCCGAAGCAACGGTAACCTGGGCATCTACCGGGGCATGGCAGCCCGGGAAGACAGGCGCGACGAGCTGCGAGATATACGGATCGGGCTTAGTCACAAAGGCGTTCTCATGCAGGGCCAGCGGCGCGGGGGCCAGATTGCCGGCAAAGTTAAGCGCACCCTCTGGCGTGTCAAACGACGCCATAATGCGAGCGCACAGCCAGCGAGGAAGACCCATCAGGCGCGACAGACGAACCAAGCGTCGCTCAGACTCATCCACATCGGACGCCGTGGCAAAGTCCTCAACATTGTCCGCAACCTTATGCAGTACGGCATTAGCCAAGCCAGCGGCGGACTTAGCGCCGCAGCGGACCAGCTCAACACCCTGACTTACGGCAACGCGGCCAGGCGTATGCAGATAGAGCATCTCGAAGGCCGAGATACGAAGCGCCATGCGAACACGCGGCGCAACCTTTTTAGGCTTATCGAGAAACTGATCGAGCAGCTCGTCCAAAATACCCTGGGTGGCTGCAACTCCAAGTGCCAAACGAGCGGCAAAAGCAGAATCGCGCTGGTCAATGGCCTTGGCCGAAGCACGGGAAGACAGCACGTCGCGCGCGTACATGCCGCGGCGATCGGCCTCCATCAGTACATCGAGCGCAAGCTTGCGCGCGGGAGACAGCTTGCTCATGACAGAACACCCCACGAAAGATCGGCGCCTTGCAGCCCAGCAGCCCAAGCAGTAGCGGCCATAGCACGCTTGCCATCGGGCTTAACCTCGAGCAACTCAACCGAGCCATCGGAAAGACCCAGGTAAACACGCTTGGCCTTAACGAGAACCTGACCCTCGCCAAGCGACACATCAGCCGGCGCAGCATCGAGCACGCGCACGGTCTTGCCGGCAATCACGCAACGAGCAGGCGCGGTATCGGACGAAGCCAGCACATGACGCACGCAATTAAGCGCCGCCATTTTCGGATCCAGACGCATCTCCTGCTTAGAGATCTTGGCAGCATGAGTGACGAGCGCCTCATCCTGCTCAGTCCACACGGCGGTGCCATCGGCAAGAGAAGGAAGCGTATCGGCAAGCAGTTTGCCGCCAAGCTCAGCAAGCTCCATGGTCAACGCCTCAGCATGCTTACCGGCAACCGACGTGGAAGCCTGAGCACAATAAGCACCAGTATCCACGCCATGCCCAATACGCATAATGGAAACGCCAGCGACCTCATCGCCAGCAAGAATCGCACGCTGAATAGGAGCAGCCCCACGCCAACGAGGTAGCAAAGACGCATGAACATTCACAATGCCGAGCGGTGCCATATGCAGCACGTCATCAGGTAAAATGCAACCATAAGCAGCCACACAGAAAATGTCAGCCTGGGCAGCCTGAAGCGCCTCAACAACCTCAGGCGTCATACGATTAGCCTCAACAACCGGCAACCCCAGCTCAAGCGCCTTGGCCTTAACAGGAGACGGCTCCAGCTTCTTACCACGCCCACGAACAGCATCAGGACGAGTAACAACAAGCGCAATCTCATTCCCAGCCTCAACAAGCGAAGTCAGCGAAGGCACAGCAAAATCAGGCGTACCCATAAACACAATACGCATAAAGATCGTCTCCTCTCAACCAAAGCCGAGACGGCTACAAATAACAGCGGAGAGCCAAGTACCCAGCCCATCCGCAATAACAATTCAACAAGAACAAATATACCCAAAACCAAAGAAAGAGCCGCAATAAAAGCAGCTCTTTCAGCAAAGCAATTATCAGCGTAGACGCCCCTCCCTGGCCCGACGGCACCCGGGCGAGTCAAGCAGCGTCAACGTAGTCCCCGGGGCGCCCG
>OBWF01000752.1_pt1 | contig 11197 bp, 9 predicted proteins | sample 1495211 | NCBI WGS metagenome assembly OBWF01 (sample SAMEA2580051, study PRJEB22360) | human gut metagenome | reverse complement strand
TTATCAATATCTGGAATATACCTATAAGAACCATTCCCAATAAATAAATATCTGATCGAGAATAAATCATCAATACATTCACATACAACTGAGATAAATATCCTATTGCTCCCCAAAAACAAAACAACTGAAGAAAAGGTACGCTGTCCAACCACTTTTCTCCTAATAAAATCCATACAAATTCTTTTGCAACAAAGGCTAATCCCAACATGGCCGGAAAAGAAATAAATGCGCCAAAACGAACCATCTTTCTAAAAACAAGCACTTGTCTTTCCTTATCATCCATTACCTGAACTAACACTGGCTGTGCTACTCCATTAATCATTCCACCTATTAATTGGTGCCCCATTCCCATCCATTTCTGCCCCTGTGAATAAAAGCCCAACTGCTGTGGGGTATAAAATTTCCCTAAAACAACAGAAAAGACATTGTTGCTTATCTGTGTAAAAATATTTGTCAATATCAATTTTGAGCCAAAGCCAAACATTGATTTCAGAGGGCTAAAATTTATCTGAAATGTAGGTTTCCACGGTGCAAAATATAGTTTCAACAACGAACTGATTCCTATATAAGTTGTCGTTTGTATCGCCAATCCGTAATAAGCAAATCCGTTTAAAGCTAATATGACTCCGATAGTTCCTGAGCAGATTAACGATATGATATCAATCTTTGCCTTCTCTTTAACCATCAACATCTTAAACATATAAGCATTCGATGCAATTCCAAAGCCTCCAAATAGAAAACTTAAAAAGACAATACGAGACAAACCTATTAATTCCGGTTTATCATAAAATTGGGCGATCAACGGTGCACAAAAGAAAAGGATCAAATAGAACAATACTCCTGTTAGCGTACTAAACCAAAATACGGCATTATAATCCTCATGCCGTATTTCCTTTTGATTTGTAAGTGCTGCAGTAAAGCCGCTTTCTTGAATCGTTGAAGCAATCGCGCTAAAGATTGCCAACATTCCAACCATTCCGTAGTCGGATGCATCCAGAATACGGGCCAACATAAGACCAAACACCAAGTTCAACACCTGTTGTACCCCATTACTCAGCCCTCCCCAGAAAAGTCCCTTGGCTGTTTTTTCTTTCAGAGTTTGTTCTGCCATTTATTATTTCATTCCTTTAAAAATTTTCAATAGCAGAAATAAACTCTTCTGATTGATGGCTTAACGCATCAAATATTTCCGCATCATAAGACAATTTTTCTTTATCGACAGCCGATATCCGAATCCAGCCCTACATTCTCCTTAGCTTGCGAACCATAAAAATTGATATCCACTTCAGGTGCTATTGGGTGAAGCAAATTACTGACTTTATGTATTAATTTTGATCTTTGCATTATTCCTTACATTCCTCCGATTTTCCTTTCTCCAATCTCAATCCACTCTTCATAATTAAGCGAAGTCAGGACAGAATAAATATTATCCGACTGATACAAACTTTTGGTTCGAATGGCCCGGATTATCCGGGATTAAAGGGATTAACAGACCATATTCAACCAAGTCACTCATATACTGTTTGATGTTCTTTGGGGTGATAAGACACTCCCAAAGAACATCAAACATTTTAAACACAATCGCATTACACAGATCACTGATGCTCCCTTCAATAGCTACGGCGTCTTTTTCTTCAATAGAAAAGGTATAAACCTGACGATGAAAAAGCGGGTTGTCGCTTACTTTCTATTTATTATTGATTTGATTCCAAAAAGATTGGATAATCTTATCTATCTCCCTATGCAATGATAAACAAAGCCATTCTCCTCCAACTCCTTCACATCATAAATGTTCCGGCCATCCAAGATCAGCGGGGTTGCCATCAGTTTTTTGACGGCCGACCAGGAAGGCATCCTGAATTCTTTCCATTCCGTGACGAGCAGGAGGGCGTCGGCATCCACTACCGCGTCATAGATGTCTTTGGCATAGTGGAGGGCGTCTCCCAAACGACGACGGGTTTCTTCCATCGAGACTGGATCGTAGACATACACTTCACAACCGGAAGCCAATAATTTATCAATCAAGACCAGAGAAGGGGCTTCGCGCATATCGTCGGTTTCCGGCTTGAAGGCCAGGCCCCACATAGCGATACGTTTACCTTTCAGATCACCCTTGAAATAATCGTCCAACTTGCGGAACAAGATGGATTTCTGCTCTTCGTTGACCGCCTCGACCGCTTCTAGGATACGCATCCGGTAACCGTTCGACTTGGCTGTTTTGATCAACGCTTTTATATCTTTTGGGAAACAGGAACCTCCATAGCCGATACCGGCATACAGGAAACGGTTGCCGATACGGGCATCCGAGCCGATCCCCTTACGCACCATATTCACATCGGCACCGACAATCTCACAGAGGTTCGCCACATCGTTCATAAAGCTGATACGGGTAGCCAGCATGGCATTGGCCGCATATTTCGTCATCTCGGCGGATGGTACATCCATGAAAATCACACGGAAGTTGTTCAACAGGAACGGACGGTACAAGCGGGTCATCAACTCCTGCACGTTCGGATTCGACACCGACGACCACACGATCCGGACTCATAAAGTCCTTGATGGCCGCACCTTCTTTCAGAAATTCAGGATTCGAAGCAACATCGAACTCAAGCGGCAAACCCCGTTTATCCAGTTCTTCCTGGATCGTCTCACGGACTTTACGGGCCGTGCCTACCGGAACGGTGCTCTTCGTCACGACAAGGAGATGTTTGGTCATGTTGCGACCGACGGTACGGGCTACTTCGAGCACATACTTCAGGTCGGCACTGCCATCTTCGTCGGGCGGAGTACCTACGGCGCTGAAGAGGACTTCGACCTCGTTCAGGCATTCTGTCAAATCGGTTGTGAAATGGAGACGGCCGGCTTGCTGGTTGCGGTGAACCATCTCTTCAAGGCCGGGTTCGTAGATAGGGATGATACCTTGTTTCAGGTTTGTGATCTTTTCGGCATTTACGTCGACGCAGAAAACTTCGGTTCCCATTTCTGCAAAACAAGTACCGGTGACAAGCCCCACATAACCTGTCCCGACGATAGCTATTTTCATGATTTTATAATCAAATAAAAGTTACGATTAAGTGTTTCCAAATAAAGTTTCGGATACACAAAGGTCCGTCACTCCCACACAAGGAACAACGAAAACGCCACAAAGATAAGAAATTGGAATCATTACACACCTTAAAATCGAGTTATTTGTACAAAAGGACAATACAGAGATAAAAGCACAATCCCTTTCATTCCATCAACAAACCATTACGATCCGTTTCAATTCCGATGCAAAATAGACGCCAAAGATTTTATGGGCTCAAGGAGAGAAAACATTTTCTTCTTGCCAACCGGCACTAAAAATGAATTAATTGTGTAAATTTGCCGTTCAAACTAAATGACCGATGAGCGTAGTAATTAAAGAAGTTACCAGTAAGAAGGAACTCAAAAAGTTCGTAAAGTTCAATATCGAATTATATAAAGGCAACCCGTATCATGTGCCCGGCCTGATCGAAGAAGAGATGGTGACGTTGGATAAAAAGAAGAATCCGGCGTTCGAAGTGTGTGATGCGATCTACTTTTTAGCATACAAAGACGGGAAGGTTGTGGGACGTATCGCAGGGATGATCAACCGCCGGAGCAATGAGACGTGGAATCAGAAACATGCACGCTTCGGGTTTGTCGACTTTATCGACGATATTGAAGTAGTGGATGCTTTGTTCGGTGCCGTAGAGAAATGGGCGAAAGAGCAAGGCATGGACGCGCTGCACGGGCCGATGGGTTTTACTGATATGGACCACGAAGGAATGCTGATCGAAGGGTTCGACCAGATCGGAACGATGGCGACCATCTACAATTATCCTTACTATCCGAAGCAAATGGAACGTATGGGATATACAAAAGACCAGGACTGGCATGAGTTCAAAATCTATATACCGGACGGAGTACCGGAAAAACATCTGCGTATCGGCGAGATCGTAAAGAAGAAATACGGACTGAAGGTTATGAAGTTTAAGAACGCGAAATCGATCATGCCGTACGCGCAGAAGGTGTTCCGGACATTGAACGAGTCGTACGCGCCGTTATACGGCTTCGCACGTCTGACTCAAAAGCAGATCGACTACTACATCAATATGTACATTCCGATGCTTCGCTACGACCTGGTGACGCTTATCGTCCGTGAGGAAGACGACGAAGTGGTCGGTTTCGGAATCTCGCTTCCCAACCTGTCCAAGGCTATGCAGAAAGCGAAAGGGCATCTTTTCCCGTTCGGTTGGATTTATCTGCTGAAGGCTTTGAAGAGCAAGCCGAAAGTGATCGACCTTTACCTGACGGGTGTCTTGCCGGAATATCAGAGCAAAGGCGTGAACGCATTGCTGTTCAACGACCTGATACCTGTTTACAAGAGTGTCGGAGCTATTTATGCGGAAAGCAATCCGGAACTGGAAACGAACAATGCCGTACAGGCACAGTGGGATTACTTCAAACGCGAGCATCACAAGACAAGAAGAGCATACATTAAACAGTTGAAAGGGAAGAGTTGAAAGGGGAAAGTGATTCTTTATTCTTTTATTCCCAGTCTTTCAATTTTCAACTTTCAATTTTCAACTTTCAATTTTCAAAATGGACGAACTAAATTCAACAATGCAACAGCCGACAGCGTACAACGATGACGATATCAAGACGCTTGACTGGATGGAACATATCCGTCGCCGTCCCGGTATGTATATCGGGAAATTAGGAGACGGTAGTTATGCCGATGACGGTATTTATGTATTGCTGAAAGAGGTGCTGGATAACTCCATCGACGAATATATGATGGGTTACGGTAAAACCATAGAAGTGACCGTCGAAGAAGGCACCGTCTCCGTACGCGACTATGGCCGCGGCGTTCCGCTGGGCAAGGTAGTCGATGTCTCCAGCAAGATGAATACCGGAGCAAAGTACGATAGCAAGGCTTTCAAAAAGTCAGTCGGATTGAACGGAGTCGGAATCAAAGCCGTAAATGCGTTGAGCAGCTATTTCCTGATCACCAGTTACCGGGACGGCGAATGCAAGCGGGTAGAATACAACAAGGCAGTCATCACGGAGGAAGCCCCGATCTGCCCGACGGAGGAGGCAAACGGGACGCTCACCTATTTCATCCCGGACAAAGAGATATTCAAGGATTACCAGTATAAAGACGAATATATCGAGAGTCTGCTGAAGAATTACGTGTTTCTCAACTCCGGACTGACAATTGTCTTCAACGGCAAGAAGTTCCATTCACGCAACGGCCTTGTGGACCTGCTGAACGAGAACATGACGACAGAGCCTTTATATCCGATCGTCCACCTGAAGGGAGAAGACATAGAAGTGGTCATTACCCACAGTAACCAGTACGGAGAAGAATATTACTCGTTCGTCAACGGCCAACATACAACACAGGGAGGTACGCACCTTTCCGCCTTCCGCGAAGCGTTGGGACGTGTCATAAAGGAATATTACAACAAGAACTTCGAATACTCGGACATTCGCGCCGGCGTGGTGGCAGCCATCAGCATCAAGGTGGAAGAACCGGTGTTCGAAAGCCAGACAAAGACCAAGTTAGGCTCGAAAGACATGGGGCCGGACGGACCTTCGGTCGGCAAGTTTGTCGGGGACTTCATCAAGAAGGAATTGGACAACTACCTGCACAAGAACGCAGAGACATCGGACGCCCTGCTGCGTAAGATCCAGGAATCGGAAAAAGAACGCAAAGCGATTGCCGGTGTGACCAAGCTGGCCCGCGAACGGGCAAAGAAGGCGAACCTGCACAACAAGAAACTGCGCGACTGCCGTATTCACCTAAACGACACGAAAGGCGACAATCTGGAAGACAGCTGCATCTTCATTACCGAGGGAGACTCGGCAAGCGGTTCTATTACGAAAAGCCGCGATCCGAACCTGCAAGCGGTATTCAGCCTTCGCGGCAAACCGTTAAACAGTTTCGGACTGACGAAGAAGATCGTATACGAAAACGAAGAATTCAATTTGCTACAGGCTGCATTGAACATAGAGGATGGATTGGAAGGCTTACGTTACAATAAGGTGATCATTGCGACCGATGCCGATGTGGACGGTATGCATATCCGCCTACTGCTGATCACCTTCTTCCTCCAGTTTTTCCCGGACCTGATCAAGCGGAACCATGTCTATATCCTGCAAACACCACTGTTCCGTGTACGCAACAAGCAGAAGACCTGGTATTGCTACAGCGAAGAAGAGCGTGTGAACGCAATCGCTGCCGCCGGAAAAAACGCCGAGATCACCCGGTTCAAAGGTTTGGGAGAGATCTCACCGGATGAGTTCAAGCATTTTATCGGAAAGGATATCCGCCTGGACCCGGTAACCATGAAGAAAGAGGACCTTGTGAAAGATATGCTGGAGTTCTATATGGGCAAGAATACGATGGAACGACAGAACTTTATCATAGATAACTTAGTTGTAGAAGAAGACGTTATCAATTGATAATTGACAATAAATTGAGAATATGGATAATACGATAAAAACAGGGGAGGGACAGGAATCAACCGATAATTGTCAATTGTCAATTGCCAGTTGTCCATTAAAAAGGATCGCTCTTTTCCCCGGAACGTTCGATCCTTTCACGATCGGGCACGAATCGCTGGTAAGCCGAGGACTCGAACTGGTGGACGAGATCATCATTTCGATCGGTATCAACGACACGAAACGAACCTATTTCTCACTGGAGAAACGGCTGGAGGCGATCCAAGAGCTCTACAAGGACGAACCGCGCGTACGGGTCATGTCGTATGACTCCCTGACAGTCGATTTCGCCCAACAGATGAATGCCGGGTTTATCCTGCGCGGTATTCGTACGGTGAACGATTTCGAATATGAAAAGAGCATAGCCGATGTGAACCGCAAGCTGAGCGGGATCGAGACATTTATTCTTTTTACGGAACCGGAACATACGCATATCAGCTCCAGCATCGTGCGGGAGTTACTGCGTTACGGCAAAGATATTTCCCAGTTTGTGCCGAAAGGGACAAACCTTTATTAAAAAATAAAAACAATGAAACGAATTTTACTTCCACTCCTTATATTGAGTATATTTGCCGCCTCGATGTCGGCACAGCGCGGTAACAACATAGATGCCCGCAAGCTCCAGTTGGCCCTGTATGCCATCTCCAACCTATATGTAGACTCTACAAGCGAAACGAAGTTGGTGGAGGACGCCATCGTCGGCATGCTGGAAAAGCTGGACCCTCACTCTACCTATACGGACCCGGAAGAGACGAAAGAGATGACGGAACCGTTGCAAGGTAACTTCGACGGGATCGGCATCCAGTTCAATATGCTGACGGATACTTTATACGTGATCCAGGTAATTCCCGGCGGGCCTTCGGAAAAGGTCGGCCTGATGGCTGGCGACCGCATCATCATGGTGGACGACACGCTGATTGCCGGCGTCAAGATGAAGAATACGGATGTGATGAAACGCCTGCGCGGTCCGAAGAATACGGAAGTGCGGGTAAAGGTCCTGCGCGGCGGAGTGCCCGACCTGATCGAGTTCAAGATCACACGTGGAAAGATTCCGGTATACAGCCTGGATGCCGCTTACATGGCGGATAAGACTACCGGATACATCAAGCTGAACCGCTTTGCCGCTTCGTCGGCCGACGAATTCCGGGAAGCACTGGAGAAACTGAAGAAACAGGGAATGAAGAACCTGATCCTCGACTTGCAGGGGAACGGCGGGGGATATCTGAATATCGCGATCGACCTGGCCGACGAGTTCTTAGGCAAGGACAAGCTGATCGTTTATACCGAAGGAAACAAACAACCGCGCGAGGAAGCCAAGTCTTCGGCCCGTGGAGGGTTTGAAGAAGGACGTTTGGTCGTGCTGGTAGACGAAACATCCGCATCCGCCAGTGAAATCCTTTCCGGTGCGGTGCAGGATTGGGACCGTGGCGTGGTCGTAGGCCGCCGTACGTTCGGAAAAGGGCTGGTACAGAAACCGATCCCGATGCCTGACGGCTCGATGATCCGCCTGACGGTTGCCCGCTATTATACGCCTACAGGCCGTTCTATCCAGAAACCGTATGTCAACGGCAACCAGGAGCAATACAACCATGACTTGATCGACCGCTACAACCGGGGCGAACTGATGAGCGCGGATAGCATCCATTTCCCCGATTCGATGAAGTACAATACGCTGGAGACGAAACGCATCGTGTATGGCGGCGGCGGTATCATGCCGGATGTCTTTATCCCGGTCGACACGTCGCGCTACACGGACTATCACCGTAACGTCGTAGCGGCCGGCCTGGTGAACCGCATCGCCATGAATTATCTGGACCGCCATCGTGCCGAACTGAACAAGAAATATCCGAAGTTCGCCCAATACAAACAGAACTTCAACGTGACAGACGACATAATGCAAGAACTGGTCACACTGGCTAAAGACGACAAGATCGAGTTCAACGAAGAGCAATACAACCGTTCCAAGCCGCTCATCATGCTCCAAATCAAGGCGCTTATCGCACGCGACCTGTATGATATGGCCGAATACTTCCAGGTCATCAACGACGACAACGAAAGCTTCCAGGAAGCCTTGCGCCTCATCAACGACGAACAGCGGTACAAAAAAGAATTGGGACGGTAAACCTATTATCGATAATACTTCCTATATTTGTATTCATCAACGAAAAGAAAGGAACACAAAAGATGGACACAACGATGAAAACGATAGAACTTACTTTGCCGGATTCGGAATTGCCTTTCATTAAGACAATAGCGAAGAAATTCGGATGGACTCTGACAACCAAACACACAAAAACTCAGAAAAGTCTTGATGAAGGCATTGCCGATATCAAAGCCGGGCGTGTTCGCGAAGTTTCTACGGATGAATTAAAACAAATGATGGGATTATGAGTTCATACACGATCCTAATCACTAAACGATTTGAAAAGGACTTGGAAATATGTAAGAAGAGGGGACTAAAACTTAGCCTCCTCTATACTGTAATAGAGCAACTCAAATTGAACGGGACATTACCAAAACAATATCGTGCCCACAAACTAAGTGGTAATTATGCTAACTATTGGGAATGCCATATTAAAGGCGATTGGTTATTAATATGGGAGCAAAACGATGATGAACTCATTTTGATATTAACCTCAACCGGAACACATTCAGATTTATTCTAAAGGATTATGTACTGGACACTTTTTCTGACATTCGTCAAAATAGGGACTTTCACTATCGGGGGAGGATATGCGATGCTGCCCCTGATACAGCGGGAAGTGGTAGATAAAGGATGGCTTTCGAAGGAAGATTTCATCGACCTCTTCTCCGTAGCCCAGTCCTTGCCCGGCATTTTCGCCGTGAACATCTCTATTTTTGTAGGATATAAACTGAAAAAAGTGCCGGGTGGTATTGTTTGCGCTTTGGGAAGCATCCTTCCCTCCTTCTTCATCATTCTGGCTATCGCGCTGTTCTTTACACACGTGCAGGACAACGTATGGGTAGAGAAGGCGTTCAAAGGATTGCGTCCGGCGGTCGTCGCCCTGATTGCCGTGCCTTGCCTGACAACGGCACGTTCGATCAAGATGAGTTACAAAGAGCTGGTTATCCCTATCGCTGCCGCACTGCTGATCTGGCAGGGAGGGTTGTCTCCTGTGTGGATTATTCTGGCGGCTATCATAGGAGGACTTGTTTACGGACTGAAAATAAAGAAAGACTGATATGATCTGGTTGCAATTATTCTATGTATATCTGAAAATCGGGATATTCGGTTTCGGTGGCGGCTATGCGATGCTCTCCCTGATACAGGCAGACGTGGTGGACCGCTACGGATGGATTTCGTCACAGGAATTTACGGATATCGTCGCCATCTCGCAGATGACCCCCGGGCCGATCGGGATCAACAGCGCCACCTACATCGGATATACAGCCATCCACAATGCCGGCTATTCGCCCGCGATGGCCGTATTAGGCTCCTGCCTGACGACATTTGCCGTCTGCCTGCCCTCTTTCCTGCTAGTGCTGGCCATCTCATACGCCTTTGCCAAATTCAGGAACAACAAATATGTAGCAGCCGCGTTCTACGGCCTCCGTCCGGCTACGGTCGGCCTGATTGCGGCAGCGGCTTTGCTATTGATGAATAGCGAGAACTTCATCGACTATAAAAGTTTCCTGATCTTCGGGGCTGCGTTCATCCTCACCTGGAAGTTCAAGATCAACCCGATCCTGATGATTATCCTGGCAGGAATCGCCGGGATAGTTCTCTATTGGTAAATTTTACCGCAAAAGTCAAGACTTTCGTAACAAGAAGTCAGGACCTTCAGAGTAAAAAACCTGGACTTCCACAATCAATATTCAGGGCTTTCTCTCAAAAAACACCCTTATTTCAAGTCAGGCTTTCATCGATAGAAAGTCCTTCTTTGTCGAGGAAACGCTCCTCTTTTTCTAATCTAATTGTGTAGGCTTTCATCCTGTTGTAGTTTTGCTTTCGAAAAAAGGTAAAAATATTGTCAGGTTACAAAACGAAAGCATCATGAAACAGATTTCTTCCCTACTCCTCTCCTGCCTGCTTCTCCTGCCCACCGGGATGAATGCGGAGGAAGACACACCCAAACAATGGACGCTTCGCGATTGTATCGATTACGCCCTGGAGCATAACATCACCATACAGCGGAACCGCATCAGCGCCGAGAGTGCCCAAGAAGACGTAAAGACAGCCAAGGCGGATTTCCTGCCTTCCTTGAGCGGGAACATCAGCCAGCGCGTCGTCAACCGCCCGAACAGTGCAAGAGGCACCATCATCAGCGGCGATAACATCACGACAAGCGAAAGCAAAACCTCGTACAACGGCAGCTACGGCATCGACGCCAACTGGACCGTGTATAACGGCAGCAAACGGGTGAACACCGTCAAGCAACAGAAGCTGAACAACCGCATCGCCGAACTGAACGTGGACGAAAGCGAAAACTCGATCGAGGAAAGTATCACCCAACTGTATGTACAGATCCTCTACTCGGCCGAAGCTGTCAAAGTAAACGAATCGACACTTGAAGTAAGCCGGAAAGAGTTTGAACGGGGACAGGAATTGTTCAACGTCGGCAGTATCGCCTCAAGCGATCTCGCCCAACTGGAAGCGCAGGTCAGCAGCGACAACTACCAGCTGGTGACCTCCCAGGCTACCCTGCAGGATTATAAGTTGCAA
>OBWF01000746.1_pt1 | contig 11334 bp, 9 predicted proteins | sample 1495211 | NCBI WGS metagenome assembly OBWF01 (sample SAMEA2580051, study PRJEB22360) | human gut metagenome | reverse complement strand
CAATATTGACATCCATACAGGCTGTCCATATAATATAATTAGCAGTTGTATCAAAGGGTTCTGGTTGTTGCAGGACCCTTTCTTATATTCTGGAGGGAGAAATTTATTATGAATAAAAAAGAAGTATTAGAAATCCGTAAGCAGTTTACACCGGCAAATTGCGCGATCACAAGAATTGCTGGCTGCTATGTGGATCATGAGAAAAATAAAAAGATGGAATCAAAATCGGCATTTTTATCTTTGCCTGAGGAAGAGGCGTTTAAATATTTTGACATTTTTAAAAAGACACTTTCCGGGACGATGGGGAAAAATATGTTGAATATGGAATTCCCGATCGACCAGGAGATGCCAGGCGGGACACAGGAATTTTTAATGAAACTAAAAGCCAGTAAGCTGGAAGATGACATGCTCCTGGAAGAATTTTATGACAAAGTAATCGCTACATATGAGTATACGGAGAATTATTATATTATTTTAATCCATGCAATGTATGATGTGCCGGGCAGATCGTCTGACAATATGGAGATGTTTGACGCATCCGATGAAGTGTATGAGTATTTGGTGTGCAGTATCTGTCCGGTTTCGTTGTCAAAGGCAGGATTAAGTTACAATGCAGAGAGCAATTGTATTCAGGATCGTATCCGGGACTGGGTGGTAGATATGCCGGACAAGGGATTTTTGTTTCCGGCTTTTAATGACAGAAGCACGGATATTCATGGAGTACTCTATTATACGAAGAAATCAGAGGATTTGCAGCCGGAGTTGATTGAGCAGCTGCTGGGAGCAAGGATGCCGATGTCAGCCAACACGCAGAAGGAGACATTTCAGATGCTGATCGAGGATACTCTGGGAGAAGACGGAGATTATGAGACGATCCGCAATATCCATGATACTTTGAATGACATGATTGAGGAACATAAAGAAGAACCGGAACCGCTGCAGTTGGATAAGACCGATGTACGCAAGGTATTTGAAAAGAGCGGCGTTTCTTCGGAAAAAATGGAGTGTTTTGATCAAAATTATGAAGAGACAGCAGGGGAAAAGACTTCTCTTCTTGCAACCAATATTACGGAGACAAAAAAGTTTCAGATTGAAACGCCGGATATTGTGATTAAAGTCAATCCGGAACGGGCGGATCTGATCGAAACGAGAGTGATAGATGGAAGGCAGTGTCTGGTCATTGCTGTAGATGATCATATTGAAGTTAATGGAGTAAATGTAAGGACTCTGAAGCGCAAAAAAAGCACAGAAGAAGAGGAATAAAATAGAACATAACGGGATTTTTATCTGGCGGTCTCAGATGTTGATCAGAGACTGCTTTTTTACGAAATGAAAATAATTAAATATCTAACTAGTTTATTGGCATAAATATTAAAAAAATGTGAAAAATTATATTAATGCTTGATTTTTTTGGAAGATAATACTAATATATCGATTAGATATCTAACTAATTAAAAAGGAGGTATAGCAATGCGCTGTGATCTGGATAAGGTTCCAAGTGTCGGACTCTTTGGGATGGTGGTTCATCAGGGCGGACTGCGGGCACAGAAGATGTTTGACAAGTATGGGCTGAATAAGAGTCAGGCAGGCATCCTGTTTATGCTGCATCATGAGGAAGCTGTTTCTCAAAAGCCTCTTTCTCAGAAGGAGCTGGCAAAAAAGCTGAATGTGACGGCGCCGTCTATTACATCTGCGATTCAGAAGATGGAGAAGGCTGGATTTATCAAACGACAGCCGGACGAAAAGGATCAAAGGATCATGCGTCTGTATCTGGATGAAAAGGGAAAGGCTTGCATTGAACATGTAAAGGAAGTAGCCATGCAGATGGATGAAATCATGTTCCGAGGCATCAGTCAGGAAGAGAAGCTTCTTTTGCGAAGAATTATGATTCAGATTTTTGACAACTTAAAAGAAGAACCAAGGTTTCATACATCAGGAGAAAGTAAAACAGAGAGATAAGGCAGGAAAGGAGAGCGTATGAAAAATTTATTTAAATTTATCGGACATTACTGGAAAGCGGTCATCGCGATTGTTGCGATACTGGCAGTACAGGCTTATTGTGACCTGTCACTTCCGGCTTATACATCCGATATTGTCAACGTGGGAATCCAGCAAGGCGGAATTGAAGATAAAGTGCCGGCTGCGATTTCAGAAGAAGAGTGGAATAAGGTGATGTTGTTTGTATCACAAAAGGACCAGGACACGGTGAAGGATGCATATGAAAAAGACGAGAGTTCTTATGATAAGACCGCCTTCGTTTTGAAGGATTTCGTCAAGGAAGATGAGACAGCGCTGAAGAAAGTAGAAGATGTTTTAGCGCTTCCGATGATGGTAACTTCCGGTTTTGAGTCCGGAAGCAAGCAGACTCAGAAAATGGAGAAGAAACTGAAAAAACAGATTCCAAAGGAGATGCTCACAGAAGATACTACGGTGTTTGATATTTTACAGATGATGCCGCAGGAATCCAGAGAGGAACTGGTAAAAGAGATGAAAAAAGAAATGAAAGACATGCCGGATATGATTCTGGAGCAGGCAGCAGTAAGTTATGCAAGGAATGCATATCAGGATCTGGGTATGGATGTAGATCAGATGCAGTATCACTATCTGTTTACTACGGGCGGTAAGATGATCGCACTTGCGTTTCTTGGAATGGCAGCCAGTGTTTTAGTCTGTTATCTGGCTTCACGGGTGGGAGCAAGAGTCGGACGGGATCTCAGAGGAAGAGTGTTCCGAAAGGTAGTTGGATTTTCCAACAACGAATTTGATCATTTTTCGACTGCATCATTGATTACAAGGAGTACCAATGATATTCAGCAGGTACAGTTTTTGGCAGTTATGGTTCTGCGAATGGTATTGTATGCACCGATTCTCGCGTTGGGCGGTGTTTATAAGGTATTTCAGACCAATGTTTCAATGTCCTGGATCATTGCACTTGCGGTGATTTTGATCTTTTGTGTGGTGTTGGTGCTGTTTGTTGCGGCAATGCCAAAGTTCAAAACATTGCAGAAACTGGTAGACAGGCTGAATCTGGTGACAAGAGAAATTCTGACCGGGCTTTCAGTGATTCGAGCATTCAGTACAGAAAAGCATGAAGAAGAGCGGTTCGACACAGCTAACAAAAACCTGACGAGAACGAATTTGTTTGTTAACCGTGCGATGACATTTATGATGCCGACGATGATTCTGATCATGAATGGTGTTTCTGTTCTGATCGTATGGAACGGGGCACATGGAATCAGTGACGGTCAGATGCAGGTTGGAGATATGATGGCATTTATTCAGTATACGATGCAGATTATTATGGGATTCCTGATGATCTGTATGATTTCGATCATGCTTCCAAGAGCGGGAGTGTCTGCAGATCGTATTCAGGAAATTCTGACAAGTGAGACGGTGATCGATGATCCGAAAGAAGCAAAGGCATTCTGTAAAGAAGAAGCAGGTGTCCTGAAGTTTGATCATGTGTCATTCCGTTATCCGGGAGCAGACGAAGATGTACTCCATGATATTCATTTTACGGCAAGGCCGGGAGAGACGACAGCGATTATCGGAAGTACCGGAAGCGGAAAATCCACACTGGTCAATCTGATCCCGCGATTTTATGATGTGACGGAAGGAACGATCACCCTGGATGGTGTGGATATCAGAGAAGTATCCCAGCATACGCTGCGTGATAAGATTGGATATGTTCCGCAGAAAGGTGTTCTGTTTTCCGGAGATATTGCTTCCAATATTTTGTTTGGAAATCCGGATGGAGGAGAAGCTGTGATGAAGGAAGCAGCACAGATCGCACAGGCGGAAGAGTTTATCGAAGCAAAATCAGAGAAATATCACAGTCATATAGCACAGGGCGGTTCGAATGTATCAGGAGGACAGAAGCAGAGGCTTTCCATTGCAAGAGCAATTGCAAAACGTCCAGAATTGTTTATTTTTGATGACAGCTTTTCGGCGCTTGACTATAAGACAGATGTTGCACTTAGAAAAGCGTTGAAGAAAAAGACTGCGCAGAGCACGGTGCTGATCGTAGCACAGCGTATCAGCACAATCCTTCATGCAGAGCAGATTATTGTATTAGATGAAGGAAAGATCGCCGGAATCGGAACGCATAGAGAACTTTTGGATTCGTGTGAAGTGTATCGTCAGATTGCGGCTTCACAGCTTTCTGAGGAAGAGTTAGATTTGAACGGAAAGGGGGCAGAGGCAAATGCCTAGACATGGACATATGGGGCCGGGCGGCGCCAATGAGAAAGCAAAAGACTTTAAGGGAACGCTGAAAAAGCTTCTTCATTATATGAGTGTCTTTAAAGTACAGATGGCATTTATTGTGATTTTTGCAATCTGTGGAACCGTTTTTGATATTGTAGGACCGAAGATTTTAGGAAAGGCCACAACAGAGATTTATAATGGTCTGGTCAGTAAAGTGTCAGGCGGCAGTGGAATGGACTTTGGGAGAATTGGGCAGATTCTTCTGATGACATTGGGATTATATCTGATCAGCGCATTGTGTTCGTTTATCCAGGGCTATCTGATGACGGGAGTTTCCCAGAAAACAACATACCGTTTGCGTAAGGAGATTTCCGAGAAGATCAATCGGATGCCGATGAATTATTTTGATACAAAGCCGGTCGGAGAAGTACTCTCCAGAGTGACCAATGATATTGATACGCTGGGACAGAGTCTGAACCAGAGTGCGACACAGATGATCACGTCCGTGACAACATTGATCGGAGTACTGGCAATGATGCTTTCCATCAGCCCGTTGATGACATTGGCGACGCTGGTAATCCTGCCGGTCTCTATGATCCTGATTTCATTTGTGATGAAGCATTCACAGAAATATTTCCGCGGACAGCAGGAATATCTGGGAAATGTGAATGGGCAGGTGGAAGAAATCTACAGTGGACATAATATCATCAAAGCCTTCAATAAAGAGGAAGATGTGATTCGTGAGTTTGATACAACCAATGACAGGCTTTATGATTCCGCATGGCGTTCTCAGTTTTTTTCCGGGATGATGATGCCGATCATGCAGTTTATCGGAAATCTCGGATATGTGGTGGTTGCGATTCTGGGAGGATTTCTGGCGATCAGAAAGACAATTGAAGTAGGAGATATTCAGTCTTTTATTCAGTATGTGAAACGTTTTACACAGCCGATCCAGCAGATCGCACAGGTTGCGAACATGCTGCAGATGACGGCGGCGGCGTCCGAGAGAGTGTTTGAATTCCTGGAGGAAGAAGAGGAAGATCAGACTGTGGAGCATCCGGTATCGGTAGAAAATCTGGAAGGAAATGTAAGCTTTGATCATGTTCATTTTGGATACAATGCGGATAAGATCATTGTCAATGACTTCTCAGCAGAAGTAAAAGAGGGGCAGAAAATTGCAATTGTAGGGCCGACCGGAGCAGGAAAGACGACGATGATCAAGCTTCTGATGCGGTTCTACGATGTGAACAGCGGTGCCATCAAGATCGACGGACATGACGTCAGGGATTTCAACAGAAGTGAACTGCGTGAGATGTTCGGAATGGTGCTGCAGGATACCTGGCTGTTCAATGGAAGTATCCGGGACAATATCAAATACGGAAAACTGGATGCAACGGATGAAGAAGTGATCCAGGCAGCCAAGGCAGCTCATGTGCATCAGTTTGTGAAGACACTTCCGGGCGGATATGATATGGAACTGAATGAAGAAGCAAACAATGTGTCTCAGGGACAGAAACAGCTGTTGACGATCGCGAGGGCAATTCTGGCAGATCCGAAGATCCTGATTCTGGATGAGGCGACAAGTTCTGTAGATACAAGGACAGAGGTATTGATCCAGAAGGCCATGGATAACCTGATGAAGGGACGTACCAGCTTTGTAATCGCTCATCGTCTGTCAACGATTCGGGATGCAGATATGATCCTTGTTATGAAAGACGGAGATATCGTAGAGCAGGGAAATCACGAAGAACTTCTGGCAAAAGGCGGATTCTATGCGGATCTGTATAACTCACAGTTTGAGAAAACAACGGAAGTGGCATAATATAAGAACCGGCAGGAGAGGAGACTTTCCTGTCGGTTTTGTGTTTCGTGAAAAAATATGTTATACTAAAAAATATGACAAAAAAGGGGGCAAAAGAGTATGCCGTTGACACATTTTGATGCGGAGGGAAAAGCCCGCATGGTAGACGTGACAGAGAAAAAAGAGACGGTAAGAGAAGCAACAGCAACCGGAAAGATCAAAGTCAGCCGGGACGTGTATGATGCGATTGAAGCCGGAACGGTCGGAAAAGGCGATGTGCTTTCTGTGGCGACCACAGCCGGGATCATGGGTGTGAAACGGACGGCGGATCTGATTCCGATGTGTCATATCCTGCCGATCACGAACTGTAAGATCCGTTTTGAAAAGGATCCTAAAAATCTGGAGATCACCTGCTTTTGTACGGTAAAAGTGACCGGAAAGACCGGAGTGGAGATGGAGGCGCTGACAGGTGTCAGTGTGGCGCTCCTGACGATTTATGATATGTGTAAGGCTCTGGATAAATTTATGGAAATACAGGATATTTATCTTTGTAAAAAGACCGGAGGAAAGAGTGGAGAGATCGTAAATCCGAGAATGGAAGACAGAGGAGAAGAGGGAAGATGAAGGCAGCAGTTGTGACATTGAGCGACAAGGGATTTCGAAACGAACGGGAAGATAAAAGCGGAGAGCTGGTACAGATGATGTTGAAAGAAGCCGGATATGAAGTGGCGGAATACAGGTTACTTCCGGATGAGCAGGCGCAGATCGAGACGGTATTAAAAGAGTTGAGTGATGAGAAAGAGATGGATCTGATCCTCACGACAGGAGGAACCGGGTTTTCGCAAAGAGACTCTACACCGGAAGCAACGATGAATGTAGCTACCCGAAATGCGCCGGGGATTGCAGAAGCAATGCGGTATGCGTCACTGGCTATTACCCCCAGAGCGATGTTGAGCCGCGGGGTATCGGTGATTCGAAATCAGCCCCTGCTCATTAACCTTCCGGGTAGTCCGAAAGCGGTGAAAGAAAATCTGGAGTATATTTTGCCTACACTGTCACATGGACTGGAAATTTTAAAAGGAGTGACAGGAGAATGCGGGATCAGTTTGAAAGAAACATAAATTATATGAGAGTATCCGTCACGGACTTGTGCAATCTGCGCTGTGTGTATTGCATGCCGAAAGAGGGAATCAGACAGATTTCTCACGATGAGATCCTTACGTTTGATGAGATCGCAAGGGTGTGCCGGATCGGGGCAGAACTTGGGATTTCCAGGATCAAGCTGACAGGCGGCGAACCGCTGGTGCGAAAGGGGATTGAAGACCTTGCAGAGATGATCTGCCGGATTCCGGGAATCGAGCAGGTGACGCTGACGACAAACGGAATCCTGTTAAAAGATAAATTGCCTGCACTCAAAAAGGCTGGAATTTCTGCGGTTAACATCAGTCTGGATACGATGGACAGAGCGCAGTATCAGGAATTGACAGGAAAGGACTGTTTGTTGCAGGTAATGGAAGGCATTCGGGCGGCACTGGAGCAGGGGATGCGTGTGAAAATAAACTGCGTGGCGCTGAATGAATGTAATGAGTTTCAGTGGGGAAAGCTTGCAGCATTGGCAAAAGAGTATCCGCTGGATGTGCGTTTTATTGAAATGATGCCGATCGGTCTTGGAAAAGCTTATCAGGGAAGTATGCAGGAAGTGATACAGAAGAACCTGGAAAATATATATGGTGCAGCAAAGCCGGATTCAGGGGCAGTGCGTGGAAATGGTCCGGCAGTATACTGGGAGTTTCCTGGGTTTCAGGGAAAGATTGGATTTATCAGTGCGATCTCCCATAAGTTCTGCAAAGACTGCAACCGGATTCGGATGACGGCTGAAGGTTTTGTGAAGCCCTGTCTGCAGTTCGCACAGGGAGTGGATATGAGATCCCTTTTAAGAGGGCAGACGGATGATAAAGAACTGAAGCAGGTATTCGAGCGGTTGATTTATGAAAAGCCACGCTGCCATCAGTTTGAAACAGAAAAAGCGGACGAAAGTCTCGAACAGCGTGAGATGTCAAAAATTGGAGGATAGGTTGAAATGGGAATTGTAAGAGCAGTGTGTACGAGCCCGGCAAAGGGAACGCAAAAGACGAACGTGAAAAGTGCGGAATTTATAGAAGATTTTGGAATCAAAGAGGATGCCCATGCGGGAAAGTGGCATCGTCAGATCAGTCTTCTTTCCTATGAAAAGATCGAGGCGTTTCGGGCAAGAGGAGCAGAGGTTGCAGATGGTGCATTTGGAGAAAATCTGGTGGTAGAGGGATTTGACTTTAAAAATCTTCCGGTGGGAACCCGGTTTCAGTGCAACGAAGTTATTTTAGAGATGACACAGATTGGAAAGGAATGTCATCACGGATGTGAGATTTTTCAGAAGATGGGAGACTGCATCATGCCAAGAGAAGGTGTATTTGCAAGGGTCATTCACGGCGGACGGATTTCCTGCGGGGATGAGATGTACATTTTGGGTCAAGGTGAGCAGTAACCATTTCGATACGAAGTGAGAGAAGATTTTCTTGCAGAAATAAAAGAAACGTAATATAGTGTAAAAAGCAAAAGTAAACGGAGGAACAAATATGAAATGGAATAAATTTCGTCTGACAACGACAACAGAGGCGGAGGATATTGTCAGCAGTATGCTTATGGATCTGGGAATCCAGGGGGTCGAGATTGAAGATAAAGTTCCGCTGACACAGTCGGACAAAGAGCAGATGTTCGTTGATATCCTGCCGGAGACAGAGGCAGATGACGGTGTGGCATACCTGAGTTTTTATCTGGAGGAGGATGAAGATAAAGAAAAGGTACTTGCTGATGTGCGTGTAGAATTACAGGATATGGCATCCTATTTGAACGTGGGGGCGTGTACGATCGAAGAGTCTCAGACAGAGGATGTGGACTGGGTAAATAACTGGAAGCAGTATTTTCATCAGTTCTATGTGGATGACATTCTGATTATCCCATCCTGGGAGGAAGTAAAACCGGAAGACAATGATAAAATGGTGATCCATATCGATCCGGGGACTGCATTCGGAACAGGAATGCATGAGACAACCCAGCTTTGTATCCGGCAGATCCGCAAATATACAACGCCGGAGACAACAATCCTTGATGTGGGATGCGGAAGCGGTATTCTGGGAATGCTGGCTTTGAAATTCGGCGCAAAATATTCCGTTGGAACAGATCTGGATCCATGTGCGATCGAGGCAACTTATGAGAACATGGAAGTCAACGGAATCAGTAAAGAGATGTACGAAGTGATGATCGGAAATGTCATTGATGACAAAGACGTGCAGGACAAAGTTGGTTATGGAAAATATGACATTGTCGTTGCAAATATTCTGGCAGATGTTTTGGTCGCACTGACACCGGTGATCGTGGATCAGCTCAAAGACGGTGGAATCTACATCACCAGCGGAATTATTGATGACAAAGAAGAGACAGTGGTAGAGGCAGTTAAAGCAGCAGGTCTGGAAGTCCTGGAAGTGACGTATCAGGGCGAGTGGGTTTCTGTGACGGCGAGAAAGAACGGATAAGGAAGGATTAAGATCCATGCAGAATTTTTTTGTATATGACTCTCAGGTGCAGGGGGAAAACATTTATATAGAGGGAACCGATGTAAACCACATCGTACATGTTCTTCGTATGAAGGTTGGAGAGGAAGTCAGTGTACACGATGATGTGAACCGGAAATACCTGTGCCGGATCGAGAAACTGCTGGAAGAAAGAGTGGTGCTTTCTATTGTGGAGCAGCAGGAGTCGGACACGGAACTTTCCTGCCCGATCTATCTGTTCCAGGGTCTTCCAAAGGGAGATAAGATGGAATGGATCATTCAGAAGTGTGTAGAGCTTGGCGTACACGCAATCGTGCCGGTCGCGACGAAGCGGGCGGTTGTAAAGCTGGACGAGAAGAAAGCGCAGAAAAAAGTGAACAGATGGAATGCCATCGCAGAGAGTGCGGCGAAGCAGTCCGGAAGAGGGATCGTTCCGGAAGTACTTCCGGTGATGAAATGGAAGGAGGCGCTGGAATACGCGCGTCAGCTGGATGTTAAGATGATCCCTTATGAGAAGGCAGCAGGGATAAACGCCACAAAGCAGCTGATCGCCTCTGTTTCTTTTGGACAGTCAGTCGGGATTTTTATCGGTCCGGAAGGCGGCTTTGAAGAGGCAGAAGTGGAAGCTGCAAAAGAGATAGGGGCAGTTCCGGTGACTCTGGGAAGAAGAATCTTACGAACAGAGACAGCGGGGATGACGATCCTGTCAATTCTGATGTATCATCTGGAAAGAGAGTAACATAGTTTAATATTGAGAAGAAGTGAAAAGGAAGGTATCATGGAAGTATATTTGGACAATTCGGCGACTACCAGAGGTTACACAGAGGTGGGAGAACTGGTATATAAAGTGATGTGTCAGGACTATGGAAATCCGTCTTCCATGCACCGTAAAGGTGTGGATGCGGAGCATTATATCAAGGATGCAAAAGAAATTCTGGCAAAAATTCTGAAGGTCAATGCAAAAGAAATTTATTTTACGTCCGGCGGTACAGAAAGTGACAATCTGGCGATCATTGGAACAGCAAAAGCAAACAAAAGAAGAGGAAATCATCTGATCACATCATCTATAGAGCATCCGGCGATTTTGAATACGATGCGTTATCTGGAAGAGGAAGAAGGCTTTCGTGTGACCTATCTTCCGGTGGACAGCATGGGACGCATCAAGCTGGAAGCTCTGAAAGAGGCGTTGTGTGACGAGACAATTCTGGTTTCCGTCATGTATGTGAATAACGAAGTAGGAGCAGTGCAGCCGATCGATGAGGCTGTCCGGATTGTGAAGGAATATAATCCGGATATTCTGTTCCATTCGGATGCCGTACAGGGATTCGGAAAGTATAAGATTTATCCGAAGCGTCAGAAGATCGATCTGCTGACAGGAAGCGGACATAAGATCCACGGACCGAAAGGAACTGGATTTTTATATGTCAGTGAGAAAGTTAAGATCAAACCAATCGTGTTTGGCGGAGAACAGCAGAAAAATGTCCGTTCCGGTACAGAGAACGTTCCGGGGATTGCAGGACTCGGGTTAGCGGCAAAGATGATCTACCATGATCTGGATATGAAGACTGCACTGATGCGGGAACTCAAAGAGTATTTTATTGAAGGAATCGCGAAGATTGAAAATACAACCGTTCACGGGATGACCGATGAAAACAGTGCACCGCATATCATCAGTGTGGGCTTTGCAGGGATTCGAAGTGAAGTGCTTCTGCATACGCTGGAAGAGAAAGGAATTTA
>OBWF01000718.1_pt1 | contig 11933 bp, 10 predicted proteins | sample 1495211 | NCBI WGS metagenome assembly OBWF01 (sample SAMEA2580051, study PRJEB22360) | human gut metagenome | reverse complement strand
TGCTTGCGGGCGAAAAAGTGGAACTCACTTATCGGTCGATGATTTCAATCCTGCGGCTAGCCGATGTTCTTCGCAAATAAATGAGGCTTCCATGGCCATGTGGCAGCTTGCCTCACCGATGGGTGGGAGCCGAGTACTTTTCGGACGATTTGCTTGGCCTCGGCGTAGTCTTGGACGGGATCTGCCGGATCATCGCAATCCTCGACGAGATATTTCAAAGCGGCACCTTCTTAAACGGCGGACGTGACGGCGGCCTTCCCTGAATTCTATAAAATCACGGCCTGACTTGGGCGGCGAATTGGCGGAGCTCGTCATCGTCCATATCGTCGAAGTGCGGCAACTACGCCAGCGCGGCCCTCTGCTCCATCAGGTACCTGCCGCTCGGAGACTTGCGAATCGTCTGCAAGATGACCTCGGGGGCGAGAGCTGGGAAATCCACGCCCTAGGGAGCGACAAAAGAGATGGATTCAGCTGTCCCTCCCATGTGTTGGGACCCCATTCAGGGCATCGGCTGCATCCGGCCTTTCGCATTCGCCGCCCGGCTCTCCGGTCCCGCCCGGCCGACGGGTTTCCCGTCTACGGCAAGACGATCACACTTATATATATGCATTCCCGGATTGGGAATATGTTTCAGCCCACGCGAGCAAAGCCTCGGCGTACTCCGTGGCATCTCGGCTTTGTACCCTGCAATGCCGCGCAGCGGAGACACCACCTGAGACGGATGTCGATGCATCGAACCCGAGACCGGGCGCGGTGGCGGGGAGCCTCTCGCACGGACAATCTGCTCGATCCTGCCGCACCCACCTTAAAAAAGTTCGAAAACGTTCAATTCTACGACATCCGTCGAACAGTCGGGGGTACACACCACTACAGAAGGTCCACGGAACGGGGGGCGAGATGGTCGGCGACGGGTTCAAGGCACTCTCCGGCCCCACGCTCCGCCAGGGAGGGCGTCGGGAGGGAGGCCGTAATGGGTGAGAAGGGCGAGCGGCCGGAGCGGGTGTTCCCCGGCAGGACAGACCCGTGGTTCATAGCGGCCATGGTGATTGTGGCGGGCGGTTTATCCACGGCGTGTATCGCGTGTTTCCTGAGCTCGAGTCCCGCGCTCCTATGGGGCTGGCTCGCGCTGCCGCCCGTCCCGGCCCTCGTGGCCCTGGCCGCCCTTCCCGTCCGCAGCAACCGCCTCGAGCTCTACGGCGACCGCCTCGTCGTCGTGTACGCTGGGATGCGTTCGGTGATACCCTACGCCCACGTGCGGGGCGTCCGGCGCACCAGGACGCTCTGGGCGGGGACGGCCAACTCGCTTGACCGCGTCTACATCGAGGCGCCCTACGACGGCGACGCCATCGTCTCGGTGACCGACAACGATGCCCTCGTGGCGGAGCTGGGGCACAGGTGCGGCCTCGGGCCATACCCCCATTCTTGAGAGAGGCGCCGTCGGGACCTCCCGAAAGCCGTCTACATCTGCAGGCCTTATGTAGAAATCGGGCGGCGCGGCCGAAAATCCCCGGCCTGAGACGCGGGACCCCATCTGCATTCCCGCGGACGCATTGCGCAATCGTAAATAGAAGGGCACGGGCGTCCGCCATCGCGGAAACCCGTGCCGCATTTGCGTAACCGAGATGATCCGGTAGAATCTGTTTAAACGCGTTTCCACATTCCCGTACTTGCACTACGGATCTGGGAAAGCGCATGCCTCAGCCTCTACTCGACCACGGTCGCATCGGTCGGGATGGCCCCCAGCACTGCCGCGTACTCGGTGGGGTAGAGGCGGCTGATGGTCTGCACGTCGCGGATGAGGACGTTGCGGTCGTCGGGCTCGGAGATGCCGTAGCCGAACGCCTCGAGCGTCTCGATCGCCTCGCGGATCTTCCGCTGGAACATGGGGCCGGGGTCCACCCTCAGGCCGAGGTAGCCGCGCCACAGGCTCGGCGACACGCGCAGCATGTTCTGGATCTTGGACATCGGCTCGATGTCGGCGTAGACGTTGAGCGTGACCATGGCGTCCTTGTGCCCGAGGATCGACTGCAGCGCCTTGATGTCGCCGCCGTGGCGGATCCACTGCGTCGCGAAGGTGTGGCGCAGGCCGTGGAACGTGATCAGCTCGTCGTTGGTGCCCATGAGGCCGTTGGTCTCCGAGAACGTCTTGAACGCCCTGCGGATGTAGCTGGTGGTGGCGAAGGAGCCGTCCGGCCGCGACACGACGTATCTGTCCGCGAGGTCGCGCGTGCCGAGGGTCGACGCCTCCCGGAGCCTCTGCGAATCGATCTCGTGGATCTCTTTCAGGAAGGGGAGCAGGCCCACCGGGTCGATGGGGATCGTCCTCAGGTCGTGGTTCTTGGTGTCCTTGATGAAGGAGCCCCTGTCCTTGACGTAGGCCACGGAGTGCCTGACCGTGATGAGCCCCGACTCGAAGTCGACGTCGCACCACCGCAGGCCGCAGACCTCGCCGATGCGCATCCCGGTGTGCAGGGCGAGCACGACCGCCCGCCTGAAGGTCGAGTCCGGCATCATCGAGGTCACAGAGTTGAGCTTCGGCACGAGGTCGGAGCGAAGCGCGTTCCTGGGCCTGGCGATGACCCTGGGCGCGAGGGCGCCGTCGAACGGGTTCCTCCCGATCGTGTCGTTGCTGCGCTTCAGCAGGACGGCGTAGAGCCGCTTGCCGAGCTTGAATGACTTGTTGAGCGTGTCGGGCGCCGTGCCCAGGGCGATCCTGCGCCTCGACCACGCGTTGACGTCGTCGGTCGTCACCTCGTTCACGGGGACCAGACCCAGCTCGTCGCGCTCGATGTGCAGGGCGCTGTAGTGGTAGTCGTCGCGGGTCGTCGGGGTGATTCTGTTCATCTCCAGGCAGAAGGCGATGAACTTCTCGAGCGCCTCGGAGAGCGGCAGCGCGGCGTAGTCGTCCCGCTGTTCGGCGGGAAGCCCGGTGCCGACAGCGGCCCTCGCCCCCTCTGCCTCGGCGAACTCAGACTCGATCTCCGACCTGAATTCCGAGAGGACGCGCATCGCCGCCGCCTTTCCCCTCGTGCCCTGCTTCAGGCAGGGCACGCCGGTGTTCCTGGTCCTCTGGACCTTCTTCCCGGTCACCTCGTCGGCCACCGTCACGATGGCCTGCCATTTCCCCTTGTTCTTCCTCACGCTGCCGACTCCGCATATGCGTAAGGTTTTATTGCTGCATTTCTCGTTTTGCATGTCTGCTCCTAAATCCGCAGTTGATTAGAAACAGATGGGCCCACCTGCGGGAACCCGGAGAGACGACGATTCGGGGCTCCTACCCCCGTTGATTAAGTCATCGGCTGCACCGCGCTCCTCGAAGTCGATAATATTCTATCTTGACAAAACGTGCTTAGCTGGGTTAATCTACATACGTAGAAACGCTCTACTTGCGCTATTTGCGCGTGGTATAACAAAATAAACACAGGTCAGGCCTATTATGGGCCGCTGGGGGTCAAGGGGTCGCTGGTTCGAATCCAGTCGTCCCGACCAGAAGTTTGCAGGTCAGGCACCTAGTGCCTGACCTTTTTTGTTTTTAATCACCATGATTATTTTACTTAAAGCAACAACGTTCCCACTCGATGTGATTACCGAATCAAAACGTGTACATCAGCCACCAAAATCGACATTTTTCGAAATGTTTGGAGGCTGATGTACACGAATGCGAAATCCCACGCCTAATAGCGCCCTCCACATGTCTGGACTCTCTATGCTTACGCTGGATAGACATCGCCGGAACGGGTATAGTATCGAAAGTTTTGTCGTTAACCAGCGGGGAGTCCTGTGGGCATCAAAAAGAAGATCAAAAAGGAGCTTATCGGCACTTCCGATTACCCGTCGAATAAGATCTTTACGATCTCCAATTTCATCACCTTTACGCGCCTGATCCTCACCCTGGTATTTCTGTACCTGTTTGTGACGGATAACAATCGCGTCATCGCCATCGTTATCTACGCCGTTGCCGCCTCCACCGACTGGATAGACGGTCAGATCGCCCGCATGACTAAGACGGTCTCATGGCTCGGCAAGGTCATGGATCCCATCTGCGACCGTGCGCTGCTGTTCACCGGCGTACTTGGCCTGGTGGTCCGCGGAGAGCTGCCCATTTGGGTCTGCGTGCTCATTATTGGCCGCGACATCTATCTGGGCATCGGCACGCTTATCGTACGCCATTATCACCGTCGCCCCATCGATGTCGTCTTCCCCGGAAAAATTGCCACAGCGCTGCTCATGACCGGCTTCTCGCTCATGCTGCTCGGTTTCCCCGTTATTGACGGTCTGCATCTTTTACCTTCATCCCTTACGGCCTTCCCGGGCCTCAACGGAAGCTCGGTGCCCCTCGGCATCTTCTTTGTGTATGGCGGTGTGATCTTCTCCATGCTCACGGCTGTCATCTACTCCATTAAGGGCGGAGCGGCCATTAAACAGGCTCTCACGCATCCCGAGGACGAGGACATCGACTTTCTGAACCCTGAAATCGAAGACTGATTCGTTGGGGTATGATTACGTACGGTTCATTATTTGCGGCACGTCCGCGATAAGTTAGGGGTTGTCATGGACAACATGGTTAACAATATGCCTCAGAATGATAAGACTGCTGACGCTACCTGCGTATTCCGCGTGCCATCAAGCGACGTCACCGTTCCCGACCTCATGGCCAACGTGCGCATCATCGCCCCCGTTCTGTCCATCGTCAAGGGTCCGCAGACTGGTGCCGCTTTTGAGCTCGAGGACGATGTGACCACCATCGGCCGCGATCCTGCAAACGGCATCTTCCTCAATGACATGACCGTTTCGCGCAGCCATGCGCGCATTATCCGCGAGGGCCTCGGCGCTCGCATCGAGGACTTGGGCTCGCTCAATGGCACTTGGGTCGACGGTGCTATCGTCAATGCAGCCCCGCTGCACGACGGTTCTTCCGTCCAGATCGGTACGTTTACGCTCATCTACCACGAGAGCACGCCGGAGCGCATCGAAACCGGTGAGTAGGGCATGGCCGAACGCAACTATCTGAGTATCGGCCAAGTCGTCAACCTACTTCGAGGCGCATACCCCGATCTTTCGAACTCAAAAATTAGATTTCTAGAGGATGAGGGGCTCATTACCCCTCATCGTACGCCTAAGGGATACCGTCAGTACTCCAAGGAGGACGTTGATCGCCTGGAGGTCATTCTGCATTTGCAGAAGACTCGCTACATGCCGCTCAACGTGATTAAGCAGCGCTTGGAAAACGCCACGGACCTGTCAACGCTCGCCTACGAGGTGGGCTTGCTGTCCGATGTTCCGCTCAAGACGGAACCCAAGGAGACTAAGCAAAAGCTGCATCCCATCGAGACCATTCCCGATATGCTGGGCGTCGAGATTTCGTTTATCCGCTCGCTCGCCGAGAACGACCTCATTCGCATCATCAAGAGTCCACAGAATCGTGAGCTCGTCGATGGTCGCGATTTTCCGATCATCCGCTACTGCTCCGAGCTGTCACGCTTCCATATCGAGCCGCGCAACCTGCGCCAGTACGTGTCTTCCGCCAACCGCGAGTCCTCGATGTTTGAGCAGGTGCTCGTGAGCATGCTCGGAATGGATACCTCCGATGACGAGCGCGACGCCAAGCTCGAGCGTGCGTTTAAGAAGCTTCACGACCTGACGGAGGGCGTGCACACCGCGCTGCTCAAGAACCGTGTTTTTGAGTCGCTCAACGCCGTGGTCGAGGACGCCGACATCGATGCACTCGATGAGGAAATCACTCGCTCCGAGTCCACCAAGGCCAAAAACGAAGAGACAGCCGCGCCGGCTTCGCACGAGGATTCTCTCGTAAAGCCGCTTAAGGTCGTCGCCCCTTCGCAATCCGGCACCGCCACCGCGGGCATATAACCGCTGCTGAAATTTCGGCAACCCATTGAAAGGTCATGCAATGTACGACTTCGAATCTCAAATCGTCGATATCCCCGACTATCCCGAGCCCGGAGTCATCTTTAAGGACATCACGCCGCTCTTTGGCAATCCCGAGGCGCTCAAAGCCATGACCGATGCCCTCGCCGAGCACTTTGCCGGCATGGGAATCACCAAGGTCGTGGGTCCCGAGGCTCGCGGCTTTATGGTTGGCGTACCGGTGGCTGTAGCCCTTGGCGCTGGCTTTGTTCCCGCACGTAAACCGGGCAAGCTGCCGCGCGAGACCGTAAGCCAGAGCTACGAGCTCGAGTACGGCACCGATTCAATTGAGATCCATGCCGACGCTATCAGCTCTAAAGATACCGTGTTGATTCTGGACGACTTGGTCGCGACGGGCGGAACCGTCGAGGCAACAGGTAAACTGGTGCGGGATATGGGCGCAAAGCTTGTCGGTTACGGTTGTATCCTTGAGCTTGCGTTTCTCAACCCGCGCGAGAAGCTCACGCCGTCTGATGACGATGTGGAGCTCTTTAGCCTGGTGACGGTGGACTAGCCGTTACCCTTAGTTACTGGAAAGGAAGCTACATGCGCACAGCAAACACGCACAAAAACATGGCACGCTGCGCTGCTACGGCAACCCTCGCTTGTGTTTTGGGCTTGGGCCTCGCGGCTCCTGCCTACGCCGATACCGCATCCGACCTTGCCGCTGCTCGTACGAAGCTCGAGCAGATCGGTACCCAAACTCAGCAGATTTACGATGAGCTCGCCACGCAGACGCAGGCGCTCGATCAGACTGCCGGCGAGATCACGCAAAAGCAGCAGGAGATCGCCGATGGTCAGGCCAAGCTCTCGACCTATGTCGCCGGCGAGTACAAAACCGGCGGTCTGAGCCTGCTTCAGGTTCTGACGGGCGTCGATGACCTGAGCGATATGCTCAACCGTCTGTTCTACTACGGCAAAGTTTCCGATAAGCAGGCTCAGACCATTCAAGAGGTCAAGGAACTTAAGCAGCAGCTCACCGATAAGCAGTCCGAGCAGGAAAAGAACGTCGCCGCCACGCAAAAGAAGGTCGACGAGCTTAACGCCCAGCAGGCTGAAGCCCAGAACGTCGTAAACTCTCTGGATTCACAGCTGCAGGCCGAACTAGCCGCCGAGGCCGAAGCCAACGCCGCGCTGCAGGCCGGCATCAACGCCAGCACCGCCGAGAAAGCCACGGTGAGCAACGAGACTGCCGGTACGACCGAGAACACCAACAACGGTGGCCAGACCAGCAATAACAACAACCAGGGCGGCAACACTCCGGCTCCTACGCCGACACCTGCTCCGACGCCGCAGCCCTCCACGCCTGCTCCGGCTCCGACGCCTTCTGCTCCGAGCCAGTCCGTCGATGGCGGTTCTGTTGTCTCGCGTGCATACAGCAAGCTTGGTTGTGCTTATTCCTGGTGCGGAATTGGCCCGAACAGCTTCGACTGCTCTGGTTTTGTTAGCTATTGCCTCACTGGTCGCTATTGCCGCCTGGGCACCACGGGCACCTTTATGGGCTGGACGCGTGTGTCCGATCCGCAGCCCGGTGACGTTGTGGTCAACTCATACCACACCGGCATTTACATCGGTGGTGGTCAGATGATTCATGCTTCCGACTACAACACGGGTGTTATCATCAGCTCCGTTGCCGCCGGCATGAACAATAACTACATCTTCGTACGCTACTAAGTCATCTTACACAGCGTGTGGATGTGGACCTCGTGGCTTTAAGTCGCGAGGTCCATTCTTTTTTTCTCTCTCATCTTAGACGGCTATCTAGTATTCAAAACTAGATAGCCGTCCATTCGGTTTGCAAGAAGGCTATAATTGTTGATAAACAATTAGAAAGGACCCTCTATGAGCTGGGCACTTATCTCCGATTCAAGCTGCAACCTCCGTGATTGGCAACCGACCGCGCCCCATACCACCTTTGCATTTGCGCCCCTCAAAATTCGAGTGGGGGAGCGTGAATTCGTCGATGACCTTTCGCTCGATGTTCATAAGCTCAACTGCGCTGTTCAGGCGGAGACGAACGCTTCTTCGAGCGCTTGTCCCAGCGTAGGGGAGTGGGCCGAGCTCTTCAAATTGGCAGACAAGACCATCTGCATGCCGATCTCTGAGGGCGTGTCGGGCAGCTACAACGCAGCAGCCACGGCTCGCGATATGGTTCTTGCCGAGGAGCCCGACCGACAGATTCATCTAGTCAATTCACGCGCAGCTGGCGGCAAAATGGACCTCATTTTCTTGCTGTTCGACCGCTATCTTGCAAGCAATCCGAATGTCTCATTCGAGGATGCTTGCGCATACTTCGATAGCCTTGAACAGAACAGCAAAATCCTCTTCAGTTTGTGCAATTACGAAAACCTCGCCAAAGCCGGACGTATCCCTAAGGCAGCTGGCGTCATTGCCAACAAGCTCAATATCCGCATTTTGGGCACGGCGAGTGAGGCCGGTAAAATCGAACTCGTGGGGCACACGCGTGGGGAAAAGAAGATGCTCAACAAGATCATCGACACTATGGAAGCCGAGGGCTTTACGGGCGGTGAGGTCGTCATCGACCATGTGGAGAACGCATCGAGCGCCCAGGCGCTGGCCGATCGCATTATTGAGCATTGGCCCGACTCCAAGACCATCATTATGCCCTGCAATGGCCTGGATTCCTATTACGCCGAGATGCACGGCCTCATCATCGGCTATGGCATGGGCGTAGCTTCGGGCAAATAAAGTCCAACCAAGCAAAATACGGGCGGGACAAAGCGACAGACGGCTCTTTGTCCCGCCCGTTTTATACGTCGGCTAGCTATTAAACCCGTTGAACTTGAGATAGCTCATCAGGTACGCTTTCGAAACAAAGGATGAAACCGCACTGCGCACAAGCAGCGACTCACGCGTTACCTGATGCGCCGTATCGGGAACCGGCGTCTGCTCGACAGAAAACGCCGAACGAATCGATGCCTCGAGCTGATCGACCACATAGTCGAAGGCCGTCGGGGCATCGTAGCTCAAACGCTGAATGTTAAAGAGCGCCTGCACCGCAGCAATAGGTAGCACCTGCTTAAAGATGCAGATAGCGATCAGGCGGGCAATCTGCTCGCGACCATACTGCTTTTTGACCGGAGCAGGCACCAGGCCGACCTTCACGTAGTTATTGATCATCGATGGCGTAATGACAGGCTGCTCAACGCAAATAGACAGCGGCTCCATCCACAGCGCAACATACTCAATGACCTGGTCGCGGTAGAGCGTCACATTGGGCAACTGGTCATAGCGCGGCAGACTCAACGTATTGAGTTTGCGCACGATATCGGACTGAATAAATGCATCGGGCAGCACAGTGGGCTGAATATCCTCAGGCTTAATGCTGACCGACGAATCGGACATCGGGATAACGCGTTTGGCGTGGTTCATAAGGATCCTCCGTTCATTAGCTATATTGTATTCTAGGTTATCTAGTTTTGCATACTATATAGCAGGAAAGTAAAAGTGGTTGGACAGCACATTGATGCACCGTCCAACCACTTTGTTTTAAAGATAGCAACCTTACATAAGATATATTATCGTACTTATCTACGGAGAAATGCGTATGCGCTGGTTGCCGCTATGGCTCCGTCAGAAACCGCGGTCACAACCTGGCGTAAACGCTTGGAACGGATATCGCCAGCGGCAAATAGACCTGGCGTGCGGGTCGCCATGGATTCATCAGTCAGAATGCCGCCATCAGGCGCCAGATCGACTAGATGCTCAACAAGCTCGGTATGGGGTTGAGTCCCGGTATAGACAAAGATGCCAAAAGAGCCGGGTTCAAATGACTCGGTATGAATTTCCCCGGATGAATTGTCCATAAAGGCGATCGTCGTTGGCATGGCTTCGCCCGAGAGCTCCACAATACTAGTTTGGTACCTAACTGTAATATTGTCCTTTTCGAGTACTTTCTGAACAACACCATCAGGCGCACGGAACTGGTCGCGGCGCAGCACGATGGTCACACTGCCGGCAATGTCTGACAGGAACAGTGCCTCTTCGCATGCCGAATTGCCACCACCGATTACGAAGACCTGTTTGCCGCGGAAGAACATGCCGTCACATGTTGCGCAATATGAAACGCCACGACCGCGATACGTATCCTCGCCAGCGAAACCTGCCGGACGCGGCGTGGCACCCATGCAAGCGATAACGCTCGAGGCCAGCGTATCGCCCATATCGTGATGCACCGTAAACAGCGCTGCATCGGCATCGTAATCGATACCCGTAACCATGCTCCATGCGACCTGTGCTCCCAGGCCCTCTGCATGCTGCTGAAAACGCTCGCCGAGTTCGGCGCCACTCAAGAGCGGAATGCCCGGATAGTTCTCGACTTCATTGGTCGTGGCGATCTGTCCACCCGACATGCCCTGCTCAATCACGGTCGTCGTCAGGTTGGCACGCGCAGCGTAAATGGCGGCAGCATAGCCCGCGGGGCCTCCACCGATAATCGCAACATCAATCGGCTGATCGGTAGTCATGGAATATCCTCTCGTCGATACATTGACGTTCTTTGCGCTCATACCCAAATTTACGTGAACATGACACTCATGCACTACAATGTTAAATCGCGTAACAAAGCTGAAGGGGAGTTATCGATGGATCAAACGCAGACGGGCAATAGTGCTCCCCTGCCCATGCAAACCACTCCCCAACAGGAGCAAATGACCGTTTTACCTGCACAAAAACCCCTGGTAACCATTGTGCACGCATCGGTTGGATCGGGCCACAAAGCCGCCGCCAACGCGATTGCACAAGCATTTGACCTTATCCGCGGCACCGAGGGAATCCCTGAGGATATTGAAATTGAAGTCCTGGATATCCTCGATTTTGGACGCATTAGGTTCGATGGTAATAAAACAGCAGCGTCGTTTACCGGCGCCACGCGTCCCATTTACGACCTGACCTGGCGATATACGCTTACAGGACATCTGCTCTGGGGCGGCGGCACGGCATGGTCACGAATTATGTTCCCCGCCTTCAACGAATACGTCCGGACCCGCAGGCCCATAGCCGTGGTCGCAACACACATTACGGCGGCCAACGTCGCTGTGGGCGCCCGCGTCATCACGGGTATTGATTTTCCGGTTATCTGCGTGCCGACCGATTACGAAGTCGAAGGATTTTGGCCCCACAAGGACACCGACCTATTCTGCGTAGCCAACGAGTTTATGGCCGAAACGCTGCGCCCGCGCAAGGTTCCCGAGTCAAAGATCCGCATAACGGGCATCCCCATCCGAGCCGGTTTCGATTCAGATTACAAACGAGAAGATGAGCTCAGCAAGTTCAATCTCCCCATAGACAAAACCGTCGTATTGGTGATGGCCGGCGCCAGTTTGCCCCAACCATACGTGCGTTTCCGTGCCGCGATGGACCACACGCTCCCCTTCTTACGCAGCTTTGAGGACATGCACTTTGTCTTTTTACCGGGCAAGGATAAGGAATACGCCACCCGCCTCAAGACGCTCTTCGACGCCATGAAGCTCGACAACGTGACGGTACTGGACTACGTAGATGACATGGCGGCCCTCATGCACGGCTGCGACCTGGCAATCCTCAAATCGGGCGGACTCACGGTCACCGAGTGCCTGTGCGCGCATCTGCCGATGATCCTGCTGGGCAAATCATACGGCCAGGAAAAGGCCAACACCACGATGCTCACCGGAATGGGCGCCAGCATGCATGTCACCACCGCACGAGAACTCATCGTGACGTTGCGCCATCTCCACGATCATCCGGAGTCGCTCAAGGCGCTGCTCATCAATGGCGAAGTCCTGCGCCGCCCCCACGCAGCCGAGGACATCGCCATCGCAACCATGGAGCTCGTAGGCAAGCCCCAAAAACGCAAACGAGCCTTCTGCCGCTTCTACTGGGGAGGAAAGCCCGCGCACATCCGCTAGTCGAATGTCCGCCGCTCTGTCGGAGCCGCCCTTATATCATTCCATGCTCAAACATTCTCGCTTCGCTGCGAAACTGCGCGTGGAACGATATAAGGGCGGCTC
>OBWF01000709.1_pt1 | contig 12143 bp, 5 predicted proteins | sample 1495211 | NCBI WGS metagenome assembly OBWF01 (sample SAMEA2580051, study PRJEB22360) | human gut metagenome | reverse complement strand
GGCGAAAAGGCGGCTATTATAACTTGATACAATGTGCGCAAACTTGTGCTCTGTTTGTGCGTGAATGAATGCTATGTGTTGATATATAGATGTTTATAATGTGCTTTATTTCTCCTTTCTGTTCTATAAATGAGCATTTTCATTTTGACATAATTTTGTCACTTCTGCGGAATATTCTTAATATTAAAAGTTTTTAATTTGCTTCCGCTTATAAGAATTATATAGGCGATTGATAACCTTAGTATTAATTAAAAAAAACAAAGTAACATGAATTTGTTTGAAATGGAAAAACATCACACAAAGACATTGTGGCTATTGGCATTACTGCTAACATTTAGTACAGTAGTGTGGGCACAAGGTACTCCTGTAACAGGGCGTGTGTCTGATGAAAAAGGCGAATTGCTCATTGGAGTGAGCGTTCAGGAAAAAGGTACTACGAATGGTACCATAACAGACACCAATGGTCAGTATAATCTGAAACTGACGAGTAACAATCCCATTCTTATCGTATCCTATATAGGATATAAATCACAAGAGGTAAAAGTAGGCAAACAGAAAGTGCTGGACGTAATTCTTGCAGAAGATGTATCGTCACTGGACGAAGTGGTAGTTGTGGCTTACGGACATCAACGTAAAGTATCGGTAGTAGGTGCGCAGTCATCTATGAAAATAGAAGATATAAAGATGCCGACAGCTAATTTATCTTCTGCTATTGCTGGACGTTTGCCGGGTGTAGTAGCTGTGCAACGTTCAGGAGAACCGGGGCATGATGATTCCGATCTTTGGATCCGTGGTATTTCTACACTGGCGGGTCAGAACTCTAAACCACTGGTATTGGTGGATGGTGTGGAACGTAGTTTCAATAATATCGACCCTGAAGATATTGAGTCGTTTACGGTGCTGAAAGATGCTTCTGCCACAGCTGTATATGGAGTACGCGGTGCTAATGGTGTAATTCTGATTAAAACCAAACCGGGTAAGGTGGGCAAGCCGCAATTCTCAGTAGACTACTATGAAGGTTTTGTGACATTGACAAAGAAACCTGAAATGGCGGATGCCTTTACGTATATGGATGCTGCCAATGAAGCGTATATGGATACTAGAGGCAGTATGTTATATTCTCCTCAATATATTGAGGCTACGAAGAAAGCCCATGGATTACTACCGAATGATAATCCACTGATGTTCAATCCTTATTTGTATCCGAACGTTGATTGGATGAACGAATTATTCAATGACTGGGGACATAATCGTCGTGTAAATGTAAGTGTGCGTGGTGGGGTACCTAATGCCACTTACTACGTTTCATTGAGTTATTATAATGAAAAAGGTCTGACACGTACCGCTGAAATGGAGAACTATGATGCTAACATCCGTTACGACCGCTACAATTATACCGCTAATTTGAACTTGAAGCCAACAGAAACGACTACTATTGATTTGGGCTTCAATGGTTTCCTTTCTATGGGTAACTATCCGCAGCAATCTACCAGTGACTTGTTTGCGTCAGCTATGGAGATTAATCCGGTCTATTTGCCGTTAATGATGCCTGATGGTTCTGTACCAGGTATCTCTACCAATGGTGACCTCCGTAACCCGTATGCCGATTTGACTCGTCGTGGTTACAAAAATGAAGCAAGAAATCAGTTGAACTCCAACATTCGTTTGACGCAAGACCTTGGTTTCTGGAAGTGGAGTAAAGGGCTTACCGCCTCTGCCATGTTGGCTTTCGACGTGCATAACAGTCGTGACCTGAAGTATAACAAGCGTGAAGATACTTACAATTTTGCCGGAACTAAAGACGAAAACGGATTGTGGAATGATGATGTATTTGATGCAGATGGCAATTATCGGTATGCACTGACCTATACAGGACATAAAGATCTTGCATTTGACCAGGGCGCTTCCGACTCTAGAAGTACTTACTTTGAAGCTTCTTTAAATTACGACCGTTCGTTCGGTTTGCATCGGATAGGTGGTCTTTTGCTTTATAACCAAAAGATTTACCGTTCGAGTTCTGATAATCTGATCGGTTCTTTGCCCTATAAGCAACAAGGCTTGGCCGCCCGTGCTACTTACTCATGGAACGACCGTTATTTTTTCGAGGCAAACCTTGGGTATAATGGTTCCGAGAACTTCAGTCCAGAAAAACGTTTCGGTTTCTTCCCTGCATTTGGTCTTGGCTGGGCTATCTCTAATGAGGCTTGGTGGGAATCTTTGCAAGAAACTGTTTCTTACTTTAAAGTGCGTTATACAGATGGCTTAGTTGGTACGGATGCTGTAACAGGACGGCGTTTTATGTACCTAGACCAGATGGCGAGCGTAGATGGTTATCGTTTTGGCGACCAGAATAACGGTGTTGGTGGTTGGGGGTTCAGCAAGTACGGAGCCAATGTCGGTTGGTCTACTTCCCGCAAGCAAGACTTAGGTGTTGACTTAAAATTTTTCAAAGACAATCTTTCGCTGACATTAGATATCTTTAAAGAACATCGTAAAGACATCTTTATTACCCGACGCGTTATTCCTGATTATTCCGGGTTCGTAGAAATGCCTTATGCTAATTTGGGAGTGGTAGACAATAAGGGTTTTGAAGCTACATTGGAATATACACAGCAACTCGGTAAGAAATGTTTCCTGACTGTCCGTGGTAACTTCTCATGGAATGAAGATAAAATTATAGAGAACGATGATCCCCGGGTACAGTATCCGTGGATGGAAAAAAGAGGAACGAACGTGAACGGACGTTGGGGATGGATCGCCGAAGGGTTATTCACTAGTGAAGAAGAGATCATGGACCATGCCAAGCAGTTTGGTGAAGGGCATCCGGGACAGATTTCGAAAGTGGGTGATATCAAATATAAGGATTTAAATGGTGACGGAGTAATTGACGATTATGATAAATGTCTGATAGGTCAGGGTGACGTACCTAAGATTTATTATGGTTTCGGTGCAGATTTACAATTAGGTGATTTCTCTGTCGGTGCGCTCTTTGCCGGAAATGCCAAGGCAGACCGTTGTTTGGGAGGAAATGCCATGTATCCTTTTAATGATGGTTCAGGTATTACGAACTTGTTTGCAAACATTACTGACAGATGGTCTGCTGACAATCCGACTAATCAGGATGTATTCTATCCTCGTTTGCATCATGGAAACAATGCGAATCAAAATAATATGAAAACCAGCACATGGTGGCAGAAAGATGTCAGTTTCCTGCGTCTGAAACAGTTGACTATTGCTTACCAACTCCCGAAGAAGTTGATTAATCAAACATTCCTGAAGAGTGCGCGTATTTATGTGATGGGCACCAACCTATTGACATTCTCTAAGTTCAAATTATGGGATCCGGAGTTGAATACCAATAATGGTACTGCTTATCCTAATGTACGTACTTATTCAGTAGGTGTGAATGTAAGTTTTTAATAATAATCAGTTAGCAAGAAGGATATGAAAAATATATTTAAAATAGGAACTTTGGCGCTGTGTTTGGTGGTCGGACTTAGTTCGTGCAATGATTTCTTCGATGCAATCCCCGGTGAACAATATGACTTGGAGGATACGTTTACTAATCGCTCGAAGACAGAACAGTTTTTGAATAATGTGTATAATTATGTGCCCGATGAAACATTAGAACGTTCTGCAAGGAATACGATGTCGGGGATCTGGACAACCGGTTCGTTGGAATGCAAGCTTTCATGGGACGGAAATAATGGTAGCGAATGGGCTTCCGGAGCCACCTATGCAGGTTCCTCATGGATAAACTTTTGGTACATCGAGTATTATAAAGGAATTTCTCGTGCCAGTACATTTATCATGAATGTAGACCGTTGTTTGGAAGCTTCGGCCGCACAACGCAAACAGTGGAAAGCGCAAGCCAGAGCTTTGCGTGCTTTCTATTACTTCATGATTTTCCGTTCCTACGGCCCATTTGTGATTTTGGGGGAAGAACCAATTCCATTGGATATTTCTACTGCTGAACTGCTGAAAGAACGTAATACGGTAGATGAATGTGTGGCTTTTATGGCGAAGGAATTTGATGATGCGGCAAATGAGCTTCCTGATAGATATGACGGATCCAATTTGGGACGTATAGACAGAGCTGCATGTAAAGCTTTCAAAGCGAAAATGTTGTTGTATGCGGCAAGTCCGCTATTCAATTGTAATCCCGATTATGCCGCCATCGTTAATCCGGAAAGTGGCAAGCAACTCTTTCCGCAAGATAAATCGCAGGAAAAAGCGAAATGGGAGGCTGCACGTGATGCTTACAAAGAATTCTTTGATGAATACGGTAACACTTTCTCTTTATATACGGAGAAGACAGCCGATGGAAAGATTGATTTCTATGAATCTTATAGAAAAGTGACATCGGGAGTTTTGTACGGTACAGAGAATAAAGAACAGATTTTCATTCGCTTGGCAGACCATGATTACCGGGCTTACGAAACCACGCCTTATCACAAGGGGTACGATGATAATAATGGTGCTTTGAGAGGTGGTCTGGGATTTGGTGTACCTCAGGAAATGGTGGACTTGTACTTTATGAAAGACGGTCGCCGGATTGTTGACGATACGAACTATAAGGAATATGAGGGGGTACCTTCTAATGAATATTTGGGATGGTCGAGTGACTATACTGACGAAGTAGTTCCTTCCAGAACCTACTTCAAGAGCAATTCGAATCAAACATTGAAACAATGGGCTAATCGCGAACCGCGTTTTTATACGAACATTACATTCCATGGTTCTACTTGGTTGAAGACAGATACTCCGCGTGGAGAAATAACCACAGAACTGACTTATAACGGTAATTCCGGTTATGCTAATGCCAATTGGGATGCCCCTTACACGGGTTATGGTATGCGTAAAATGGCTTCAAAAGAAGGACGTAGCGGGGCTAACAGGCATTGTGCAACTTTGCTTCGTTTGGCAGACATGTACTTGGGGTATGCTGAAACGTTGAGCGCTTGTGACCAACGTAATGAAGCGATTAAGTATGTAAATAAGATACGCGCCCGTGCCGGTATTCCTGGATATGGTGCGGTAGGTACTAAGGACGATAATGGATTTGCATGCATTCCTTATGAAGATACACGTGACGGAGTGGACAAACGTATTCATCGTGAACGTTTGGTTGAGCTGATGTTCGAATGGAATCATTTCTTTGATGTACGTCGTTGGAAAGTAGCCGATATGGCTGTAGGCGATGATTGGATTTATCCTAAATATCATAGAGGTGGAGAAGGCGGACCTATTCATGGTATGGCTTTCCGTTCGGATGCTCCTGCATTTTTTGAGAAGGTAGTAGTAGAAACACGTACATTTTTGCCTAAACATTACCTCTTCCCGATTCCTGACGAAGATGTACGTCGTAATCCGAAGATGGTACAAAATCTGGGATGGACAACGGAGTAATATACTCCGGATGTCCGATCTGCGAATGAATGAAAGAAATTAATGAAAAGAAAAACAATGAAGATACCTCAAATAAGATGTAGCGATGTGAATGCAGTGAAGAGAATCATTTTTCTTTTGGTGCTGCTAATTCCCTTTTGTCTGGCAGGATGTTCGTCCGACGATGATGAAGGAGATAATGGAGGAGAAGGTCCGAACGAAGATGCTCCGGTTTCTTATGTACTTGGTTCGGGTAACACGAATATGCCCTCCAGTGGTACAATTATAGCGCAATATGCTGATGCTCCTGTCGGTTCGGAAATCAGACGTTTGGTAGACGATAATGCTGACACGAAGTATGTTACTTATCATAGTAGTTTCAACATCACTTGGAATGGAAATAGTAGTAAGGCTGTCACTGCCTATTCGTTGACCTCGGCTGCCGATACTCCCGAAATGGACCCGAAAGATTGGACACTCTATGGTTCTAATGATAATACTACGTGGACAGAACTGGATGCGCAGACAAACCAACTTTTTGCAGCGAGAAAAGAAGAGAAAAGCTATGAAGTGGATAATGCAACTTCCTATCGTTACTACAGACTTTCTGTTGAAGCGAACAATGGTGGTGCTGCCACGCAGATAGCTGAATGGAAACTGGTGGCCATGCGTTCATATACGGAGAATATCAACGACTTGATTGCTAGTAAAGGTTCCAGTACGTTTAGTGCGATAACTCCGATGGGCAGACAGCATGAGAATGACAGAGAAGCTACGGCAGCAGACTTGAAATGGCTTGCCGATCCTGCTGAAGAACCTGAACCATTTGGAGATGGTGGGACGAAGATGGCTTGGAATACATTCAATGTTGTATCCATTTATCCAAATGGAAATCCTGTGATGTCTGATGTAAATCAGCGTTGGGTAGGTGACTGCTGTGCTTGTGCGGTGATTGCTTCGATGGCATACCTCTATCCCCGTTTCGTAAAACACATTATCAAGGATAATATGGACAAAACATACACAGTTACTATGTATGACCCGAAAGGAAAACAAATATCAGTTGGTGTAGGTGGCGACTATTTTATCGGTAATAGTGGCGATTTAGGTGCCTTAGGCGGCAGAAATAAAGAAGTCACTTGGGCTACGATTCTCGAAAAGGCTATGATTAAGTGGAATCAGATCTATCAAGGTAGTTCTAATGTCGGTGGTATTGGTACTGAATATGTTTCTGCTATCTTTACCGGCGACGGGGAAAGTGTAGGTTTCGGTGCAAATGCATTGATTGCCGAAGACTTACAACGCGCGGTGGAAGTGTCGCTCAAACAGGGTAGACTGGTGATCGGTGGTTTTACAAGAAGCGGTGAACAGGTAGATCAAAATTGGCAGACGACCAGTGGGCATGCGTTTACGTTTATCTTGCCGGATGATAATACTCATCTTTTCAAGATGCGGAATCCTTGGGGAGGTACTACTGACGGTGTGATGAAAGTGAAGGATGACGGACGGATTCCGCCGATGATTGACTTACGTATTTGTGCGCCGGGAGCAGCCAAGAATTATGGAGTGGGACCGGACTTGGGAGGATATATACCTAATTTCTAATTTCAAATCTTAAAAGAAAAACATCATGAAGAAACTTATTTATATAATGTTGTCGTTGTGTTGCCTGGTTTTTTATAGTTGTGGCATGACGGAACCTTGGAAAGACTGGGAACATGAAGGTGACATGAGTGCAGACCGCTTGCGTCCTTCAGAGGTAAAAGAACTACTGTGTGCGGCAGACGGATGGAAAATGATTTATCAAGGAGTAACGTTCTACTTTCAGTTTGATGAAGAAGGAAATGTAGCATCGGATTCAGACGAAACGTTGTTGAAGAATGAGGTTGGAACAGATTATTCTCTGGATTTCCAGGGGGAAAAAGCGGTGTTGCTTACCTTGCTGAATGGAGGAATGCTACAATATTTGAACGAAAACTCGGAGACGACATTTGTCATTACGGGGTATTCTGATTCACAAATTACAGCTGTAGGACAGACGCATGGCAAAGAAATGATCTTGACTCCGGTCTCAACTGCAGCTTTGCAACAAGCTAAGGAGAGAAAACGATTGGCCATTATTGCTTATAATAAAGCACAGGCCATGGATTTGCTTAAGGGAGAGTTGAATAATGGTGTATTTCGTAGGTCATCCTCTTCTTTCCTTGCACACTATTTGATTATTTGCGACGAGAGCAATAATTGGAAAGTGAAGATTTCTGCAATAGATAACGGTGTGGTAAAACACACAGAGTATCCGATGATAATTGATACAACGAATGATGAAAATGCAGTGTTGACTTTGGGTAGCAATGTGACGGTAGATGGAATAAGTTTAAATAAACTCTATTACAACTATTTGAATGGTGAAATTGAAACTGACAATGCTAATGTTGTATGTGATACTCGGAAAGCCTCTGATATTGCAGCATGGTATGCAGATGGTTGGAAGACCCATATAGTAGATCAGGATGAGATTCATGCAGACTTTAAGGGAATCTTCCACTCTGGTGTGGAGTTTGATGATCGTAATCCGAGGAATTTGATTGCTTGTCCGTGGAGTGGTATGGGATCTTATATTGGCTTTGCGGTTACTATGACAGCAGATAATGCTACTGGTCGTATATTCATCAGCTTGGGCGAACCATATGATTTATTCGGATGGAATAATAATCCGGCTGATTATAACCGTGTACAGCAGGATTACAGTAAATTCCTCTCTTTCTGTGTTTCGGAAGACGGCTTCTATTGGAGTTATGATGACAACGACAGTATGGTGTATGTGCTAAGTGCTACAGGCGAGCGTTGGTTTAGAATGAAGAAGTAACCAGTCTTTGAAAAAAGCAAGAAAGTAAACAGAACATAATCTCGATTACTTTCTTGCTTTTGTTTTTGTTTGTACTCTATTTGTATTTTCTTATGGGCAATTATTTGATTATTAGTAATTTAATTTGTGCTCTGTTTGACTCCTAGTTCTCTACTCTGACATTCTCGCCCGGACGTGCTTTTTGTCACGTTAGAGTATAGTTATTAATTTTCTATTGCGTTAATTTGTAACGTGAATAATAACACTCGCTAATCTAATATTAATAGTTTAACTCTTATATCATGAATAAACAGAATGACTCTATTGTTGGGAGTCTCCTCTATCTTTGCGCAAAAGCAGCCGGTGGATTACGTGAATCCCCTGATGGGAACCGACTCCAAGATTTCGCTCTCCAACGGAAACACCTATCCTGCCATTGCACTGCCTTGGGGGATGAACTTTTGGATGCCGCAGACCGGAAAGATGGGGGACGGTTGGGCTTACACGTATGCTTCTGACAAAATCAGAGGTTTCAAGCAGACCCACCAGCCCAGTCCCTGGATCAATGACTACGGACAGTTCTCCATTATGCCGATGACCAAACAGCTGAAGATTGATCAGGACAGCCGTGCTTCCTGGTTTTCGCATAAGGCAGAGAAAGCAACTCCTTATTATTACAGTGTTTATCTGTCAGAGTATAACATGACAACGGAGATTGCCCCGACGGAGCGTTGTGCGTATTTCCGTTTTACTTTCCCCGAAGCGTCCGATGCTTATGTGGTAGTAGATGCTTTCGACCGTGGTTCGTATGTGAAGGTGATTCCTGAAGAAAATAAGATTGTAGGTTATACGAGACGTAACAGTGGCGGTGTTCCGCAGAATTTCAGGAACTACTTTGTGATAGAGTTCGACAAGCCTTTTACATTTAATAAAGTATGGGCGGACTACCATTTGGTAGAGACGCATCTTGAACTGCAATCCAATCACGTAGGTGCTGCCATCGGTTTTTCGACAAAGAAAGGAGAGCAGGTGCATGCCAAAGTGGCTTCCTCATTCATCAGCCCCGAACAGGCGGAACTGAATCTGAAAGAAATCGGAAACAAGACATTCGAACAGACCAAGGAAGCCGGACGTAAAGCTTGGAATGACGTACTGGGACGTATCAAAGTCGAAGACGATGATGAGAACCGGATGCGTACCTTCTATTCTTGTCTGTATCGTTCGGTATTATTCCCCCGTATGTTCCACGAAGTGAATGCGAAGGGTGAAACGGTACATTACAGCCCTTATAACGGTGAAATCCGTCCGGGATATATGTTTACCGATACCGGTTTCTGGGATACGTTCCGTTGCCTGTTCCCGTTTGTCAATTTGATATATCCTTCAATGGGAGAGAAGATGCAGGAAGGACTGTTGAATACATATCTTGAAAGCGGATTCTTCCCCGAATGGGCGAGTCCGGGACATCGTGGCTGTATGGTCGGAAACAATTCGGCTTCCGTAGTGGCAGATGCTTTTATGAAGAATGTGACCAAAGCGGATGCGGAGAAAATGTATGAAGGTTTGCTCAAAGGAGCCAACAGTGTACATCCGAGAGTTTCTACAACAGGGCGCCGTGGATACGAATATTATAATAAACTGGGTTATGTGCCTTACGATGTAAAGATTAACGAGAATGCGGCGCGTACATTAGAGTATGCATACGATGACTGGTGCATCTACCGAATGGGTGAAAAGCTAGGGCGTCCGGCAGAAGAACTGGAACTCTATAAGAGCAGAAGCCAGAACTACCGCAACCTGTTCGACCCTGAAACAAAACTGATGCGTGGCAAGAACGCCGATGGCACCTTCCAGACTCCTTTTAATCCGTTCAAGTGGGGGGATGCCTTTACCGAAGGAAACAGCTGGCACTATACGTGGTCTGTATTTCATGATGTACAGGGACTGGCCGATTTGATGGGCGGCAGAAAGATGTTTGTCAGTATGCTCGATTCTGTGTTCAACCTTCCACCGATATTTGATGATAGCTACTACGGAGGTGTGATTCATGAAATCCGTGAAATGGAAATTGCCAATATGGGTAACTATGCGCACGGCAACCAGCCTATCCAGCACATGATTTACTTGTATAACTATGCAGGCGAGCCCTGGAAAGCACAGTACTGGCTGCGTGAAGTGATGAACCGCCTCTACTTTGCCACTCCCGACGGTTATTGTGGTGATGAGGATAACGGACAGACTTCTGCCTGGTATGTGTTTACCGCTTTAGGCTTCTATCCGGTATGTCCGGGCAGCAATGAATATGTGATGGGTGCTCCTTATTTCAAGAAAGCGACGATCACACTGGAGAACGGCAAGAAACTGGAAATCTCCGCTCCTAAAAATAGTGATGCCAATCGTTACATCCGTTCGCTGAACTATAACGGTAAGAACTATACAAAGAATTATCTGAATCATTTCGACTTGCTGAAAGGCGGACGTCTGGTATTTGATATGGATAATAAACCGAATAAAGGAAGAGGTATTAACGAATCCGACTTCCCCTATTCCTTCTCTCGTGATAACAAGTAAGCAGGTATGAATAAGATGAAAAAGAAAGTATTGATGATGACTATGGCGGCGGTAACCTTGTCCGCCGTAGCTCAGCAACCGGTAGATTACGTTAATCCGATTATCGGAACCAATGGTATGGGGCATACTTTTCCCGGTGCTTGCACCCCTTTCGGATGGGTACAGCTGAGTCCGGACACAGACACAATTCCACATAATGTGAATGGAGCTTATCAGAAGAATGCGTATGAATATTGTGCCGGTTACCAGTATCGGGATAAAACCATCGTAGGTTTCAGTCACACCCACCTCAGCGGCACGGGACATTCCGACCTGGGAGATATATTGCTGATGCCTGCTGTCGGCGATGTAAAATTGAATCCCGGACGGGCGGACCATCCGGAAGAGGGTTACCGTTCGCGCTTCGATCATGCCACAGAGAAAGCGACACCCGGATACTACGAAGTGATGCTGGACGACTATGGCATTAAAGCGCAACTGACAGCTACTCAACGGACGGGTGTACATAAATATACCTTCCCGAAAGGAAAAGACGGTCATCTGATCCTGGACCTGGTGCATGGTATCTATAATTATGACGGCAAAGTATTGTGGGCAAACCTGCGGGTGGAAAACGATACATTGCTGACAGGATACCGCATCACCAACGGATGGGCACGTACGAATTATACCTATTTTGCCATTTCCTTGTCACAGCCGATCAAGGATTACGGATATAAGGATAAGGAAAAGGTATTGTACAATGGCTTTTGGCGTCGTTTCAAGCTGGAGAAGAATTTCCCGGAAATCACTGGTCGAAAGATCGTGGCTTACTTTAACTTCGAAACGGCCAAAGATCCCGAACTGGTTGTAAAGGTAGCCTTGTCGGCAGTCAGCACGGAAGGCGCTGTAAAGAACCTGCGTGCCGAGGCTTCCGGAAAGAGCTTCGAACAGTTGGCGGAAGCTGCACGGACAGACTGGAACAATGAACTGGATCATTTCGAAATAGAAGGTACACCGGATCAGAAGGCGATGTTCTACACTTCGCTTTATCATACCATGATTAATCCGTCCGTGTATATGGACGTAGACGGTTCCTATCGTGGTCTGGATCATAACATACATCAGGCGAAAGGATTCACTAACTATACTATATTCTCACTTTGGGATACATATCGCGCGGAACATCCGTTCCTTAACCTGGTGAAACCGGAACGCAATGCGGATATGGTGGAATCAATGATCAAACATGAACAGCAGAGCGTGCATGGCATGTTGCCGATATGGAGCCTGATGGGAAATGAGAACTGGTGTATGAGCGGTTATCATGCTGTGTCTGTACTGGCGGATGCAATAACCA
>OBWF01000690.1_pt1 | contig 12431 bp, 15 predicted proteins | sample 1495211 | NCBI WGS metagenome assembly OBWF01 (sample SAMEA2580051, study PRJEB22360) | human gut metagenome | reverse complement strand
CAAGCCAGAACAGACCATCCAGCGCAGTGACAATTAACCCGCTTTCCAGCGCCAGTTTCAGCCGTGCTGTCGGTGCTTTAACCTGCCCGGTTATATCAGTAAAACAAGGTGTCGTTATGCCATAGTGTACGCGGTCAGTTTACGCTTACTCAAGGGATGAGGGATAAATTTGATATTATTACCCTCTTTACTTTTTTGATATTCATCGCAAAACAGGAATTTTTCTGTTAAATAATCTGACTTTATTTGATATTTATCATCATTTTAATAATGCTCAACTGAAATACTCAGTATGTATGATCATGTCTCGTATTTTTCCAATATATCTCCATTTTATTTAAAACAAGGATTGCTATTGCGCGATTTTTTCTTTTCCATAGGTGGAGAAGAATTAATCAACACAGTAAAAAAACTTAACGATACGGGAGAGCACATCTCTGGTGATATTGAATATGATTTCAATTCTCTTTTTACAGGACCGGGGAAACTCCTTGCACCGCCTTATGCATCGGTATATCTGGATGAGGACATGCTGTTAATGGGTAATAGCACATTGTCCGTGAGAAATTTTATGCTGAACTATGGCATTAGAGTTTCGGATAATATTAATATACCCGATGATCATATTTCCTGTGAGATAGAGTTTATTATTTTGCTTTTGAGAAAAAGTCAGGAGGATAAACAGTATTTATCTGTTCTGAGACAGTTCTGTAATGAGCATTTTCTTTTATGGATACCTCCATTTATCGAGCGTATTATGAAAAATGCAAGAACAAATGAAATAAAGAATACAGCATTAATACTTAAATGCTGGGTTGAAAAACTAACGACAGGAATATAATTATGAGCAATGATTCAGGACAGATAAATCGCCGTTCCTTTCTGAAAGGAATGGCGATTCTCGGAACTCTGGCTGCTTTACCCGGAGGATTGTTAACCTCCCGCTGTGTCCTTGCACAACCGCCGATTCCTTTCAATCCCAAAAACTACAAAATATATAGAAATGCCTGCCCAAGAAACTGTTATGACACCTGTAGCCTGAAAACCTGGGTTAAAGATGGTGTTATTACTTATGTTGACGGTGCCAGTGAGTCCACATTTACCAATGGTGCTCCATGTATAAAAGGTCTTAGTTATCCCCGCAGAGTTTACAGCCCGGACCGAATAAAATATCCAATGCTTCAGGACGGCAGAGGTTCAGGTAAATGGCGCAGAATCTCCTGGGATGAAGCAATGCAGCGTATTGCAACAAAAATGCTGGAGATTAAAAAGAAAGACTGTTCCATGCTGGGAGTGGCGCTGACCAAGTATTCCGGAAAATTTGGCGTCCTTAATTATGCGGTCGAAGGCATGATGTCATCCCTGGGCTATACCTCCCGTTTTGTGGGTACACCATGCTGGCCTGCAGGAATTGATGCTCAGAATTACGATATGGGGGATATGTGGTGTAATGATCCGGAAGATATGGTCAAGTCCCGCTATATCATCATATGGGGAGCTAATCCGGCCTGGTGCTCAATGCACTCGATGAAATATATTTACAAAGCCCGGGAAAAAGGGGCAAAAATCGTTGTTATTGATCCACTTCTGACACAAACCGCAGCCAAAGCAGACCTTTACTTGCGTATACGTCCAGGCTCCGATGGTGCCCTTGCTCTTGGGATGTGTCGCCATCTTGTGGATGAAGGGCTTGTGGATAACGAATTTGTTACTCAGTATTCACATGGCTATGATGAGTTTGAAGACTATCTCCTCAACAATATTACCCTGGAGTGGGCGTCGACCGTTTGCGGTTTATCGGCAGAGACAATACGAACACTCGCGGAAGAATTTTGTGCACAGAAACCTTCCACCGTATGGATTGGATATGGAATGCAAAGGCATGTTAACGGGGGGGCTAATGTACGTGCCATTGATGCTTTTGTTGCAATGACCGGCAATATTGGCTTGGAAGGCGGTGGTGCCCGTTATGGACATCTACAGACCTGGGGATATTCCTACAACGCGATGCTGCAGTCTCCGCCAGAAGGCTCTGTTGGCTTTGTTGGAGCAACTGGGCCTAAAGGTGAGTTTCATGGCGCTGTTGCTGACGCTGAGGCGGCAGCCAGTTATTCAGATCGCCCATTGAATATTAACCAGACTGCACAGGAAATTCTTGATGCAAATGATCCGCCAATAAGGATGTTGTGGGTGGCCTGCAAAAATCCATTTGCGCAGGATTTCGACAGAAACAAAATGCTGAAGGCTTTTGAAAAACTGGAAATGGTTGTCTGTGTTGATCAGTTTTTCAATGAAACTGTACAACATGCGGATATTGTTCTTCCATGTACAACCACGTTTGAAGAGTGGAACGTGGATTCTTCATACTGGCATTACTGGATCAGCATTAATGAACCTGCAATCAAGCCAATGTATGAGTCTAAATCTGACCTTGAGATTGCCACTCTCCTTTCCAGAACAATTAACAAGCTGGAGGAAGGCTCATGCACATTCCCTCAGGAGTTTGAACCCAAAAAATGGCTTGATAAGGAGTTTAATGAAGGAATGGCAAAAATGTTTGGTATATCCTCATGGGAAGAACTTCTTGATGGCCCCCGTAAAGCCATAATGCCAAGTTCCGCTGCATGGTATGACAGAAAATTCAAAACACCATCTGGTAAATATGAATTTAAGTCAGAGTTATGCGAAAAAAATGGACATACTGCCCTGCCTGAATATAAACCAGCAGCCCGGGGAAAAAGAGCATTCCATTTATTCACTCCACATGTGCAGTATGGAATACATTCGCAGTTTATAAATCTTGACTGGATGCAGGTTTTCTATCCAGAACCATTTGTCTATCTTCATCCAGATGCTGCCGCACAAAAAGGGATCAGAGAAAATTCTCTGGTGAAGGTTTTTAATGATGCAGGTGAAGTGGAGTTACGCGCCAGAATTACCACGAATGTCCCGGCAGATTTTCTTGTAATGTATGAAGCCTGGTTCCCCGGACGTAAGTTCAATGTACAAAATCTGGTTGAGGATACACCAGCAGATATGGGACTGATGAAAACAGGAGCGCCAGGTGCGGCAATCCACAGCCAGTTTGCTGATATTGAACTGATTAGTCATGAAGGAGTGAGCTAATGAGACGGGCATTTTTAGTTAACAGTGATAAGTGTATTGGCTGTCGTGGATGTGCAATGGCGTGTAAGAGTTTTAATCAGCTTGAGCCTGAACGGTACTGGCGTAATGTCTATCCACTGAGTAAAGAAATATACCCACATGAAGAAAGGGCATTTTTCTCTCTTGCCTGTAACCATTGCGAAAACCCTGCCTGTCTGGCAGCCTGTCCGGTGGAAGCCTATACCAGACGAGAAGATGGTATTGTGGTTCATAATCCGGAGCGCTGCATTGGTTGTAAAAACTGTATCCGTAGCTGTCCTTATGGTGCGCCACAGTTCAATGAAGAAACACAAAAAGCAGAAAAATGCAGTATGTGCTACGAACGCCTGGATGAGGGAATGAACACGGCATGTATTGATGCCTGTCCGGTAGGGGCTATCACATTAATAGACCTTGATGAAACCCCTCATCCTGAAAATTCGGTCCAGTATCCCCCGGGATACCCACATATGCCTGAACTGAATCCCGGAACACGTTTCATTATGCCACGTCTGCCAGGATTCCCGGAGGAAAAATAATGGAAAAGTATGAACTCCCGTTGGTTATTTTTACGGTACTCAGCCAATTATCGGTAGGAATGACTCTGGCGCTGACATACAGTCAGTGGAGAGATGAGGCATTAATAAAACGCCAGTTATGGCTTATGAACCTCGTTGTATTCAGCATATCCGGACTTGCTGCATTATTGCATCTGGCACATCCATTACATGCATACAGAGCATTATTTAATCTATCAAATGCATGGCTCAGCAGAGAAATCCTGTGCGCAATGATTTATGGAGGTACTCTGGTATTGTGTTTTATCCAGAATAAAATGAAGGCTGCATCTTTAATAGCAGCGTTATGTGGTGTGATCCTTGTTTGGGTTCAGGGAATGACTTATGCCGCTCCAGCCATGCCCGCGATTGCAAACGGTTTCACGATGATTCTGTTCTTTCTCTCTGTATGGGTACTGGGTGCAGCAGTGACACTGCTTCTCGGCTTTGACAGACATGTGAATATCTTGAGACAAGGAATGGTGGCAGTAATTGTTCTGTTGTTTACGGCCTCTGCGATATGGCGCAGCGGTAATGTCATTATGCAACAGACAGCTAATAACTGGCTGACTTCGCCGTTATTTGCTTTGTGCATCGTAAGTATGTTAGCAGGGCTGTTCGTGAGCTGTCGATATTCCAGAGCACATAAACTCATACTTTCACTAATTGTTATCAGTTTGATAACAGGGCGACTGGTTTTCTTTGGTGAAACCGTTAGTACAATTAATAATATGGGTTCCTTGTTCTGAATTAATAGCTCTGCATTTGCACTGACGTGTCCCCAGAAATGCGCGGATAAATAAAGATGTGATCTACTGATTTGTGCAATTAATTCAGACACTGATTCACCCACGGTGCCACCAGTCTGTCGGTTTCTACAGACGTCAGTCTGGTGGCACCACTGACAACAATGCGTGACACCGTAAAGCAGGGGCCTTCAGTACCGGCAGACGTTTCCGGAGACGGCGCACTGCGCTCCAGCGCATCACGCTGACGCTGGTTTTCATCCAGCAACTGCTGCTGTTGTTGCTGAATTGCACTGCGGTCACCCGGAGACAACATGGCTGCCGGAGACGAAAAAGAAAGAATGCAAAGGCCGGGGAGGAGGGAAAATAGCGTGCCACCGGAGAGAAAGTGCGGAGCTTAAATGCGCACTGACCGGAAACCATACCAGGCAACAAATTTCTGTTCGCCAGTAAGTTATCTGAGGTAGCCTGAGTTTAACGGACACTCCTTCCTGAAATAGAATGGCATCAGAAGGAGCTAATAATGAGCAGAAAAACCCAACGTTACTCTAAAGAGTTCAAAGCCGAAGCTGTCAGAACGGTTCTTGAAAATCAACTTTCGATCAGTGAAGGCGCTTCCCGATTATCTCTTCCTGAAGGCACTTTAGGACAATGGGTTACCGCCGCCAGAAAAGGGCTCGGTACTCCTGGTTCCCGCACGGTGGCTGAACTGGAATCTGAAATTCTGCAACTGCGTAAGGCGTTAAATGAAGCTCGCCTTGAGCGAGATATATTAAAAAAAGTAACTGTAGATTCAATTGGTCAACGCAACAGTTATGTGAAAACATGGAGTTGCGGAGGTTTTTTGAATGAGACGAACATTTACAGCAGAGGAAAAAGCCTCTGTTTTTGAACTATGGAAGAACGGAACAGGCTTCAGTGAAATAGCGAATATCCTGGGTTCAAAACCCGGAACGATCTTCACTATGTTAAGGGATACTGGCGGCATAAAACCCCATGAGCGTAAGCGGGCTGTAGCTCACCTGACACTGTCTGAGCGCGAGGAGATACGAGCTGGTTTGTCAGCCAAAATGAGCATTCGTGCGATAGCTACTGCGCTGAATCGCAGTCCTTCGACGATCTCACGTGAAGTTCAGCGTAATCGGGGCAGACGCTATTACAAAGCTGTTGATGCTAATAACCGAGCCAACAGAATGGCGAAAAGGCCAAAACCGTGCTTACTGGATCAAAATTTACCATTGCGAAAGCTTGTTCTGGAAAAGCTGGAGATGAAATGGTCTCCAGAGCAAATATCAGGATGGTTAAGGCGAACAAAACCACGTCAAAAAACGCTGCGAATATCACCTGAGACAATTTATAAAACGCTGTACTTTCGTAGCCGTGAAGCGCTACACCACCTGAATATACAGCATCTGCGACGGTCGCATAGCCTTCGCCATGGCAGGCGTCATACCCGCAAAGGCGAAAGAGGTACGATTAACATAGTGAACGGAACACCAATTCACGAACGTTCCCGAAATATCGATAACAGACGCTCTCTGGGGCATTGGGAGGGCGATTTAGTCTCAGGTACAAAAAACTCTCATATAGCCACACTTGTAGACCGAAAATCACGTTATACGATCATCCTTAGACTCAGGGGCAAAGATTCTGTCTCAGTAAATCAGGCTCTTACCGACAAATTCCTGAGTTTACCGTCAGAACTCAGAAAATCACTGACATGGGACAGAGGAATGGAACTGGCCAGACATCTAGAATTTACTGTCAGTACCGGCGTTAAAGTTTACTTCTGCGATCCTCAGAGTCCTTGGCAGCGGGGAACAAATGAGAATACAAATGGGCTAATTCGGCAGTACTTTCCTAAAAAGACATGTCTTGCCCAATATACTCAACATGAACTAGATCTGGTTGCTGCTCAGCTAAACAACAGACCGAGAAAGACACTGAAGTTCAAAACACCGAAAGAGATAATTGAAAGGGGTGTTGCATTGACAGATTGAATCTACAACAGCGTATTTTGCACAGGAGTCGCTGAAAAATACGCGTTAATCGAACAATGGCGACAACAATTTCCCATTGAAGCGATGTGTCAGGTATTTGGTGTATCCAGGAGCGGTTATTACAACTGGGTACAGCATGAACCCTCAGACAGAAAACAAAGTGATGAGCGGCTAAAACTGGAGATTAAGGTGGCACATATCCGCACTCGCGAAACATATGGAACCCGGCGGCTCCAGACGGAGCTGGCAGAGAATGGCATCATGGCAGAATTATTAACGGGCATGGAACAACCTGCAGTGGCGGATGAAATCGAAGCCAATTACCGGGATGATCTGATTGAAATCCTTGAGGTGCCATCCACAACCATTACACATTACCAATATTTAGATAGTGAAATTAATAATGCGTAACTATATTATTTTTGCAATTAGTTTTTTTCTATCCTTTGTTAATTTTATGATATTTTATAGTTTCCCGTTCAGGATAGAGCAAATTGGATTAACCAGTAGTGTTGCCGGAGTGATAGTTGGTATAGCGGCATGTCTTACTTTAACTATGAGACTTGTATCTGGGGTTATTATTGACAAGTTTCGGCTTCGCTGGGCATTATCCTCTGCTGCGCTCCTGTATTGTTTTTCAATCATGTTAATCAGTTCAGATACTGCGCTTAATGTTTTTATCGGGCGACTCACACTAGGCGCTCTCCTTGGTACTATGTCTACATTGTTAATGTACCACTCATTGATAACGAGTAAAAATGGCGAGGAAAAATCAAAAAATGTATCGTTAATCACCTTTTTTAACGTATTGCCAACTTGTCTTGCACCATATATCGCGTTGAAGTTGACTCAGGAATGGGGAGCTGAGAGTGTCACTCTTATAGCTCTTTATCTTTTCATTATTTGCGCTGTATTGGCAGTACTGTTGGACTTTCATTCTGGAAAAAATATTCTTATTGCTGAGCATGAACCCACATCAATGACAAGTAGCATTAAGGGATTACTTGCATTATGTGAGCTAAGAACAGCAGTATATATATTAGCTCTTGTTTATGTTATCAGCGGAACGACTATCACTTTTCTGCCTTCTTATCTAATGAGTGCTGGCATAGAAGATCCGGCTCCCTATTTTTTAATTTTTACACTTTGCATGATGCTACCGCGATTATTCCTGAAAAAGTACATGCCTAATAGCTCACGGTTTCCGGTGTTTTTTATAGGATTATGTAGTCTTATGGCCGTTGCCGGAACTTTATGTAATTATTTTCTACCCGGAACAGGTATATGGTATATTGCTGGAGCCGTATTATGTGGTACCACGTTGGGTATTATCTATCCCGCGATCATGTCTTATGTGGTTTGTACGGCGTCATCCAGCCTTTCCGGTACATCTTCATCTCTGGTTGCAGCCGCAGCAGACCTGGGGGTAATCGTATCGAATTTTTCACTTGGCATCATTGGGATGTCATTTGGTTTAAAGGCCGCAATGCTGCTCCCTGTTGCCACATCCGGTATGGCCCTTTTTCTTCTCCTGGCAAGGGCAGTTTCTCCAACATTAATTAAAAAGGAACCTTCTGCATGAAAACTGTTATTTTTTTGTCTGACTATGAAGACGAAGTGGAGTATCAGGCTGTATTCGACTTTTTGGTTAGTGATAATATTCGTGGGATCACAGTAAAGCCCTGTGAAGTTAGTATTACTAATAGTCCCTCAGGTTGCCAGTTTTATTTCAGAGGGGAAGAGCTTAAACCAGATTTAGTTATCGGTTATTCCTATCTCGATGATTTAATCCCGGCATTCAAATTAATGAAACTCTGGAGAATGTCTGGCGTTAAAGTTCTGAACGGACCTGAAGTACTTTTTTCGGGTCAGAACAAGGACCTTGCCTCTGCCATGTTTAATTCTTCCGACGGGATCAGGCATTTGCCATACTATAAATTTTCAACACTTCCGGAACAGTCGAAGCTTGAGAATATTGGATTCCCTCTCGTAGCTAAGCCCGTAAATGGCGCCTGTGGTTGTGGATTATTCAAGTTTGATAATTACACAGAACTGTGTGAGTGGGTTCAGGAAAATGGTAATGTTATCAGTAATTATTATGTGCAACCATATATAGCGAAACAAAATAACGAAGATTACCGCGTCGTGGTGATAAACCATAAAGCATGCTACGCCTATTCCAGACGAGGGGTAAATGGTCATTGGATAACAAACCTTACCCAGGATGGGTCTGCTAGAATATTTAAACTTCATGAGCTTCCAGATGGTCTGGTTAAAATGGCTGAAAGAAGCTCAGAGGTTGCCGGAGCTCTGTTCTGTGGCGTGGATATAGCATTGGATGAAACAGGTCAACCATTTATTATTGAAGCAAACACCTGTCCTGCTATTAAAATCAGTCGCTATTTCCCAGGGGCTGATAATACAGTTGAAAAAACATTCGCTGATTTTATTCGTCAGGAGTTGATCAGGCATGAGATTTGATTCTCCTTCAAATGAAAATCTGGCTGATGACCTGGTGCAGCCACTCATAACAGGATGGGCAAAATCACGTGCAGGTAAAAATGTTACGGTGATACATGAACATGGGCGTACACATTGTGTTTTTAAAACGCCTATTGGTGGCCAGTCTCGTGACAGGGAATCATTCTACTGGGAAAATACCGACATCATTGAGTCCGCACGTAATTTTCATCAGGAACGTCAGCATTTTTTATCTATTTTCGGTAATGAAAATCTGCCAGATACTGTGGTGTCTGCTGCCGGATATAAGCTTCTTGTACGGGAGATGTTGATGTACCGGCCAGTGAGGAAAGATCTTAATTCGGGGGAGACTTCTGTAAAGCGAATCAGTCATTCGGACGAGGCAGATTGGTTTAACCAGCAAAAAGGCCATAAATTCATTTTACCTGAGCATCTTGACGATAATGATGTCTATGATTTCTATACCTGTGATGGCGGCGTGCTAACTTCCTGTGCACGAGCCATTCATCAGAACAATTTCTTTGTTGTAGATGATGTTTATACGCATCCGGAATATCGCCGTAAAGGACTGGCATCGCAGATCCTTACAGAAATAGCGACAACGGCATTTCAGGCAGGAGCATACGCAGAGATTCTCATTGCCAGTGAGGGGGGGATCCCTTTATACCTCAAAGAAAATTTCCTCGCCGTTGCCCCGCTTCGGGTATTTAGCATGAACAATTAATGAGTCAGAGTAGGGGTTAACATGAATATTATCGCACTGGAAGCACTGACATTCGGGCTGGGGCATTTATCCAGCGCGGCCCGTAAAAATGGCTGTAGACTGACCCTTTTGACCCGTGATAAATCAGTCTACGACTACGAATTATCTCAACAAGAGACGGGTGACGTTACTGTTATCGAGCTGGACACATTTAATAATGAGAATGTGGTCGCAGCGCTCCAGCACGAACCGGATATTGCTGGCATCCTGAGTACGACAGATACGTGGAGTTTCCACTGTCTGGAGATCAGCAAAAAACTGGGGCTGCCTCACCACGATCCCTACGTAATTGGGCTTGTCAGAGATAAATACCGCCTTCGCAACCATCTTTATAATGAAGGGTTGTCTTCATGCACGAGTAAACTCGTCAATCCACGGGATTACGAGCGTGAGGTTGTTACAGCTGATGTGAAATATCCCTGTATTGTAAAGGATACTGCAGGTACGGGAAGTCAGTATGTCTGGATAGCTTATAATGAGAATGATCTTCTCACCGTTCTCGATCATGCTTCAACCCAACCACTTCGGGGATTACTCACCATTGAGCCCTTTTTTTCAGGAACCTTATATAGTCTTGAAACCCTCAGCTGGGAGGGAGAAACCCGTCTGATAGCCATTACTAGTCGAGTTATTTCTCCAGAGCCGTTGTTTCGGGAAGAAGCATTTTCATCACCCGTACATTTCCCGGATGCCCTGATGGATTCTTTAGAAACATGGATCAGAAAAGTTCTTTCAAGTATCGGGTATCAACGGGGTTTTGCACACACCGAATTCATGATCACCGGCGATGGATTTGAGGTTATTGAGATTAACCCCCGACTCGGTGGTGTTCAAATAGGTGAAGCCCTTTGCCGATCATTCGGTATAAATATTTATGAATCTTGGGTAGAGATGGCATTAAATAAACGCCCAGAACTGATGGACATGCATCTCCGGGATAAAAAAGGTATTGGTCAGCTTATCGTTTATGCTGAGCAGAGTGGGATATTTTCTCATATTGAAGGTCTGGACAGACTGGTAAATCACCCTGGGGCCCCTGTGTTCTACCCAACGGCAGTTAAGGGAAAACGTATCGATACTATTGATGATCAGCGTGCGAGCATCGGTATTTTGCTTGCTGAAGGGGATTCATCAGAAATAGCCCTTCTTAATGCGTATGCCGCACGGAATAAATTAAAAGTGGTCATGAAAAGTACTGATGAATAACTAGGCAGGTTTTCATTTAAGAAATGGATATCAAAGATATATTCACCAGTCGGTGAAGAAAAGTCCGGTCCATGTTGGCCGGACTTTTGCCCTCTCAGACATTGATGTCCCGCATAAGATGAACCGTAATATTCTGGCGAACTCATATTGACGCGTTTTTCGGGCGCATCATCAGCGATGCATACGAATGATCGCAGTCTGACGATGGTTGATTTATTCTGTTGCGCCGGGGCGACCGCCAGGCTGGTATCGGAGGCGGGTTCTGAAGAACTGAGTCGGGTAATTGCGTCAGGTCGCGAAGGTAAGCGTAAACTGACCGCCGTATGTAGCCATTAAGCCAGTATTGGTAACGTAGGTGCCCACCTTTTCAAATGACGGTGGGTCACACAAGTTCATCAGACAGGTGCTCATGACGTTCGGGCATCAGGATTATGCCGCTTTCCTCACAGAGAGGAATTATCGTAGCATTCCCCGTAGTGATGCCATGTGGCAACTGGCTGTCCAGCTGGGAAATAGTGGATTTATCAGGCCGCCGAAACTTACTCACGCTGATACACGTATTCGTATAGAGCCCTTTTTTAACGCTGAAAATGAATACGACTGACATCGCAAAATAGTGGTAAGGCCGTCGGGGGCGGCCTTACTCCTTTATCCTGCCCAGTCTTCCAGTACCAGTCCTGGCACCCGCTCAAACTCTTTCACATTATTCGTCACCAGTATTGCCCCGGCGGCGATGGCGTGCCCGGCGATCGCCGTGTCGTTCGGACCGATCGGCGTGCCGGCGAGGCGCAGCGCCACCTTAACCTCCGTGGTTGCATCCACCGCAGCGCGATCCCAGGGCAGGATGGCATCGAGACGGGCGCAGAACGCGTCAACCAGCTGCACGTGGCGTGGCGATGCCTTTGGACCGGTGGCGCCGAAGCGCATCTCGGAGTAGGTGATGGCCGAGACCACGATACGGTGACCGCGCAGCACCGCCTGCTCCAGATTCTTAAGCACTGCTTCAGGCTGCTCGCGCATGATGAACGAGCAGATGTTCGTGTCGAGCATATAGATCTTGTTCACAGGTTAAATCGTCCTTCGTCGCAGACAACGTCCTCGCGTTCCGTCATAAAGCCCGGATCGGCCTTTTCTAGCTCCAGGAATGAGCTCCAGCTCGGGCGGAGGGGACGCAGAATGATTCTGTCCCCTTCCCGTACAATCTCCAGCTCACTCACCCCCTCAAAATCCAGATCGCGGGGCAGACGGATCGCGCGGTTATTGCCATTTTTGAAAATAGATACGGTTCTCATGTCTTCCTCCTGGCAAGACGGCTTTTATATATGTTGAGTATATGCAGATGTGAGACATATGTATAGGTGCTGGATATGCAGATGTGTGAGATATGCGTATGCCTGTCATATGCAGATGCCAAACATATGGATATGCCTGGCATCTGCATGTTTCTCCTTTTTTTGCGCCGGGATCCGAAAATTATCAGTTCAGGATCTTCCTCTCCCCACACACAACGCCACCTCCTGTAAGCACAACATGT
>OBWF01000679.1_pt1 | contig 12641 bp, 11 predicted proteins | sample 1495211 | NCBI WGS metagenome assembly OBWF01 (sample SAMEA2580051, study PRJEB22360) | human gut metagenome | reverse complement strand
ACCGCCGCAGACTTTCTTTATCCAGCTTTTGTTCAGAATCAAACGGTGTCAGAAGTGCTGACATGACGCCTTTTAAATCCACAGACATGATTTACCTCTTTGAATGAATCTTTATACCTTTATACCTGTTATACCAGATGATTTTCTCTTATCCATACAGATAAAATAGTTTTGTTATGGGCATCACAAAAATTGCACACAAACTTACAACTTATTGATTTACAATGGTATATCGTATCAATTCAAAGATGTATTGCAATAATATCAGAATGAAAATACAGTATCTCACCTGATAAGGGAAAAGGCTTAGAATACCCAGGGTCATGTATTATAACGTAGGGGAAGGGATAACAGCATGATGTGTAACAATAAAATTACAGCACTATTCCCTTTAACTTCATTAATACAATAATGGAGTGTGAAAATAAAACTCTAGAAACAATTGCAAAAATTTAACAATGCATTAACTATTTGGTTATATGTTTCTATCTACCCCTTCAGATGTCCGGAACCGAACAATAAACAAGATACAAACAAGAAAATTTTAATATGGTGAAATATGTTTAACAAGCGGCCATTAAAAAGAAAAAAACTGTCAGAACTTGTTGAAGAAGAGCTGGAACGTATGATCAGAAAAGGAGAGTTTAAGGAGGGAGAAAATATCCCTTCGGAGAGAGCATTAATGGAAATGTTTAATGTTGGCAGGCCATCTGTTCGTGAAGCTTTAGCTACCTTACGGCGTAAAGGACTTATTGAAGTAAATAATGGTGAACGGGCAAAAGTTTGTCGCCCCACTCCCTATACACTGATAAATGAACTGTCTGGAATTGCCAGAGATTACATGTCCAGCAAAGATGGAATGCAGCATTTTGAGGAATTACGACTTCTTTTCGAATTAATGCTAGTCAGATATGCTTCTATTTATGCAACATCTGAGCAAAAAAACAGACTCAATAAGGCCATAGAAACTTGTTGGAAATATGTTGATGATAATGTTAATTTTATCCATGCAGATATTAACTTTCATCGTATTCTGTCTGAAATTCCTGAAAACCCACTGTTTATAGCCATTCATACGGCTTTAGTAAACTGGTTAATAAACTCACATACCAGGGCATGCGGTTATTTGACAAAAGAACAAAATACAATCAGTGTAAAACAACATATTGAGATTTATAACGCGATATGTGATGGAAAACCTGATAAAGCGGAAAATATACTTAAAATACATCTTTTGCATTGATTAAAAATACCCCTTAAAACATCCTGAATGTAATACGTACTGCCGGTTATACTGATTTCCAGCCAGAATAAATCTGGCCTCAACACCTGACTGACAGATGCCGTGATACGTATTCCTGAATGGGCGGATATGCTGATTCCGGAGTATTCGCTCAGTTATTCGTCAGAATCAGCGATCGATCACTATGCGATTTCGGAGAAGCGACCAGCAGAATTGTAACGTCTGAGGATTTTACCTTCTGTGGACGAACAGCACCTGCCGTCAGGAGCGGGGAACCGGACTGCAGGAAATCAGTCAGTTAGCAAGGGCAGAGTAGTATTTACAGTTTATTGACTTATCATCAGTAAGATAATAAATTTCGTACTAATGACCAAGGGATGGTGGAGACATCTTGCAGGGATATCGCATAAGCCATATTCGATTTACTCATTTTGGCTAAAAATGAGAATTGTATATTAGAGTTTGCCGAGAACCATAAATAATATATTTACAGGGTGGGGTATGATTAAGTTATATAGCTATCTTATTCTTGCAGCATCATTATCAGCACTTTCAACAGACATGATTGTACCCGCATTACCTGAACTACAGAAATCATTTAATGCTGACTATTCTTTAATACAAATAAGCATTAGTGGGTTTCTTATCATTTTCGCATTGAGTCAACTGGTAGCCGGAGTCATAGGGGATAAATTTGGGAAAATAAGAATTATGTCAATATGTTTAATAATATTTATTATTGGTAGTGCAATATGTTATACAGCCAGCAATCTGACATCTCTCCTTTTGGGGAGAATGCTCCAGGCAACAGGTGCCGGTGCAGGTCCGGTTATATCAAAAGCAATAGCTAAGGAGGCGTTCCCTCCATTAAAACTAAAACGGGCGCTTTCTGATATATCATCTGTAAGCGCAGTAATACCATTAGTCGCACCTCTCGGCGGCGCATTGATTATTGAATATTATAACTGGAATGTTATATTTCTTGTTATGATGCTGTTCAGTATTATAATAATGTTATTATCACCAAAGATAACTCATGCAAATGAGAAAGTAATATGTCAAAACAGTGCATCCTTTGTGACCAAAGAGTTTATCTGCGGCACTATACTTGTCTCATTAATACTCAGTTCTCTATTTTGCTACATATCAATATCACCATCAATTTTCATGCATACTTATGGCCTGAGTGCTTTTAGTTACTCAATTATTTTCTCCTTCTCAGTTTTATTTTTCATAATCGGAAATCAATTATCAAAGATTGAAAAATTATCCAACCCATGGTTTTTATTTTCCATAAACGCAGTATCAATGATTCCTTTTATTATATTTGATGACGTCTTGATTCTCTGTGTGGTTGGTTCAATGGTTTTTAATATGACTCTCGGAGTTTATTACCCAACAGCCAATTTTATCGCATTACAAATAAATGGTTCAAAAACAGGATTTGCCGCATCTATTACAGGTTTTACTCAAACAATAAGCGCTGGTACAATCAGTTTCCTGTCAGTAACCGTAAGCGACAACGGTGTTGGTCCCGGGACTACTTTAGGTCTTGGTTCACTAATAATTGCATTACTGTCAATAGCCGTAATCGCCATTGCAGGAAATAATAAAAAGTAAGTGTACTCTGACTGCGTATGTATCTACTTTGTGTAATGCAGGTGTCTATTGAAAATAATTCTTTTCGTGGGCATCTGTTGTATAAAATAAAAAATTATCGTAAGTACTCCATCTGCGATGTCTTGTGAAAATTATCCTGCCTGGCAACAATCGCGTCCATCTGTATTAATGGACTCGAACGATGAACTCTCAAACAACACTAGATATCATCGGCTTTCGCACTTATTTGCCAGACGCATTACGTCTCAGATTCGACGAGCAATTATCTGTCCGGGCTATCACACAGCAGTTAAGACTCAGTTATTCCCCCATTCACAATCTCTTTCAACGATTTAATGCCTCCGGTATTACCAGGCCATTACCTGAATCACTTTCAGTCGCCCAACTCGATGCCATACTTTATGCCAACAGAAAGAAGGAATTACCTGATGATACTCAAATCAGCGAAAGCACATGGCGATAAGAACGACGAACCTCCTACAGTCGTGAATTTAAAATCAGGCTGGTAAAACAGGCATTACAGCCTGGTGCAGTCGTTGCACGGATCGCCAGAGAGCACAATATTAATGACAATCTGTTGTTTAACTGGAAAAGACTGTATGAAGGTAAGCGGCTCGCGAGGACCGTATTGATATTTACTGAGAGCTCAGATCAACTTTCCAGGGCAAGAGATCGCATACCCGGTTTGCCGGCCAGTCCTGGATATGTTCAATGACGTAACGCAGCCATTTTTCCGGCTCCACATTGTTCAGACGGCATGTACCGATATGTATCGTTCCGGCGAACTCATATTGATGCGTTTTTCGGGAGCGTCATCAGAGATGCATACGAACGATCGCAGTCTGACAATGGTCGATTTATTTTGCTTGCGCAGGGGCGAGCGCCGGGCAGGTACCGGCGGTGGGCTCTGAAGTTCTGCCCCGGGAATGACTCCGGGCTGATTCAGGTTCTGATTCTCTGTCAGCCCGCGTGGTTGCTGGCCTGGCTCATTTCCTGTCGTCAGGCGTTCAATGCCCGCCTTCAGGTTATGGCCCGCTGCACGAACACCTGACGGCAGGTATCACTCACCCGGTGAAGGTAAATCCCTCAAGATGCAATAACTCTGCCAGTCGCTCCTCCGGCCACTCCGGCAGATGCGTCAGGACGTCTGTCAGCCAGGCATGTGGCTCCAGACCATTACGTTTTGCTGTTTCCAGAAGGCTCATTATCTGTGCCGCGCGGTTCCCGGCCATCAGTGAACCGGCGAATAACCACGCTTTCCGCCCCATGACCACCGGGCGAATGGCTCGCTCACAGATATTGTTGTCCAGGGGCACGGCTCCGTCACCCAGGAAGTGGCTCAGTTCATCGCGCCGGTTCAGGATATAGTTAATCGCCTTATTTAACGGGCCCTCAGGCGGACAGCACGACTCCTGCTCTTCAAGCCAGGCAAACAGGTCGTTCACTATCGACCGGGAGTACCGTTGTCGCCACTGCCGTATTTTTTCCACAGGACGGTCGCGGATGAGTTGCTCAATGCGGTAAAGGCCGGCGATTTTTCTCAGCGCCATGGCTGCACGGGGCTACCTGCTGGCTTTATACAGACTGGCGAAGCCGCGTCTTGCGTGGCTCCAGCAACAGGCGGATGTGATACCGGGGGGATTATCCGCCAGAGATTTGTACACGCTGTATCCGTCACTCACCAGCGTGACACCACGCCAGCCCTGCAGCCAGGCCTCAGGATATCTGAGGGCCCGTCCGGTCTGCGAGTCAAAACAGACGACCGGCGGACCGCTTCTTTCTCCGCTGACGTAAGCCCACAGCCAGCCGGAGCAGGACTTACCGCCTTTCCGGGTATCAGGGAGCCTCAGGGACGTTTCATCTGCATGAATAACATCCCGTGTCAGAAGCTCGTGGCGTAACAATTTTGCCAGCGGGGCCAGTGCAGCGCCAGCAACACCGACCATATCCGCCATTGTACTGACGGGGAGCTCCACACCCATTCGGGAGAAAATGTGCTGCTGGCGATACAGGGGCAGATGGTCGGTATATTTGCTGATGACAACCTGTGCGATGACCGATGGCTCAACAGCACTTTTCGGAAGAATATGTGCCGGCATTTTTCCGCTGAACACTTTCTCACAGCAGGGACAGCTGTACTGCGGGCGGATATAGCGGTGGACCACAACCTGTGCGGGGATATATTCCAGCTTCTCGCTGACTTCATCGCGAATGAAGTGCAGGGGGGCATCACAGTCAGGACAACGTTCCTCAGCTGGCGGGATAACCTTTTCAGCACGGGGAAGATGTGAAGGCAGGGGCTTACGAACAGGACGTGTTGTTGTTTTTTCTTCGTCCCCGGTCTGAGGAAGCAGTTTGTCCAGATGCGCCGAGATTTCTGCGATATCCGCGTCAACATCCTCTTCGAACAGGGAACGCTGCATCCCGGCCAGCGATTCGCATTTTTACCAAAACGCTGCTGGCGTGCGAGCGTCATCTGCTCTTCTAGGATGCGGATACGGTTCTGAAGTCCAGCAATATTCCGGTCTTTTTCCAGCACCACATTTGTAGGATTCTGACTCTCAGTCATGGCTTTTGGCACCATAGCAATTGCCAGAGCGCGAAGCTGTTCAGGGGCACGAGTGGTACTTAGAAGCGAGATACCCATGCGATGGATTATACGACATCACGTATGGATATTCATTATATTTCATTGAGTTATTGCGTTGCTCTGAGCATCTGCAGGTTCTTCCTGGTATACCCATTTTGCCAGGTCATGCCTTTTCACCTGCTGCCAGTCAACGCCACAGACGAGCCAGTGAAACTCATCCGGTGTAAGATGCCATGTGGCATCACCTTTCCGGGGCCAGCGGAAGCTGTCCCTGATTTCCTGCAGTTCCCGTATGTGTTCCCTGGCTTGTTCCCAGCAGTTCAGCGTCATTCGACCTACGCGTAGCCTCATTCTCATTCTTCAGTGTCTCTTCCCGGGATCGCAACTCTCCTGGATTTTCTGCTGGTCAATCAAGGTGCATTTCTCGGTAGCATTGGTGACTGACCGGGGGAGGTGGCAAATGCAAAAGAGGTGGGAGTTATGGGGGGAAGCCATTATGCCCCTGACCTGTGCAGTGGATGGTTTGCTGAGAGAACGTGTCGTGGGGCAGTATGAGCGGCAATGGCGGTCTGATGTATTATCTGGTCTATCGTCATGGATAACGCCAGGTACAGTGATTTCACTTGTACGATTGCGCAGGTAATCTCATAGATTTCCAGGCATTATATTATAAATTAATCTTTATTGTTTCATTCAAAAATATTTTTTATTGTCTTGACAAAAAGTGCGAAATCTATCTCTTGTTTACATCTTGTTACATTAAATGAATTGAATTCAGAATTTGTATTAAAATATTTTAATTTCCGTTCATGGCACCTCAATTGCATGAATAGTTCAATTAAAATAAGGAAAAAACGATGAAAAAAATGACAGTGGCACTGTCAGCGGTTGCAGCAGCTGTAATTTTTGCTGCTGGTGCACAGGCTGCGGAAGTATATAACAAAGATAGTAATAAGCTTGATCTGTATGGTCGTGTAACGGCACTGCATTATTTCTCCAGCGATGAGGGAAATGATGGTGATCAGACATATGCACGTCTGGGTTTTAAAGGTGAAACTCAGATTAATGATCAACTGACCGGTTTTGGTCAGTGGGAATATCAGTTCTCCGGAAATAAAACTGAATCAGATGGCGCTGATGGTAATAAAACCCGTCTGGCATTTGCGGGCCTGAAGTTTGGTGACTTTGGTAGCATTGATTATGGTCGTAACTATGGTATTGCGTATGATGTTGGTTCTTATACTGACGTATTACCAGAGTTTGGTGGTGATGGCTGGACCCAGACCGATAACTTCATGACCGCTCGTACTTCCGGGGTATTAACATATCGTAATACCGACTTCTTTGGCTTGGTTGATGGCCTTAATTTTGCTGCGCAGGCTCAGGCCAAGAATGATCGTGAAGATGTACAAAAAGCAAATGGTCATGGTTATGGCTTCTCTGCCAGCTATGAATATGAAGGATTTGGTATTGTTGGTGCATATACCCATTCTGTCCGTACGGAAAATCAGTTAACTCGCCAGACTGGTGTTGTTGATGACAAACCTCAATATTCTAAAGATATTGCCCGTGGGCATTATGCTGAAATGTGGGGGGCGGGTTTGAAATATGATGCCAATAATGTTTATCTGGCAACTATTTATTCAGAAACGCAAAACATGACTACATTTGGTAAGCATGGCATTGCTGATAAGGCTGAAAACTTTGAGGCCGTAGCTCAATATCAGTTTGATTTCGGCCTGCGTCCATCTCTGGCGTTTCTGCAGTCTCGTGGTCAGGATGTTATCGTAGGCGGTAAAAACTATGGTGACCAAGATCTGGTTAAATATGTTGATGTGGGTGCAACATATTACTTCAACAAAAATATGTCCGCCTATGTTGATTATAAAATTAACCTGATTGATGAAAATAAATTTACTCAGGAAACAGGTATCGCAACCGATAATATCGTTGCTGTTGGTATGACTTATCAGTTCTGATGAGGACAGATAAGTAAACAAATACAGGCTATCTGCCCTCACAGATGGCCTGTATCAGTGGGATTAATATTTCCACTGGTCACTGCGATCAGCGATTAGCTGATTTAATTTTCATTTTATTACCTTCATTTGTTTCAAGTTTTAATTGAACTCTTTTGTTCGGGGCGCATTGCGCCCCTTTTTATTACTCAGGAAATGCATGCTTCATATTCATGAAGAAAGTTTGAACTAGTCTGTTAAATTAGAGCAGTTACTGCGGAGGGGGCTCTGTGAAATTGACCTGACGGTACAGGACGGTGAGCGGTTTTGAGATGAACGGGAGGAGGGCTGTGCCCGCCCGTCCCTGACGGTGTCCAATCTGTTCTGTCTGGTCACCGGGATGGCAGAAGACCTGCAAAGACTGGTGGAGGCAACGGTGCTCTGCTGTTGGTGGGATACCTGTCTTCTGGATGCGGTGAATTTCGTTGCAGGCAATTCGGAGGCGGACCCGGAGAAGAAGCTGAGCGAGCGCTGGATAGTGGAGCAGTTGTCAGAGCTGACGGCCATGACAGCCTCGTTTCTGCTGGCCACACCGACTGAGGAGTACGGGGCTGTGGCGGGTGTGAGTTCGACAAGCCCTCCATGGATATCTGGAAGGACAAATGCAGCAAGTGTATGCGCGGCTGTGAACTGCACAATAATGTCGGCAATTTTGGCACTTAGATTTTTTTATGATTTCCTCCGCCTTTTCAGAATATCCAGCTCCATCTGCCGGCGGCGTATTTCCTGATTCAGTCGGGCGACTTCCTCCCGCAACGCATCGCGTTCTGCCTCCAGGGAAGGTTCGTTATGTTTACGCATAGTCTGGTAAGCACTGTTGCCGATAATTTCATCTTTCCATTTATACAATACCGCACGACTGACACCAATACGCCTGGCGATTTCACTGGCTGATACTTGTCGTGTACAGAGTGCCATGACAGCCTGACGTTTGACTTCTGGTTCAAAGGGCGCAACCGGGTTGGCCTTACTGGTAAATATACGTCGTCTGTCGGGATAAAGTTCATTAACCCAGCGAGCGAGCACATCAGTGCAGGGATAACCCTGGGCTCTGCTGGTAAACGCCAGGCAGCAGCCGTGGTTAAGATAATGTTCAACGGCAACCTGTTTTTGCTCATTGGAGTAACGCTGCTTATGACGAATGGATTCTTTTGCGCCACCACCTGCTTCCCATGAGCGGATCCAACGCCGCAGATTTCTTTTCGAAGGGTAGCCCAGTTCACGTACGACGGGAGGCAGCTTCTTACCATATTTGAAATAAAGCTCAATGGCGCGGATTTTTTCTTCTTCAGTAAACATGTGTTATCTCCTGAGAGTCCAGGAAATCGTCCGCATCCCCATTTACCATTTTCATGCCCGCCGTCAGCTTCGTTATGTTCCTTCGGTCTCAAAGCGAACCTGGATGCTGTTCTGGAGTTCTTCCGCGAGTTCGTGCAGTCGTTCGCACATGGCCACCTGTTCGTCGGCATCCAGAGCATCCAGTTTTTCAAGCAGTGTCAGGCTCTGGCTTTTGATAAATCGCGCCATATTCAGCGCAGTTTGTTGCTGTTTGTTCACCTTCCGTTGTTCTCCGTCAGTACCGGGTGTCGGGTGGACCCTGACCAGGTGGTAATTGTAAGACGTTGCGGGCGACGGTATTACAATTGCACATCCTGTCCTGTTTTTTAGGACGTGCATATCAACTGATAAATAATCCCTGTGCAGTGCAGCCGCTGTTGCATAAAATTTCGCTCTGCGTCGAGTGTTTCTTAATCAATAATTCCGCTGATACTCCGGAAAAACGCGAGTCTGTTCTCATGCCTGAAATGCCCCCCCCACGCAAAAACAAGTTTTTGCTGATTTTTCTTTATAAATCTTTGTGATATTTAAAAAAGCGGTGTCGGCGCAGCTACAACACCGCGCCGACACCGCTTTGTAGGGGTGGTACTGACTATTTTCATAAAAAACATCATTTTATATTAGGGGTGCTGCTAGCGACGCGGTGTGTTTTTTTACAGGACGCCCCTGGGGGCGCTGCCAGGGGTGTCTGTTCAGATATGTAGCAATGAGTCAGGGATTCACGAACTGAAAATGTCCGAAAATGTGTCTCATGGGCACCGTATGCGCCCAAACCGATCGCCATTCAGTTTCATGCATAGTCATGCAACGCGCTGAAAACGTTCCTGACGCATTTTTCCGGTTTACCCGGTGGAAAACATCTCTTTTTGCAGGGTTTGCGCCAGAATTGCGTTCAGCGCGTTTTAACGGTGCGTACAATTAAGGGATTATGGTAAATACGTCTGACAGGCAGATGTAAAAAAGTCCCGAAGGATTTTGCTACTGATTTTATCTTTCAGATAAATAAGGATTTTTATGGTCGAAGAAGATGAAAAAAATGTGCCGGGCGATACCTGTTATTACCGGTATGAAATTATTGGGGACAGTACCCATCGAACCAGCATACACAACAGTTTTAAAACCATCCAGTGTCGGCGGGTGCCGGTCAGGGGGATAACGCTGACGGTGGGGGTGTTCTTTGACGGGACGGGGAATAACCGGGCGAACGCAGACGATCTACGGCTGGCATATGCCCACTGTGCCAATCTGGTTGACGAGGAGCGGGCTAGGGCATGTGAGAAGTATGAAAAGCGCGCCAGAGCTGGGCTGGGTAATGCAAGCTGGCAGGGCGGCCACACTAATATTTCCCGGCTGTTCGATCTTTATCAGCAAAGCGATGAACTTAACGACAGCGAGACTGAGGCGCAGGTCAAAGCCTATATCAGCGGCATCGGGACGGCAGACGGAGAAAGTGATTCGATACTGGGTAAAGCGCTGGGCAGCAGCCTTATCCGACAGTTTGAAGGGGTGGTGACAAAGACCGATGAAGCACTGGAGAAGATCAGCGCAGAACTGACCCGCTTTATCAAACTTAATCGTGACAAAGTGGCGATTGCGAAGGTGCAGTTTGACGTGTTCGGATTCAGCCGCGGCGCGGCGGCTGCACGGCATTTTGCCAACCGGGTGATGAACCAGGATGCGGCGATAGCGGCGGCAATAGACAAAGGGACAGACCTGACCGGGCACCACGGGAAACCGGCGGGAGAGGTGCGCTTTTTAGGGCTGTTTGACACAGTGGCGGCTATCGGGAGCCTGTTGAACTTCTACGACGTTAACGGACGCAGCAATCCCGGGGTGAATCTCGAACTGCGTCCTTCAGTGGCGCAGAAGGTGTTTCAGATTAGCGCGATGCATGAGTGTCGGTATAACTTCAGCCTGAACAGCATCGCGGGGATGTGGCCGGAGCTGGCGCTGCCGGGGGCGCACTCGGACATTGGCGGGGGCTATAACGCAGGAGAGGATGAAATCTCCCTGCTGACGATGCCGGATTTTGAGGTGACGCGCGACAGCGCGGATGAAATGCAGACGGAGGTGTACCGTAAGGCGGAGAAGATGCGTCAGGTGCTGTACTCACTGCCGGCGCTGAAGTACCTGATGCCGCACGGTGAGGTGGAGACGAAAATGATTTCGTGGCCACTGGTCAATCAGAACAAGGCGCGTGCGTCTATTTTTGAGAAGAAAGTGGGCGCGGCAGTGTTTATGACGCGCAGGGCTGTGCCGAACGACTGGGAGAAGGTGAGTTTGCGGGTGATGCTGGATGCGGCACAAGACGCCGGGGCTGTGTTTACTCCGATACTCAGCAGTAACAAAGAGCTGGCGTTGCCGTCAGAACTGCTTCCCCTGTGTGACAAAGCCATAGCTCAGGGGCGTGCTGTCCGGCGCGGCGCGGAGCCTGAGGGCTTCACGGCGGAGGATATGCGGACCATCGGGCGTTACCTGCATTGCTCGGCGAACTGGAACATCGACTCGGACTTGAGCCTGTGGGTGAGTCCGTCCTCGGGAGAAGTTTTTCTGCGAAATAACTATGCTCCGACGGACGAACGCTCGTTCGTGTGGCCGATGGCACCGGGCAAAGGCTGGGTGCGGACGGTGTGGCGGATGGACGACCAGCAGCAGTGGGAAGAGCGGGCGCGGGTAAACGCGGATGCGCTGGACGGACTGTTCTGAGGAGGCAGGAATGAGACGATTACCGCTGATGGTGGGCGTGATAGTGGGCGTAATGCTGGCTGTCGGCTGCCATGACCGTAGGGCTGGCGTGAAGACGCTGTTGGGCGACGGTATGGATCAATGGGGGCAGAAGCTGCCTTATGACCACTGGCAGTTTAATTTTTTTTACCCGAAAAACCTGCCAGCACTGGTGACAATGGTGTATCTGGAGGACGGTGATGTACGGGAAAGCATATTTCGGCAGCTTGATGCAGCCAGACCAAGTCAGAGTAGTGTGGATACATGGAGCCAGCGCGTAGGCAGTTTTTCAGCCAGTTTTAACATTGGCAAGGCACTGCCGGTCAGGATGACGGTGTGTTGGGATTCGGTTATCGATAAAAAGGCATATGAGACGGAGATCTGGTTCAGCCGGGATACGTGGCAGCAGATGTTGACTGCCTATCCTGATACCTATAAGCCGGGAAAAACGTATTATCGGGACAATATGATTATCGGATTGGCACCGGGAGGGGCCGTGCGGATCTGGCTGGAGGATAATGGCGAGCCTGTTGTACTCCAACATCCTGCCCGGCAGTTCACTCTGACGGGAGATGATATGCTGATATGCAAAAACGTTCCCAACCAGATTGATTTCAGTTACATCAAGGCTAATGGTTACGATCCATTTATCCGCGATTTTATCAAGGAAAAGCCCTATCCGTATGGTCACTGGTAGGGAGCAACGATCAGCAAAATTAAAATGATCTTCTTGAGATCCTTTTAAGCTGCGCGTAATCTTCGGCTTGTAAACGGAAAAAGCCGCCTTGCGGCGGCTTTTTCCGTCCGATTAGAAGTCTTCGACCTCTTCTAATCGACTGTGGTAACTGGCTTGGTGGAGCACAGATACCAAATGCTGTCCTTCCAGTGTAGCCGCTATAAGGCTTCAACTTCAAGAGTTCTGCGTATCTAAATCCACTATCCAGTTACCAATGGCTGCTGCCAGTGGCGTTAAGTCGTGTCTTACCGGCTTGGACTCAAGATGATAGTTACCGGATAAGGCGCAGCGGTCGGGCTGAACGGGGGGGGGGGGCGTGCACACAGCCCACCCCGGAGGAACCGCCTTTTTTAATTGTGTAAAAAGGGCCTC
>OBWF01000674.1_pt1 | contig 12691 bp, 12 predicted proteins | sample 1495211 | NCBI WGS metagenome assembly OBWF01 (sample SAMEA2580051, study PRJEB22360) | human gut metagenome | reverse complement strand
GCGGGCACGGAATTTAAACGGCTGAAAAAGGGGCATCGACCTGCGCCGATGCCCCCCAACGTGGACACACATTTTGTCCTATAAGCCGGTGACGCTCCCTTACCGCAACGACAGACGCGCGGGCCACTGCGCGCGGTTTATTGACCACGTTGGAGGATGTCCCGATAGGCTCGCGCCGGTCCAAAAAGTTGGCGCGGCAAGAAAAATGCGCCCCGTGGGCGCACCATCCCGTTTGCTATTCCGCCTTTTTAACGCGCGGCTTGCGACCGCGCGGCTTATCGACCAGTGCGGACTCACCGCTCTCACGGTACTGGCGGCACCAGGCCTTAACCGAAGACTCGCTTGGAATCTTGTGTTTGATCATGGCCTCGCGAACCGTTAAGCCGTTTTCCAAGCGGTCCTTGACCACGGCGAGCTTAACTTCGTACGAATAGGTGTGATGATGCGAACCGGCGTTGAGAACGGCGTCGGCACCGCCCACAGCATACGCGCGGGCCCACTGACGAGCCGTGGCCTGGGGAATGCCAAGCTCCGCGGCGAGGGCGCGATGACCGACCCCCTCTTGGAGGATCTCGACGGCGCGCTGTCTAACCTCGGGCGCATGCGTGCGAGTCCTAGTTGCTTCCGACATACCTGCCACTTCTTAGCCTTAACCGTTAATCTGCCTTCTTACGTGCAAGTTAGATAGTAGCATTTTACTGTTTGCTCAAAGCAGCTAATTAAAGCAGACGCGGCGTTATCTGGGCATTTGGCACCAAATTACGACATTTCTTTATCGATTATTTACGCTGGTAGCTGACTCGCAGCTAATCGTCATTCGCTTGTCAACAAAATTGGCATCTCTTTATGTCCTTTGGTATAGAGGATATAATTATTAACCCCTCCCCCAATAATTTTGAGTGATCTGCAAGGCAGTAGACGTCCTCACTCCTCATGATTACCGCGCATTGCCATCCACCGGAGCAAAACAAAAAGGGCGGGACCTGCTGCGCTTGCAGGCCCCGCACCGGTTGACACCCGACGGGACACAGCCGGGCGAGACGAATCCGTGCTACCGCCCCGCCTGGCCGCGATGCTCAACTACAGCTCGTTGGCCGCGTGATATGCCGTGCGAATGGCGCTCGCGATGTCGGCGGTGCGCTCGCCCGAGCAGTCTCCCACGCAGGTCACGGGCACCGTCACGCCATCCAGGTCAAACGCGTTGGCCTTGGAGCCCACGGCCATCACCACGTAATCGCAGGCGATCTTTACCGGCTCCTCGGCGCCGTCCTCGGTAGTGCGAATGGCCTCCACGCCCTCGTCGGTAATGGCGGTCAGGCGGGTCTTCACGTGCTGCTCCACGTTGTGCTCTGCAAAGTCGCTCATAATCAGCGGCAGAATGGTCTCGGACTCGCCCGCGGCAATCTTGTCGAGCATCTCGACAATCGCCACCTCGCAGCCGCGCTGCAGCAGGTACTCGGCAGTCTCGGTGCCCACCAGGCCACCGCCAATGACGGCGACGCGGCCCGTAAGCTCCACCTTGCCGGCCAGCACGTCCCAGCTCGAGACGACCTTGTCCGAGTCGGCACCCGGAACGGGGATGACCACGTCGTGCGCGCCCACGGCAACAATCGCAGCGTCGGCGGCGTTGAGGTCCTCAGCGGTAGCGGCATGGCTGAGCTCAACCTTCACGCCCAGGCCGGGCAGAATCTTCTCGTAGTACTCGACGGAACGCATGATCTCGTCCTTGCGCGGAGGCGCAGCCGCCAGCACAATCTGGCCACCCAGATGATCGCTCGCCTCGTAGATGGTCACGTCGTAGCCGCGCTTGGCCGCCACGCGTGCGGCCTCCAGGCCGGCGATGCCACCGCCCACCACGGCGATCTTCTTGTCGCCCTCGCCCGGCTTGATGGCGATGGTCGCCTCGTCACCGTTCTCGGCATTGAGCACGCACGAGATGTACTTGCGGTTTTGAATCGCGTCGACGCAGCCCTTGTTGCAGTTGAGGCACTCGCGAATGGGCTCGCCCGTGGCGGCCTTCAGCGCAATGTCGGGGTCGCACATGAGCGAGCGGCCATAGGCGATGATGTCGGCCGCGCCGTCTTCCAGAATCTTCTCGCCGGCCTCGACCGAGACAACACGGCCCACGGTTGCCACCGGCACGGAGACCAGGGCCTTGACGCGCTCGGCCACGGGCAGCGTCCAGTTGTAGGGCATGGCGCCCATGGGCGGAATGGTGTCACCCATGTTGCCGGTGTGGTTGGCCTGTGCAACCTGGATCATGTCGATGCCCGCGCCCTCGAGCAGCTTGGCAAACTCGCAGGCCTCGTCGGGCTGCAGGCCGCCCTTGCCGCGCGGCGTGCCGTCGGGGTTCTCCATGATCACGGGGAGCTTGTACTCCACCATCAGCTGCGGCGCGGCTTCCTTAATGGCAGCGACGACCTCCAGCGCGTAGCGAACGCGGTTCTCGAACGAGCCACCGTACTCGTCGGTGCGCTGGTTGAGGATTGCCGAGCACAGCGAACCCACCAGACGGTCGCCGTGGACCTCGATGGCATCGATCCCGGCCTGCTGCGCGCGAGCGGCCGAGGCAGCGATGGCCTCCTTGATCTGGGTAAGCTGCTCTACGCTCGCCTCGTTCACAAAGTGCTGCATGTCGTGGTGCAGCTTGGCGTAGGCCTGGTTGCGGATCTCGTTGGACTCGGCCATCTTGGCGGCAAAGGTCTCCTCGTCGCCGGCGGCCTTGGCCTCCTGCGCGGCCTTGGCGGCAGCCATGGAGCCCATGACCATGCGGCCGACACCGGGCACATCGTACTCGGGGTGGAACAGCTGCAGCGCGACCTTGGCGCCGTGCTTGTGGACGGCATCGGCCAGCGCCTTAAACGTGGGGATCTGGGCGTCGGTTGCCAGCTTGGGCGTGGGGCTTGCGGTCATGACGGGAGCGACGTCGCCGATGACGATGTAGCTCACGCCGCCACGGGCCAAGCGCTCGTAAAAAGCCAGGCTGCGCTCGCCGATGGAACCGTCACGCTCCTCGTAGCCGGTGGTCAGCGGCGGAAACATAATGCGGTTCTTGAGCTCAAGGGGGCCAACCGTAATGGGCTGGAGCAGCTTGGATGCAGGTGTGGTCATGGACATTCCTCTCTTGTAGGCGCGGCGGCGATGATGCCGCGTAGTTGTCTAGAGGATATGGCATGGGAGCACGGCGGCACAACGGAAATCGGCGAATATCAGGTGGCGGCAGGTGGATGGGGCAGAGCGGCCCGTCGGTTCGTCTCAATCTGTAACATCTACTCGGCAAAACCGGGTCTTACTGTTACAGATCGAGACAAACCAAACCCGCCTGCTAGAAAATCTCAATCTATAACAACAACTCGGCAAAAACCGTCCCTCGTGTTACAGATTTAGACAAACACGACCCAACCCACCGGTATATCTCGGTCTGTAACACCTAGCCGCCCAAATCGGGTCTAGATGTTACAGACCGAGATTTTGTTTGAGAGGCCGAGAATTGGACCGAAAACACAGTCCCGGAATAACAAAAAAGCTCGCCGGCTAGGCCGACGAGCTGCAAGTTCTTGGTCGCGGGGGCAGGATTTGAACCTACGACCTCCGGGCACCCTTTTCAAATTCTAGTTTCCCGAGGTCACACGCTATATCATCCCAGCTCAAACCCTATTTTTCGACCAAAACAGTGTCACTCGGTATCACGTAAAATCACGGAAAATCACGCTCATACATATTACCATACAGATTACCTCGAACCCCTAGGTCGTACGGAGCATGTCCACCAAAACGGAGACGTTGGTCGTATCCGTATAGTAGCTGCGATTCACCTCGGGGCTGTGCCCGAAATACGCCGAGCGAATCAAATCGGGAACGCCTCTCTGCATCCACTCGGTGTTGAGGGTCGCGCGCCAGACATGGGTCGAGACCTTATCGAGAAGGGGTATGTCCAAGGTGTCTGCCAACTCGTGATAGAGCTTCTTAATGGCATGCTGCGCGTTGTTGATGTCCCACGCGCTGCCAGGAGCCGCGGGGGCGGGGAACAGCAGCGCGCCTGGTTCGGCCCCCGCTCTTTCCAGCCGCGCCCTCATGCGCTCGGCAACGCGCTCGTCAAGGATGGGGATGGTACGCCCACGATGGGTCTTTGACACCTCGGTCGTCACGGTGACACTAAGCAAGCCGTCCTTGTCCTCAACGTTCGCGCGGCTGAGCAGTCTCGCCTCGTTGATGCGAAGCCCCGTCACTGCCTGCAGCAGCGTGATCTCAACGACAGCGCGGCGCAGATTGCGCACATCCTCAACGGTATAGCGCCCTCTTTTCGGCGGATTTACATCATTGGGGTCAATCGCAAGCAGGTATTCGAGCACGCGCCCGCGCTCCTCCGGCGTGAGCGCCTGTCCGCCCGGAGCCTTGTTTGTCATGCGGCACTCAGGCAGGCGCGGCCTGAAGCTCTTGAGGGGGTTGTGGGCGATTACCTCGTCGCGTACCAAAGGCTCAAGAACATATTTGCTCACCGTCTTTTGGCAATGCTTGGCGGTAGAGGTGCCGTGGCGCCTTGCCATCCCCTCCAAGATGCCTTCGAGGTTGCGCGGGCGAACCGCGTCCGCGATGCGAAAGCCCCCAAACGCCTCCGCCGCGAGATTGAGCACGTGGCAGTATTTATCCCGTGTTCGGGGTCGCAAGATGGAATCATCGGTGCGCTCGATTCCGGGGATTACCTCTTTGCGGATATAGTCGCGCATGCTCGACGAGCCCTTCCAAGGAGTGCTGCCCCCGCCTGTTGCGAGAATTTCCTCAGCTTGGGCATGAGCGCGGCGGCGCAGCTCGCCTTTGGTGCACTTCCCCTTGGTCGTCTTCTTGATGAGACGCCCGTTCAGCAAGCGCATGCTCCACTGCATGCGATAGCCACCGTCGGGCGTCGGCGTAATCTTTGCGCGGTCAATGCTTGTCTCTCCAAGCTCAAGGGCGACGCGGGACATGTTTCACCTCCCTTCCTTTGCGTCGCCTATCGGCGAGCATCTCCGCTCGCCTTTACCTGATGTTCGACAATCCAGTCCTGCACGTCGCTCACGCGATACATCACAGGGGAGCGCTTCTTGCCCAGGCGAATGTACGCAGGCCCTCGGCCCTTGCAGCGCCAGTTCGCGAGCGTGCGAGAGCTGATGCCCAGCACGAATGCGGCCTCTTTTGAGTCGATGAGAAAAATGGAATCGGTTTCGTTTGTAGCCATGACTGCCTCCTGGCAACAGGCACAGCCGCAATAGCGGCGTGCATCCTGGCCAGAAGGCGCTCCCATCGGATGCGATACGCACATCCGCGCTTCCTGACATGCGGGAATCGGCGAAACCCAATTCGCGCGTCCCGCGAGCCGACCTGCAGCGGTCTTTTGGCCTTGCCCAGCCCGAGCAGGGGTTTGGTGCATCGGACATGGCGTGGGGAGGCTCTGTTTCCCCGAGGCAGCCTCTTAAGGCGTCATGGGAGACGCCACCTGCATCCAGTGGTTAGCGCTCCGAGAAGACGGAAGCGCCAGAGCACGAGGCCTCAAACGGCCTGATGACATCTTACCCCGCTGTGCCATTCTTGCCAAACGGGGAAAATGTCGCTTGATTTTAGGCACATCGCCCGGGAAGACCGATGCTGAGGGCAACGAGAGAGACGCGCCCGTTTTCACGCCGCGTTTTTCGGAAAACAGTTCCATAAAGTCACCATAAGCGGCAGGGCAAGCCCCGCACTTGCAACGCACGCTCGCACGCTCCTCATCCCGTCGTTGCATGATCGGGGCGACGCCGTTGCGGCCTCGCGGCAGTCTTGCGGCAGGGCTTTTCAGGCCCGAACTGCCATCCCAAACCCCCGCCCGCAGGCTCGCAACGCGGGACTGGCAACCCTGGCAGCCCCTCCCGCCACCGCAAAACGGGTAGCGGTGGAAGAAGACGTACACGAAAAGGCAGGGGACGGTCTTACCTGTGTCCATGTACTATTTAGGCTGCCAGGACTGCCAGCGCCCTCTCAGCCCCCATCGCCTCAGAAGGAAGGGCGGCAGGAAGTCGCCGCGCCGACCCCTGCCGCGCACCTGCCAAACCTGCCGTGCGCCACCTTCTCCGCCGCGGCGTCCTCACTTCACGAAAACAGCACACCGACTTTCCGCTCATTTATGAACAGAAAGCCCTTCTACCTGCGCTTTTGCAGATAACGAGCTCTTCTCAGTCACCGAATGTCACGGTAAAACATTCTAAAAACACCGCGAAAGATTCGGAGGAGAAGCCATGGGACAGACGTATAACGAGCTTATAAGAACCGTGACCGAAGACTATCTTGGGGGCATCGACATGGACAGCATCCCGTCCCCAGAAACCATTGAGAATGAGCTGCTCCAAGCCACCAACAACGCCATTGAGAGGTACAACCTCGGTCCTCGTGACGAAAATGCCCCAATCGGCGCAAAACTGAAGGACGCCTACCCCGACCAGAAGCCGCCGGGAGAGCGCCTCAAGAAGCTCAGGGAGCTTCTGCCCCTCCAGATTGCGCTTGCCATCAAGTGGCTCCACCACGCCAAGCTCATCTGCTGGGCGGCAGACGAGGGGGACGGAAACTACGACGTGGGCGTGTACCAGTCGGAGGGGGACGCCAAGGGCGTCTACGACACCAGAAGCGACAACCTCACGCGGCTTATCCGCCGCTATGACGCAACGATCAGCAAACGCAACGTCGATGAGGTCGTTGCGATCTTGCGCGCGGTGTGCGAGGTGGTGTCCCCCTGCACCAAACCCGACCTCGTCGCCGTGAACAACGGCCTGTACGACTATGGCAACAAGATTCTCATGGACTTCGACCCCGAGCTGGTGTTCACCTCCAAAATCGGGACGGACTTCGTGGAAGACGCCCCCAATCCCGTCATCCGCAACAACGAGGACGGCACCGACTGGGACGTGGTGACGTGGATGGACGAGCTTTCCGACGACCCCAAGGTCGTGGAGCTTCTTTGGCAGGTTCTCGGTGCGGTCGTGCGCCCCAACGTCGACTGGAACAAGAGCGCGTGGCTGTACTCGACCCTCGGCAACAACGGCAAGGGGACGTTTTGCACCCTCGCCCGCAACCTCTGCGGCAAGGGGGCGTGGGCGTCCATCCCCATCAAGGCGTTCGGGGACGACTTCAAGCTCGAATCCCTCACGCGCGTCTCCGCCATCATCACCGACGAGAACGACACGGGCACCTACCTGGACGATGCGGCGGCGCTCAAGTCCATCATCACGGGAGACCCGTTCTTGATGAACCGCAAGTTCAAAGACCCGCGCTCGGTGAAGTTCCGAGGCTTCATGATTCAGTGCATCAACTCGCTGCCGAAGCTTCGCGACAAGTCGGAGTCTCTGTACCGCCGCCTTCTGGTGATTCCCTTCGAGAAGCGCTTCGAGGGCTGCGAGCGCAAGTACATCAAGGGCGACTACCTGAACCGACCCGAAGTCCTCGAATACGTGCTCCACCGCATCCTCGCAAAGACCGATTACTACGAGCTTGACGCCCCCGAGGCGACGTGCAGGCTCCTTGCCGAGTATCGCGAGGTGAACGACCCCGTGCGCCAGTTCCTCGACGACATCCTGCCGCAAGTCACTTGGGATTTGCTCCCCTGGCAGTTCCTCCACGACCTGTACCGTCACTGGTCGCGGCGCAACAACCCCTCGGGAAGGGTTCAGTCCAAGCAGGTCTTCGTCAAGGAGGTCAAGGCGCTCCTGCCCCAGCACGGCATCGGATGGAGCTCCACCCAAAACCCCGTCCGCGCCCCCTCAAAGATGGGCTGGCCCGAACCGCTCATCTTGGAGTACGAAGTGACCGAGTGGATGAACAGAGCCTATTGCGGGTCCGACACCGACCGCCGGTGCATGCCCGCCAGCATCAAGGAGCGATACGAGGGGCTGGTGCGAGACGTCCCGCAAGGCGAGCCGTAAGCCAACCCGCAGCCCGCTGAACCTCATGATGCAGGCCGCCGCGAAAGCGAAGCGATCTGCCCCGCACCGCAGGGGTAGTCGCTTCGATCACGGCGGCATCCACTGTCTCGATAGGGACGGACGGCTTTTCGCCTCCGTCCCTTTTCATGTGGCGCTCCGCCGGCACCCAAGCCCGCTGGCGTACGTCCTGAGACGGCATCTGCGAGCGCCTTGCGCTCGCAGCGTTTGCGACCCTAAGGTCGCATCGAGGGGGACTGTCGGCTATGCCGACCGCAGCGCACGCTGTGTCAGTCCCCCTTATGCCCTTTTGCCTTTTTTGCCCCCGAAGCGTATAGCGGAGGGAGCCAAGGCGATTTCTCCTGATATATGGCGTGAAACGCCGTAGAAAACAAGGCGTGTTTCAGGGGTTGAATTTGTCGAAAATTGCGACAGTTGTAGAAAGCGCTTCGGCAAGCCCCATAAACGGGGCAATCTTCTCGGAGTTTTTCTACAAGTCCAGGCGTAAAGTGACGACGTGTAGAAAGTGCGTCTTGAGTGTCCGCGAAGCAAAAAAATAAAGGGCGCAGCGATTGTTTCGCTGCGCCCTTCGGCGTCTTTTCAGTCGTAGATTGTCGGAGCGGGCACGAGCTGCCAAGCCGTGCCTAGATGATTTACCCCAAGGACGTACAGGTCAAGCTCCTCGTCGTAGAACACCGGCTCGCCCGTGTGCCCCATGACAAACGACGGGTCCTGTATGATGTACCACTGGAAAATCTCCTCCCATGGCGCCCAGTCCCCACTTACAAGCTCAAGCGGGCGTTTTGCCATCTCGTTTGCGAGCACCATGTTCCCGCACGTCTCGGCGAGGTCGGCGTAGGTCTTGATGCCGTAGTCACTCATCGCTTTTCCCCTCCGCTTCCCGCTCCTCGATTCGCTTGAGACATTCAGCCACGCAGTAGCGCATGGTGCGCAGGGCCTCGCAGTCGATGCTCTCCGCGAGCATGTCCCCGTCGAGGACGACCTCGCCCAGAGCGTTCACGAACCGCCACTCCATCACGTTGTCGATGCGCTTGAGCACGTCCTTCAGGGTGCCGCTGTCGCGCATAGGGGCGTTGCCGTCCACCTTCGCCATGCGCTCAAGCTCCTTGGCCTTCGCCGAGCAGATGCGGGCGGTGCGCCTGAGCACCTGCGCCCTCCACATGGCCTCCTCCTGGGGGCTGCTGGGTTCAAGACGCTCCCTGTCCATCGTGTACCTCCTTATCTCCGTTTCAGAGGCACCCGACGCCGCAGGCGTCTTTCACGCATGCCCATCCAAAGCCCAGCGAAAGACCTTCGAAAGACCTCCGCAGGGGCTCTGTTCGGGCAGGGGCGCGAAATGGGCTCAGCACAGCCCAGCGAAAGACCTTCGCAGGGGCTTTGTTCGGACAGGGGCGCGAAAAGGTCTCAGAACAGCCCACCGAAAGACCTCGAAAAGCCCTTCAAAGGCCGGTGCGCTGTTGCTGATCCTGTTTCGCGGTATTCCGGAGCATCTGGGCAAAAAACAAGGGGAGCACCCGCTATGCGGATGCTCCCCTTGTTCGGGAAACGGACACCTGCACGCGACCGAAAGGGAGCGCGCGGGTCTGTGAGGGCTATGCCCGAACACAGCACGTGCCGTGACGATGTCGTCATTACTGACGAGCACCGCACGAACTGCAATACACGTAGTCCACGTAGGTTTCGGTCTTGTTGGTACCGTGGTCCTCCTTGTGGGAACCAATCTGAACCGTCTGGTTCTCGTAGACGGGCTTTGTCTGATAACCGCAATCCTTGCCAGCCATAGCCAGCTCCCTACCGTGAGCCTTGGCGGCGTTGATATCGGTAGTGGAATAGCCGTCGGAGAAGATGTAGGTGTCGCCCACGACAACCTGCTGAGTGCCGTAGTCGGGCACGTCGACCCAGTTGCTCACCCAGACATTGCGGGTAGCCGTATGGTTCACCCAAGTGTGCGTATGGGCGAGCTTGGAAGGCTGGCTGGACTGAGAAGGCTTGCTGGAAGCAGAACCAGAGTTCGAAGAACCGTTGTTGGAAGGCTGGGAACCGGCGTTGCTGTCGGCCTTATTGCCGTCATTCTTGGCAGACGGGGTCGTCTGTGCGGGCTTGTCGTTGACATCGACGTCCTTGTCGGCGTCAGTCGCCTCCTGCTTGGTCTTGTCGCTCGCGTTCGGGTTCTTGGCGACGTTGCCGTCGAGCTTGTCGAGGATGCCAGTGCCAGCGTCACCCTTCAAGGTCTCGTCGCCGTTCTTGATGGCGTCCTTGGTCTTGTTGACGATGTCGGCGAGCATGTCGTCGGTGACCTTGTCGGCGGGAATCTGCGCCATAGGGCAGTTGACCGCAGGTGCGTTCTTCGCGTCGGCGTCGACGGTGATGTCGACGGGAGCGCCCGTGTCGTAGATGTCGAAGGCGGAACCGTCGGAGTTGACGGGGCTGACGAAGCTCACGGTGTAGTCGCCCTCGGCGAGTTCGACCGTGGAAGTGCCCTTGTTGCCATCGGCATCGGGGGTCACCGCGTGGTAGAAGTCCACGTCGTCGCCCTCGATATGGGCGATGGCGGGCGTGGAGTTCTCGTCCCAGCCGTGGTCGGCCGTGACGCTGAGGGTCACATCGACAGTTCTTGACTCCTGCTGTTCTGGTTGTTGCTCGGACGTTGCGAACGCTCCACTTGCCACGGCTATCGCAACAACGATCGCAACAACGATCGCAGCGGCTATCGCTGCGGCTTGGGGCTTATGCGAGCGCGCCCACTGGGATAATCCGTTCATTATCCATCCCCTTTTCTTTCATGGTGGTTTCGAGTTGCCTCGTTATGTCAACCGCGTCATTACTTAGCGCTTTCCCATCGCGCGAGCCATCCAGTCGAGGTTGCCGCTCGCACTGGCGGTGTTCGCGTTTATCTGCTGAGCCTGATTGAGAATCTGCCCCTGCATGAACAGGTTGCCTATTTGCAGCATGTTGCCGATGCGCTGCTGGTTGAGAATCTGCTGCTGGCCCGCTTCCATGCGGCGCTGGTGCATCTCGGTCTCGTAGAGGTTGACCATCTCCTGTACGGTGGTGGCGCGATGGTTGCGCACGGCAGCAAGGAAGAAATCCACGGCTTCGATGCTGTCGTAATCCATGGGGTACCACGGGGCGACCTGCGAAGCCCATTGCTGCTGTACGGCGAAAATCTCCTGCTTGGTTTGCTCGATGCTCTGGGCTAGGGCCTGGTTGTTGGCTTCAACTCGTTGGTTGCTTTGGTCAATCGCGGCATTTCTCTGGGAGCGGCTTTTGTCCGCCGTCTTCGCTATGACCTTGTATAGAATCGCACCGATGATAGCTGAGACGATGAGGTTCACGATATTCCAGACCGCCAATTGAAGCTCCGTGCCTCCCATCGAGAAGAACGGAAGGGTAGGGAGATACGTTATCACCTTAAGTGGCGTGCTCGTGATAAGCGTGAACGCGATAAGGAAGCCCCCGATTGCATAGAGAACAGGGTGCCTTTTAGTCTTCTTTTCCGTCTTGGCGGCAAACTGAGTGGTGAGCTGGTTGATGCGTTGCTGAAGACTGACCACGCGGTGCATCAGGTTATGAGCGATTGTGATACCCGATAGCAGGTTTTCCTGCTCGTTCATTGGCGTCATCGCATTACCTCCTGTTTTTTTGACTCACTAACGCTCTCGCCTCGTTCGTAAGAATGAGGTCTCAAACATTAACTGCATGCATGAAATACAGCCTTTCCAGTTTATTATATTTGAGGCTAATCGCCCATACGATTCAAGGCAACTTGATTTTGACGGGCGGTTAAAATGAAATACTTCGACATAGGACAGCGCATCAGGCGTTACCGCAAAGCCTGCGGGCTGTCGCAGGAGGCGCTCGCGCAAAAAGTTGGAATATCGGTAACGCACATGAGCCACATCGAAACGGGCAACACCAAGCTGAGCTTGCCCGTGCTCGCAAAGATTGCAGAGGAGCTGTCGGTAGGCACCGACGCTTTGCTCAGTGACGCCCCAAAACCCGACAAGGCGAAGCTTTCCGCCGAGGTGCAAGAGATTCTTGATTCATTCGAGATTGACGAGTTGCCCGTTGCGGTTGAGGTGCTCCGAGCGCTCAGAGATAGCCTGGCGAAACGCAGGGTCTAAGGCTTTTTTCGCTCATACATATTACCATACAGATTACTTTGGGCATTTTTGCCCCAAGGCAACGAAAAAGCCCTGAACCGTTTTACCAGTTCAGGGCTGAAATTTTGGTCGCGGGGGCAGGATTTGAACCTACGACCTCCGGGTTATGAGCCCGGCGAGCTACCAGACTGCTCCACCCCGCAATGTCTGGGCGCCTCATGTGCGCAAGAAAGAATCTTACGCGGGAGTTCGGTAAACGGCAAGGAAAATCTCGTAGAGCATAATTCCTTCATATTTAAACCCCTCAGCCCCTATCACCGTAAACGAATCGCAGCCGAGCGCCGTCGACGGCACGTATACAATGGTGCGCGTCCTTTTATGCCAACACCGGGAGTAGACATGCTGCTCGCTATCGATATGGGAAACACGCAGACGGCCATGGGGCTGTTTGACGGAGACGAGCTGGTGCAGTCGTGGCGTATGCCCACCGACCGCTCCTATACCGCCGACGAGATCCACGTGCGCCTGATGGGCTTCTTTAAGATGTATGACCTCTCGCTCGGCGCGGTCGACGCGATCGCCTTTGCCGGCGTGGTGCCGCAGCTCTCGCGCGAATGGCACGCCGTGGCCGACCGCATTGCCGCG
>OBWF01000673.1_pt1 | contig 12696 bp, 15 predicted proteins | sample 1495211 | NCBI WGS metagenome assembly OBWF01 (sample SAMEA2580051, study PRJEB22360) | human gut metagenome | reverse complement strand
GGAGTAGATACAACCCCACAGGAGGATTGTTTGTTGGACCCGCCGCACTGGCTGGTGGTATTTTTAACGCAGCTTGTATGACATGGTAATGGACGATCATGGCCAGAAAACGCAAATCAAGAAATAACAGTAAAATTGGTCACGGAGCGATCAGTCGCATTGGAAGACCGCATAATCCTTTTGAGCCGCGCCGCAATCGCTACGCACAAAAATACTTAACGTTGGTGCTAATGGGCGGTGCCGTTTTTTTAATAGTCAAAGGATGGAGTGAAAGTGGCGATGTCGATAACGACGGCGACGGAACGTTTTATTCGACAGTGCAGGATTGTATTGATGACGGTAATAATGCCGACATTTGCGCGCGTGGCTGGAACAACGCCAAAGCGGCATTTTATGCCGATGTTCCGAAGAATATGACTCAGCAGAATTGTCAGTCTAAGTACGAAAATTGCTACTACGACAATGTTGAACAGAGTTGGATCCCGGTCGTTTCTGGATTTTTGTTAAGCCGAGTTATTCGTAAAGATCGCGATGAGCCGTTCGTCTATAACAGCGGCGGATCCTCATTTGCTTCCCGCCCCGTCTGGCGCAACACTTCCGGTGATTACTCCTGGCGCTCCGGTTCTGGCAAAAAAGAGTCTTACTCTTCAGGCGGCTTTACCACCAAAAAAGCGTCAACCGTTTCGCGCGGCGGCTATGGTCGTTCTTCCAGCGCCCGTGGGCATTGGGGAGGCTAATCATGCTGAGACACAACGTTCCTGTGCGACGGGATCTGGACCAGATCGCCGCTAACAACGGTTTCGACTTTCATATCATCGACAATGAAATCTATTGGGACGAGAGTCGGGCTTACCGTTTTACTCTGCGCCAGATTGAAGAGCAGATCGAAAAACCGACTGCGGAACTGCATCAGATGTGCCTTGAGGTGGTGGATCGCGCGGTTAAAGACGAAGAGATCCTGACGCAACTGGCGATCCCGCCGTTGTACTGGGATGTGATCGCCGAAAGCTGGCGCGCACGCGATCCTTCGCTGTATGGCCGGATGGATTTTGCCTGGTGTGGCAATGCGCCGGTGAAGCTGCTGGAGTACAACGCCGATACGCCGACCTCGTTGTATGAGTCGGCTTATTTCCAGTGGTTGTGGCTGGAGGATGCCCGGCGCAGCGGCATTATTCCGCGTGATGCCGATCAGTACAATGCCATTCAGGAACGCCTGATTTCACGCTTTAGCGAGCTTTATAGCCGGGAGCCGTTTTATTTCTGCTGCTGTCAGGACACCGATGAAGACAGGACTACCGTGCTGTACTTGCAGGACTGCGCCCAGCAGGCAGGGCAGGAGTCGCGGTTTATCTACATTGAAGATCTCGGTTTGGGCGTCGGCGGTGTACTGACCGATCTTGATGATAATGTCATCCAGCGTGCATTTAAGCTGTATCCGCTGGAGTGGATGATGCGTGACGATAACGGTCCGCTGCTGTGCAAGCGTCGCGAGCAATGGGTGGAGCCGTTATGGAAAAGTATCTTGAGTAATAAAGGGCTAATGCCGCTGCTTTGGCGCTTCTTCCCTGGTCATCCTAACCTTCTTGCATCCTGGTTTGAGGGTGAAAAATCGCAGATTGCCGCTGGCGAAAGCTATGTGCGTAAACCGATCTACTCGCGCGAAGGCGGAAACGTCACCATTTTCGACGGTCAGAATAACGTCGTTGACCACGCTGATGGTGATTACGCCGATGAACCGATGATCTACCAGGCGTTTCAACCTCTGCCGCGATTTGGCGATAGCTACACACTCATCGGTAGCTGGATTGTCGATGATGAAGCGTGCGGAATGGGGATCCGTGAAGATAACACACTGATCACCAAAGACACCTCACGTTTCGTTCCGCATTACATTGCTGGATAAGAATGTTTTAGCAATCTCTTTCTGTCATGAATCCATGGCAGTGACCATACTAATGGTGACTGCCATTGATGGAGGGAGACACAGTGCACTGGCAAACTCACACCGTTTTTAATCAACCTATACCATTAAATAACAGTAACTTATACCTGTCTGATGGCGCGCTCTGCGAAGCGGTAACGCGTGAAGGTGCTGGCTGGGATAGCGATTTTCTAGCCAGTATTGGTCAGCAGTTAGGAACGGCTGAATCCCTTGAACTGGGGCGGCTGGCGAATGTGAATCCGCCTGAATTATTGCGCTACGATGCGCAAGGACGCCGTCTGGACGATGTGCGTTTTCACCCCGCCTGGCACCTGCTGATGCAGGCGCTATGTACCAATCGGGTGCACAATCTTGCCTGGGAAGAAGACGCTCGCTCCGGCGCATTTGTGGCGCGCGCGGCGCGTTTTATGTTGCACGCACAGGTTGAGGCAGGGTCGTTATGTCCGATAACCATGACCTTTGCCGCCACGCCATTGCTGTTACAGATGTTACCCGCGCCGTTTCAGGACTGGACCACGCCGCTGCTGAGCGATCGCTACGATTCTCACTTATTGCCAGGTGGGCAAAAACGCGGTTTGTTGATTGGCATGGGAATGACGGAAAAGCAGGGCGGTTCCGATGTCATGAGCAACACCACCCGCGCAGAGCGCCTGGAAGATGGCTCTTATCGGCTGGTGGGGCATAAATGGTTTTTCTCGGTGCCGCAAAGCGATGCGCATCTGGTGCTGGCGCAGACTACGGGCGGTTTGTCCTGCTTTTTTGTGCCGCGCTTTTTGCCTGACGGGCAACGCAACGCGATTCGCCTCGAGCGGCTGAAAGATAAGCTGGGTAATCGCTCTAACGCCAGCTGCGAAGTGGAGTTTCAGGATGCCATTGGCTGGTTGTTGGGGCAGGAAGGGGAAGGAATTCGTCTGATCCTGAAAATGGGTGGGATGACGCGTTTTGATTGCGCCCTGGGTAGCCATGCCATGATGCGCCGTGCATTTTCGCTGGCGATTTATCATGCACATCAACGCCATGTTTTTGGTAATCCATTGATCCAACAGCCCCTTATGCGTCATGTCTTAAGTCGCATGGCACTTCAGCTTGAAGGGCAAACGGCGTTGCTGTTTCGTCTTGCGCGAGCGTGGGACCGGCGTGCCGATGCCAAAGAAGCCCTGTGGGCGCGTTTATTTACGCCTGCGGCAAAATTTGTGATCTGCAAAAGAGGTATGCCGTTTGTGGCCGAAGCGATGGAGGTGCTGGGCGGCATTGGTTATTGCGAGGAGAGCGAGCTGCCGCGGCTTTACCGGGAGATGCCGGTAAACAGTATTTGGGAAGGTTCCGGCAATATTATGTGCCTGGATGTGCTGCGCGTTCTCAATAAGCAAGCGGGCGTATACGACTTATTGTCGGAAGCGTTTGTGGAAGTGAAAGGGCAGGATCGCTATTTTGATCGCGCGGTTCGTCGTTTACAGCAGCAGCTGCGCAAGCCAGCTGAAGAATTGGGGCGAGAGATTACTCATCAGCTATTCCTGCTGGGCTGCGGTGCGCAAATGTTGAAATATGCCTCTCCGCCAATGGCACAGGCGTGGTGTCAGGTGATGTTAGATACGCGCGGCGGCGTACGGTTGTCAGAGCAGATCCAGAATGATTTATTGCTGCGGGCGACGGGGGAGTGTGTGTGTAAGCGTATACGACTGATGCGACGCTGGTTTCGATTAACTCAATGAAATATGTGAAAATTGTAGGCCGGACAAGGCGCTCGCGCCGCATCCGGCATTGTTCATTTGCTGTAGATGACACTCATGCATACAGTATCGCCTGTACGCGCCAGTTATCAGGCTGCTGGTCTTCGTACATGGTAATAATGCGGTACCATGACGCACCTTGTTCATCGGCCTTTAACGCCACGATACGTTCCACGTCCTGCGGATCCCCTGAAATATTGCTAACTGAGATCTGACCTATTTCATTCAGGCCCGTCACGCAGTCAGCACTGGCGAATTCTGCAGACTGTGCCGTGGCGCTCGCAGGATAAGTCACTAATTGCAGCGAGGGTGAGGCAAGTAATTGTTTCATCGTCAGCTCCATTTTTCGTTTCCCCACATGTTGCAGGGCATTCCATCGCGGTAATAAACGCCCAGGCTTCCAGCCGGTAATTTATTGTGCACAGGTAAACGCATAGGGACGCAAAGCAATGTAAAGCTGACTATGTAAGTTGTCTGATTTATTTACGGTACAAAATGGCTTGTGAATACCACTGTCCTGTCACGATGGTTTCGTCCACCATGACGACAACGTAATAATCAGCTTTTGCAGCGACAGCTTTTGCTCTGATTTCTGCTAATGCGTCATCCGGAGAACCCCGAACCATCGTGCTTACGCTACCTATTCGCTGTAACCCTTGCGTCTGGTCGCGGCGAATCTCTTGCGGATGGTTCGTTACTGGCGGTGCTGGCTGTGGCGTACCTTGCAGTGCGCTACAGGCACTTAACATCAACACCAATAATAAACTGGCAAACCGGTAAATAACGCTATTACGTTTCCTGCTAACCATAGTGTAGTGCCTTATTAATTTAACTTTGGGGGAATGTTCCCGAATTGTTACCTGGTACGCGATTTTCGAATGAAAACGTGACGAAAGCGTAACCCACATCTCAACATTATGAACTAATACCGCCAGCAGAAACTTGTGCTAAGGATTTCTTCATGTCATACCAGACAAAAAGGAGAGACAGATGATTGAAATAGAATCACGCGAGCTGGCAGATATTCCCGTTCTTCATGCTTATCCTGTCGGGCAAAAAGATACCCCGTTACCGTGCGTAATTTTTTATCACGGCTTTACTTCATCCAGCCTGGTGTATAGCTATTTTGCCGTTGCGCTGGCGCAGGCTGGTTTGCGGGTGATCATGCCGGATGCGCCCGATCACGGTAGCCGTTTTAGTAGCGACGAAGCGCGGCGGTTAAATCAATTCTGGCAAATCTTGCTACAAAGTATGCAGGAATTCACTACTTTACGTGCGGCAATAGCCGAAGAAAACTGGCTGCTTGATGACCGTCTGGCAGTCGGTGGCGCGTCGATGGGCGCGATGACGGCACTGGGAATTACCGCTCGCCACCCCACGGTGAAATGTACCGCCAGCATGATGGGATCGGGCTATTTTACATCGCTCGCCCGTTCACTGTTTCCACCGCTGATACCTGAAACGGCAGCACAGCAGAATGAATTCAATAACATTATCGCGCCGCTGGCAGAGTGGGAAGCGACAAACCACCTGGAACAACTTGGGGACAGACCTCTACTGCTGTGGCATGGCCTCGACGATGACGTTGTGCCTGCCGACGAATCACTACGTTTGCAGCAGGCCTTAAGCGAGACGGGACGGGATAAACTGCTAACCTGTTCATGGCAGCCAGGCGTGCGTCACCGCATTACGCCTGAGGCGTTAGATGCTGCCGTGACATTTTTCCGCCAGCATCTTTAAACACGCAGAATGCTGACCCCTTGCGCTTCCAGTTGTTGCAGGATTTCCGGGTTAGCATTTTTGCCGGTGATCAGCATATCGATTTGATCGGCACGGCTAAAAAGCATTCCCGCGCGTTCGCCAATCTTACTGCTATCAACCAGTACCACCAGTTTCCCTACCACGCTCAGCATCTTCTGCTCTGCCATTGCTGTCAGCATATCGGTTTTATACAACCCTTCTGCGGTCAGCCCTTTTCCGCTGGTAAACATCCAGTGCCCGGCATAGAGACTGTTTTCGCTGCCCTGCGGGCTTAAAGTGATGGACTGACTTTTGTTGTACTGTCCACCCATAATGATCACGCTGTCATGTTCTTGATCGATCAGGTAATTTGCCAGCGGTAGATAATTAGTGATGATTTGCACTGGCTTGCCACACATTTCCCGCCCAAGCAGAAACGCGGTGGAGCCGCAGTTGATGACTACGCTTTCGCCCGGATTAACCAGCTGCGAGGCTGCTTTAGCGATACGTACTTTTTCATCGTGATTCTGCGCCTGATGCAGATTCATCGGCGTCCAGCGCGGGCGCTGCTGGGTAATAGCTTCTGCGCCATTGCGCACCTTTTTCAGTTTGCCGCTTTCGTCAAGTTTATTGATATCGCGTCGCGCAGTGGCAGGCGAAATTCCCAGACGCTCAACGACTTTCTCAACGGTCACAAAGCCCAATTGTGCGAGCATTTCCAGGAGGATTTGATGTCTTTGTGCTTCAGTCATGAGCTATTCCGATAAAATTTGATTTTTTTAGATGATATTTGAAATAGCCAGGAAATACTACGCCGGATAGCGCGAACTTCTCCACGCTATCCGGTATAAACGACAGATTACAGGAATGACTTGAACGGCAGATCCGGTTCAATAGTGAAGCAATCATCGAAACCGCGCGGATAGTGGTACTCGAAGTTGTCTTTATCCAGCGGCCAGGTAAATTTGCCGCCAACCTGCCAGATAAACGGCTTGAAGCCATACTTCAGACGATCTTTTTTCATCTCCCACAGCACGCGGATCTCTTGCGGATCGGCCTGGAAGTTTGACCAGATGTCGTGGTGGAACGGGATAACCACTTTCGCATTCAGGGCTTCACCCATACGCAGCATATCGGCGCTGGTCATTTTGTCGGTAATACCGCGCGGGTTCTCACCATACGATCCTAACGCCACATCGATCTGATGTTCGTTACCGTGCTTCGCATAATAGTTAGAGTAGTGGGAGTCGCCGCTGTGATACAGGGAGCCGCCAGGCGTTTTGAACAGATAGTTCACCGCGCGATCGTCCATGCCGTCCGGCAGTACGCCAGCCGCTTTTTGATCGGCAGGCAGGGGGATCAGTGCAGTACGGTCGAAAGCGTCAAGCGCATGAATTTCAATGTCTTTCACTTTTACAACATCGCCCGGTTTGACCACGATGCAACGCTCTTTCGGTACGCCCCAGCCAATCCACAAATCCACACAGGTTTTCGGTCCGATAAACGGTACGTCATCAGCACAGTTCTGCATCACGGCAGCAGCGACGTTAACGTCGATATGATCGTTGTGATCGTGAGTCGCCAGTACCGCGTCGATCTGGCGAATCGCAAACGGATCAAGAACAAACGGGGTGGTACGCAGGTTTGGCTGCAGTTTTTTCACGCCAGCCATGCGCTGCATTTGGTGACCCTGTTTCATTAACGGGTTACCGTGACTTTGTTTGCCAGTGCCGCACCAGAAATCAACGCAAACGTTGGTGCCACCTTCCGATTTTAACCAGATCCCGGTGCAGCCAAGCCACCACATCGCAAATGTGCCAGGAGCGACCTGTTCTTGTTCAATTTCTTCATTCAACCAGCTACCCCACTCCGGGAAAGTGCTCAGGATCCAGGATTCACGGGTGATACTTTTCACTTTACTCATCGCCATTTACCTTCATGATAGTTCAATTCGAATCAATATGTGATTGGTTTTGATTAATCCTGACACTATTTTTTCAGGAAGGCAATGACCATTTTTTGACTTTTTGCCAGGGAAGTTGTTGTTGATTTTGAGTATGGAAAGATTTAATGGAATGTGTAATTCAATTAACTAAATGAATTTAAATGAATAATTGTTTCGTTGTGTGAATCCCACTCTATCCATGTGGAATTATTTGCGGGTCGCGTCACATTTAATCATAAATAATCTTGTTGTGATTACTTTTGAAAATTAGAGTGAGTGCACAACATTCCGGGTGTGTGGAATACCCGGTTACCTCTTCTTCAGGAGATCGTTATGGAGATCCTCTACAACATCTTTACCGTGTTTTTTAACCAGGTCATGACCAATGCCCCGTTGTTGCTGGGTATTGTGACCTGTCTGGGCTACATCCTACTGCGCAAAAGTGTCAGCGTTATTATTAAAGGCACGATTAAAACCATAATTGGTTTCATGTTGTTGCAGGCAGGGTCCGGCATCCTCACCAGCACCTTCAAACCGGTGGTGGCGAAAATGTCCGAAGTCTACGGCATTAACGGCGCAATTTCCGATACTTACGCGTCGATGATGGCAACCATCGACCGCATGGGCGATGCCTATAGCTGGGTAGGGTACGCGGTGCTGCTGGCACTGGCGCTGAACATTTGTTACGTGCTGCTGCGTCGTATTACCGGTATTCGCACCATCATGCTGACCGGCCACATCATGTTCCAGCAGGCGGGGCTGATTGCCGTTACGTTGTTTATTTTCGGCTATTCCATGTGGACGACCATTATCTGTACGGCGATTCTGGTTTCGCTCTACTGGGGCATTACCTCCAACATGATGTACAAACCGACTCAGGAAGTCACCGACGGCTGCGGTTTCTCCATTGGTCACCAGCAGCAGTTTGCATCATGGATTGCCTATAAAGTTGCGCCGTTCCTCGGCAAAAAAGAGGAAAGCGTTGAAGACCTCAAACTGCCAGGCTGGCTGAATATTTTCCACGACAACATCGTCTCCACGGCGATTGTGATGACCATCTTCTTTGGTGCCATTCTGCTCTCCTTCGGTATCGACACCGTGCAGGCGATGGCAGGTAAAGTGAACTGGACGGTGTACATCCTGCAAACTGGTTTCTCCTTCGCGGTGGCGATCTTCATCATCACTCAGGGTGTGCGCATGTTTGTGGCGGAACTCTCTGAAGCATTTAACGGCATTTCCCAGCGCCTGATCCCAGGTGCGGTTCTGGCGATTGACTGTGCGGCTATCTATAGCTTCGCGCCGAACGCCGTGGTCTGGGGCTTTATGTGGGGCACCATCGGTCAGCTGATTGCGGTTGGCATCCTGGTCGCCTGCGGTTCCTCGATCCTGATTATCCCAGGCTTTATCCCGATGTTCTTCTCCAACGCCACCATCGGCGTGTTCGCTAACCACTTCGGCGGCTGGCGTGCGGCGCTGAAGATTTGTCTGGTGATGGGGATGATCGAAATCTTTGGTTGCGTCTGGGCGGTGAAACTTACCGGTATGAGTGCCTGGATGGGGATGGCGGACTGGTCGATTCTGGCACCGCCGATGATGCAGGGCTTCTTCTCCATCGGTATCGCCTTTATGGCCGTCATCATTGTAATTGCACTGGCTTATATGTTCTTCGCTGGCCGCGCACTGCGCGCAGAAGAAGATGCAGAAAAACAACTGGCAGAACAGTCTGCTTAATAAGGAGTTTTGATTATGACCGTACGTATTCTGGCTGTGTGTGGCAACGGACAAGGCAGTTCCATGATCATGAAGATGAAAGTGGACCAATTTTTAACCCAATCAAACATTGACCACACGGTAAATAGCTGCGCGGTTGGCGAATACAAAAGCGAGTTGAGCGGCGCGGATATCATCATCGCTTCTACGCACATTGCGGGCGAAATCACCGTGACCGGCAACAAATACGTGGTTGGCGTGCGCAACATGCTCTCTCCTGCCGACTTTGGCCCGAAACTGCTGGAAGTGATCAAAGCGCATTTCCCGCAGGATGTGAAGTAAGGACGCGCCATGAAATTACGTGATTCGCTGGCGGAGAATAAATCCATCCGCCTGCAGGCTGAAGCTGAGACATGGCAGGACGCAGTAAAAATCGGCGTTGACCTGCTGGTGGCGGCGGATGTTGTCGAGCCGCGTTACTACCAGGCGATTCTGGATGCGGTTGAACAGCACGGTCCGTACTTTGTGCTCGCACCAGGCCTGGCAATGCCGCACGGTCGCCCGGAAGAGGGCGTTAAGAAAACCGGTTTTGCGCTGGTGACGCTGAAAAAGCCGCTGGAGTTCAACCACGAAGATAACGACCCGGTGGATATCCTCATCACCATGGCGGCGGTCGATGCCAACACGCACCAGGAAGTGGGCATCATGCAGATCGTCAACCTGTTTGAAGATGAAGAAAATTTCGACCGTTTACGTGCCTGCCGTACCGAGCAGGAAGTACTGGATCTCATTGACCGCACCAACGCGGCAGCTTAAGAAGGAATTGAAGATGTCATTACCGATGTTGCAAGTCGCGCTGGACAACCAGACTATGGATAGCGCCTACGAAACCACTCGCCTGATTGCCGAAGAAGTCGACATTATCGAAGTGGGTACCATTCTGTGCGTGGGCGAAGGCGTGCGTGCGGTTCGTGACCTGAAAGCGCTCTACCCGCACAAAATCGTACTGGCAGACGCTAAAATTGCTGATGCGGGCAAAATCCTTTCGCGTATGTGCTTCGAAGCCAACGCTGACTGGGTGACGGTAATTTGCTGTGCGGATATCAACACCGCCAAAGGCGCGCTGGACGTAGCAAAAGAGTTTAACGGCGACGTGCAGATCGAATTGACCGGCTACTGGACCTGGGAACAGGCGCAGCAGTGGCGTGACGCAGGCATTCAGCAGGTGGTTTATCACCGCAGCCGTGACGCGCAGGCCGCAGGCGTAGCGTGGGGTGAAGCCGATATCACTGCGATCAAACGTCTTTCCGATATGGGCTTCAAAGTCACCGTTACCGGTGGCCTGGCGCTGGAAGATCTGCCGCTGTTCAAAGGCATTCCAATTCATGTGTTTATCGCCGGTCGCAGCATCCGTGATGCCGCTTCTCCGGTTGAAGCCGCGCGTCAGTTCAAACGTTCCATCGCCGAACTGTGGGGCTAAGGAGCGGATATGTTGTCCAAACAAATCCCGCTTGGCATCTATGAAAAAGCGCTCCCCGCCGGGGATGAACTTAATCAAGCTATATTATTGAATAATAAGTATATATTTAAACACATCCCTATAAATAGCCCCCAATATAGCCCCCAAGGTGTAGTTGTTATACATGGAGGTATATTGAACTCTGTTGAAATATTCTCTGTAATGGTTCAGTGAATGCAGCATACCTACCTGTCTTGTTCCGGACGAGACACAATACCTGTGATATATAAGTCTATACTGAAGAAGATACTTTTCCCGCATAATGTTTCGCAATAATATCATTTAGCCGATCAACCAGTTCTGGTTTCCTGAACGTGATGTGTGCGGAGCCCTTCTTAAAGTATCTGATGTTGAACATCTCATCTTCATAGCACGCTTTGCCCTGAACGGAGCGGATGTGATCATCCAGCCGAATGATGATATTTTCCCGGTTGTCAGGGATCGGTTTGCCGCTGAACAGATACAGCATTCTTTCCAGGTCGGCGAGTCGATCTGCCTGTTGCCCGGTGATAAGATGCAATCCCCACCGGTCCCCCCTCACCAGATTGTTGACGATAATTTTACTGCCAAATTTACAGGGGCAATTGGTTTTGTAATTCCAGCTCAGCCCTCTGAAGACGTTGATCACTCCTCGCTCAAACACTTCATCCTTATTCTGGTGCAGTTGCTCAAATGTGCTCCAAATGTTCGCTTCACTGATTTCCGGAAAGTTATCGTACTCCAGTGAGTGGTACCATGTATCACGGGCCTGCGCATCCATTAATGACAGCATCCCGGAACGTTGCATCAGGTCACGCCAGATTTCGCGGTCAAGGTTGCGGGTGATGGCTTTCATTGCGGTTTCCGGTTTCTCCATGAGCCAGCAGCCACAGCGAAAATCCTGTTTCATGGCCCAGTCCAGAGCAGTTTTACCTCCAATACTTTCTGTCAGTACCGAGATTTCAGCCAGTTGCCGGATAAGTGTGTCGATTTGCAGCAGTGTAGTCTTTCGCACAGCCAGAATGTGACTGACTGAGGTGGAGCAGATAACGTCCGTATGCCCGGTGACCACTTCCGGACGGGAGACTGTGATTGCAGACATAATCGATATTCCTTTTCGCAGATAAATGAAAACGCCAGCCCTGTTCAGGCTGGCGTCAGTGGAATGAAGTATGGTGAGTGAGACTCACCGGTTTTGTTGCAGAAACTGCAGTTGGCGCAGGGTACGGATATCCTCCCTGGCCTGTTCAATACAGGGCAACAGTGCTGCCGAATCCGTTTTATCTTCATCGTTGTCAAAGATAATTCCCGATTCGCAGTCGATATTGTCCTGCAGCCATGCAATCAGAATATCCAGCGCTGTTTCCGTGGTTAATGATTTCATGTTGTTTCTGGTTACCAGTCGAAAGTGGGTAAATCCGGCAGACATTCGGCGCTGGCATCCAGATGAATGAGACTGACGCCATAACGTCGGGTAAGTGTGACAACCAGACGGCGGAACGTTCTGGACAGGCCCAGGCGTTTAAGCCGCAGAACCGGGTATGACCACGCATCAGTACGTAACAGATATCCGCTACCTGTAAAATGAATCCATTCTGATTCGCCGAAGTTACTGCTCTGATGCGACAGCGAGTACAGCCAGGCGTTGTCTGTTTCCGTGATATGTGCGGTGCTGCAGCGTATGCCGGCAAGGATTGTTAACGGTGGTGGTGTGCAGGTTGACTGTTGCCCGGAGTCCTCCACCACGCGGACTGAATAACCGTTTTCAGTGACATTGTTAATCAGTTCAGCGAGCTCAATACCATCGACGTCAACGACAATGCGTCCCATGTTCAGTGCCTGTACGTTAAGGCTGTCGGCTTCGAGCGTCAGGGAAAGGTTCATCGTTTTGCCTCCGTGCGTTTACCCTGGGTAATGTCATTTACCGTTCTGTAGTGGCTGCGGGTCATCAGGCCGGTCGCCCTGCGGGCCCGGAGAATATCGATGCTGTTGATTAACTGCGACGGGGCTCCTGCGCTGAATCCCGGCTGGTCGGTACGTACCAGCGCGTATTTTTCAACGAGAAAGTTCACCGCGTCACACAGTGAAATCCCTGCCTCAATATGCTGCTCAATCACACGTTCATCAGCGA
>OBWF01000667.1_pt1 | contig 12746 bp, 8 predicted proteins | sample 1495211 | NCBI WGS metagenome assembly OBWF01 (sample SAMEA2580051, study PRJEB22360) | human gut metagenome | reverse complement strand
TGTCCGGCGCGCTCGACGACACCGCCTGGCCGTCTATCCTGCCCACCCAGGCCGAAAGCTGGATCGGCGAGCAGCGCGTGGTGCTGCGCCGCGCCGGCGTCGAGCTCTTCCCCAAGTTCACCGTGACCAATATCGAGGCCGGCGGCGTGCTGGAAGCCACCCTCGATGCCGTGTCCGGCGAAAGCTACACCGATGTGGCCGGCCATGCCCGTGCCACCGGTCCGGTCCGCGTGCCCGGCGTCATAGTCACCGCGCGCGATGAGGAGCAGGGCGTGGAAGTCGAATGGCACCTCGAACTGCTCCCCGGAGGCCTGGTCCGTCAGAAGGCCACCGTAACCAACCTGTTCGGTGCAGACGCCGGAGCCCCGCTCGAGATCGGCAAGATCGAGCTCGGCTTCCCGCTGCCCGAATCCGCCGGCGAAATCCTCACCACCACCGGTCACCATCTACGTGAACGCAGTCCGCAGCGCCAGCCGCTGACCGTCGGCCGTTTCGAAAAGCCGCAGCTCGCCGGCCGCCCTGACTTCGACGCATCCCTGCTCCTGACCGCCGGCGTGCCCGGTTTCGGCTTCGAGCATGGCGACGCCTATTCGGTGCACGTGGGCTGGAGCGGCAACTCCGTGCTGTCCGCCGAACGTCTGCCCTACACAACCGGCGTGATCGGCGGCGGCGAACTCCTGTTCGGCGGCGAAGTGACGCTCGCTGGCCCTGGCGAAGGCCAGAACTCCTACGACACCCCGTGGCTGTTCGGCTCCTATGGCGATGGTCTCAACGAGATCGCCGCCCGATTCCACTCCTACGTGCGCTCCCTGCACCCGCGCCTGTTCTCGCACGGCCGTCCGGTGATCCTCAACACATGGGAAGCCGTGTACTTCGACCACAACTTCGATACGCTGAAGGCGCTCGCCGACAAGGCCGCCGACTCCGGCGTGGAACGATTCGTGGTGGACGACGGCTGGTTCGGTTCCCGCCGCGACGACACCTCCGGCCTCGGTGACTGGCAGATTGCGCAGGACGTCTGGCCCGATGGCCCGAAGTCCCTGAAGGCGCTCGCCGACTACGTGCACGCCAAGGGTATGGAATTCGGCTTGTGGTTCGAGCCGGAAATGGTCAACCCCGATTCCGATGTGGCCCGTAACCACCCTGATTGGATTCTCTCGCCCACCGCTGGCCGACTGCCGCTGCAGGGCCGCACTCAGCAGGTGCTCGATCTGACCAATCCGGATGCGTTCGACTACATCTACGGCTGCATGGACCAGCTTGTCGGCGAGCTTGGTATCGACTACATCAAGTGGGACCACAACAAGCTCGTCACCGAGCCCGGTTCCCGCCGCTCCGGCCGCCCGGCCGTGCACGCGCAGACCCTTGCCGTCTACAACATCTTCAAGGGCCTCAAGACCGCACATCCGGGCCTTGAGATCGAAAGCTGCTCCTCTGGTGGCGGCCGCGTGGATCTTGGCATCCTGGAGCACGCCGATCGTATCTGGGTCTCCGACTGCGTGGACCCGGTCGAGCGCGCGGACATCCAGCGCTACACCTCGCTGCTGGTGCCGCCGGCGATGATGGGCGAGCACGTGGGCGCCAGCCCCGCACACTCCACCCAGCGCGCCACCAGCCAGGAACTGCGCATGGCCATGGCGTTCTTCGGTCACATGGGCATCGAATGGAACCTGTTGAAGGAGCCGGACGAGGCGCTCGCCAAGCTGGCCGTGTGGGTGGCCGAATTCAAGAAGCACCGCGACTGGTTCGCCATCGACACCTGCGTGCACGCCGACTCCAACGATCCGGCCGTGCGTCTGGACGGTATGGTGATGCCGAACCGTGACGCCGCCATCTACCGCTTCACCCAGCTGACCACCAGCCAGACCTATCCGGCCGCGCCCGTGCATCTGCCCGGACTTGACCCCGAGCGCACCTACCGTGTCAGCCCGCTTGACCCGAGCTTGGATTTGACCGGTCTGACCAACGGCCAGAGCACTCTCGGCTGGTGGAACGAGGAAGGCGTAGTCCTGACCGGCGAAGCCCTGCAGCGCTACGGCATTCGTCCCCCGTCCCTCCACCCCCAGCAGGCAGTATTGCTCAAGGCTGTGGCGTTAAGCTGACAGCCTAGTAGGCTGTCAGTAGCCACGGCCTGAGCGAAGCGACAGCTGAGCGAAGGTGGGATTGAGCCTTGCCGATAGGCAAGTCCGTAATTGCTGGTCGTGGCGGAGTAACTGTGGCGAAGCAACGTTCTTGGCTCCCCTCTCTGAGGGGAGCCAAGAACGGCCTACCCAATATGCTTCACAATCACGCGACTGGCGGCGGCTTTGGCCCAGAGCTGCCAGTCGTGGTTCATAATCGTGAACTTGACCGGCTGGGTCTGGCTGTGACGGTAGAAACGAATGCCGTCACGTAGCGAATCGGTGCCGAGCTTGGCCAAAAACGCGGACTCCCCGGCAATCATCACATGCCCGGGCATCGCGATATTCGCCACCGTAGCCACCAGCGATCCCAACCGGAAACACGTCCGGTTCACCAACTGCGTGGCCTGCGGCACGCGTTCCTTGGCATCGCGCGCAAAGTCCTCAAAACTGACCGCGCGACCCACAATCGCAGAGTACTGTTCGGCGATTGAATCGTCAGTCAAGCATTGTGAACAGCCGATATGTCCGCTGGTGCAGCGCGGCCCCTCCGGATCGATAAGCACGTGGCCCACCAGACCATAGCTCTTATCCGGGTACTGCACTGGCTTGCCGTTCACGGCCAGCGAATAACCAACACCCACGCCGATGGTCACCACGGCGAACATATCCACGCCGACACCCGGCCCGAACCAGGAGGCATCCACCAGCAGAGAATCGATATCATTGAACACCCCGCACGGCAGGCCGGTCGCCTCTGTGACCATCGTCCCCAAGTCCGTGGCCCCGTCCCAATGCAGGAACGGCGCGAACGTCACAATCGAATCGTCGACCACATGCCCACCTACCGCAACGCCCACCGCAGTGGGGGAGGGTAGTCCGGAAGAGGCGATATCGGCGGAACATTCGCGCACCAGCCGCGTGATGGCCGACACCACATACTCAGCCGACTGATCCGCCCCGATCGGCATCTCGTGCCGGCCGGACACCACCTCGCCATGCGCGTTCACCGCAGCGGCCACAATCGACATCCCATGAACCTTGACACCAATGAAGGTGCGTGCGTTCGAACACAACACCAGCGAAGTCTGCGGGCGTCCGCGACGATCCGAACTTTCCCTTGGCGTGAATCGCTCGGGCAGCTTGCCTGACGGGCCGGCCTCGGCCGGAAGCTCCTCGATCACCCCGGCGTAGATCAGATCGCTGGTGATGCGGGACAAGGCCCCTTGGCTCAGTCCCAGCATCTGTGCCAACGTAGTGCGGGCTATCGGCCCGTATTGGGCAATTGCCGCCGCCACGCGATGCGTATGCTCGGATCCGGAAAACCACTGTGGAATCGCGTTGACATCAGACATGCAAGCCCCTTCGCTGTATTTATTGCGTTAATCACAAAATACCGCGCTTTTTGTTGCTTGCGCAAGTGGGCTCGCTGGCGCTGGGAATGAAATGGCCGAACCGTTACCTTGGAAAGTGGAAGAACCGCCGGCACCGAAGCCGGAGGAAAAGAAAGATAAAGGAGTCAACAATTATGCTGTCCGATTCCCCACATGCAACGCCTAGACTGAAGCGTCTGGCCGTGCGCACCGCCGCCGTGATGTGCGCGATCGCCGTCGGGTTCGGCCTGGCAGGCTGCGGCTCCAGCACCGCAGGCACCGTCACGCTGGATTTCTTCCAGTTCAAGTCCGAGGCCGCCGACCAGTTCAAGTCCATGGTCGCCGACTTTGAGAAGCAGAACCCGACCATCAAGGTCAACATCAACAACTCCGCCAACGCCCAGACCGATCTGCGCACCCGTTTCGTCAAGAATCGTGTGCCGGACGTGATCACCTTCAACGGCGACATCAGCTTCGGCAACTTCGCCGCCTCCGGTGTGTTCTACGACTTCACCGACGAACCCATCGTGGACACCCTCAACCCCGGCATGGTGCAGATCGCCAAGAATCTGGTGCAGACCACCGATTCCTCCAAGAAGCGCCTGTACGGCCTGCCCTTCGCGGGTAACGCCTCCGGCTACATCTACAACAAGGCTCTGTTCCGCAAGGTTGGCCTTGACCCGGAGAACCCGCCGACCACCTGGAGCGAGTTCACCGATATGCTCAACACCTTCAAGGACGCCGGCATCAACCCGCTGCAGGGTTCCGTGGCCGACGCCTGGACCACCCAGGCACCGCTCGCCTCCCTGGCCGGCACGCTGGTTCCCGAATCGAAGTACACCGAGCTCAAGCAAGGCAAGACCACGTTCCAGGAACTGTGGAAGACCGCAGTCGAGAAGGAATCCGAGCTCTTCACCTACTCCACTGCGGACACCGGCGTCACCTACCAGCAGGGCACGCAGAACTTCGCCCAAGGCAAGGCCGCGATCATCCCGCTCGGCACCTACGCCATCCCGCAGATCCTGCTGATCAACCCCGATATCGAACTTGGTTTCGCCCAGATGCCGGCCACCGATGACGCCAGCGAGCAGATCCTCACCGCCGGCGACGACGTGATGCTCACCATCGGTGCGAACACCAAGCACCCCAAGGAAGCGATGAAGCTCGTCGAGTTCCTCATGCAGAAGGATCAGCTTGACGCCTACGCCGACGCCCAGTCCGCCATCACGCCGCTGAAGGACACCTACTTCGGCAACGATGCGCTGGAAACCGTGCGCCCGTTCTTCGAGGAAAACCGACTGGCCGACTTCTGCGACCACTACATTCCTTCGTCCATCAACATCGGCGGCTACCTGCAGACCATGGTGACCTCCGGCAACACCGACCGCTTCCTGAACCAGATGCAGACCGAATGGGACAAGGTCCAAGCCAGGACCTTCGAGTGATCGGTAGGAGAGGAGAACATCATGTCACACGCAACCGCAACCAAGACCGCTGCCAAGAAACCGGCCAAGAAGAAGGTCTCCGCCTTCTCCACCCGCAAGGTGGACCCCGCCTACTACTGGATGGTGGTTCCGGCGGCCATCATCTTCGCCTTCTTCCTGTACCTGCCATTTCTTGATGGCGTAAAGTATTCCTTCACCAACTCGCAGGGCTACGGCGATTACAAGTTCATCGGACTGAAGAACTACATCGCCCTCTTCCAGGACAACCGAGTGGGCCATGCCTACCTGTTCACGTTCCTCATCGCCATTCTCATCACGGTGCTGATTAATGTGATCGCCCTGTTCCTGTCGGTGCTGCTGAACTCGAAGATCGCCTTCAAGAATGGCTTCCGAGCCATCTTCTTCATCCCCTACACCCTCTCCGTGCTGGTCATCGGCTACGTGTTCAAGTACATCTTCATGAACCCCCTGCCCGAGCTCGGCAAGGCGCTGGGCATCAAGTGGCTGTCCACCTCGCTGTTGACCAATGAGCAACTCAGCTGGATCCCAATCGTCTTCCTCGCCGTCTGGCAGGGCATCGCCTACTCGGTACTCATCTACCTCGCCGGCCTGCAGACCATCGACGACGAAATCTACGAGGCCGCCGCCATCGACGGCGTCAACGCCTGGCAGAAGTTCTGGAAGATCACATTCCCGCTGATCGGACCGTTCTTCACCATCAACCTCGTGCTGTCCATGAAGAACGCGCTCGGCACCTTCGATCAGGTCGTCGCCTTGACCGAGGGCGGTCCGAACTCCTCCACCGAAACCGTCACCTACCTCATCTGGAAGGGTGGCCTGACCGGTGGCGAGTACGCCTACCAGACCGCAAACGCCGTGCTCTTCTTCATCGTGCTGGCGATCATCGCCTTCGTGCAGCTGCGCATCTCCCGCAGCCAGGAACAGATCTGATTTAGGGGAGGATAAGAAATGACTACTGCAACAGTTACCCCGTCCAAGTCCGGCAAGCCCGCCAAGTTCCGCAGAGACCACAAGATCAACTGGTGGCTGACCGCCGCCGTGGCCGTGCTGAGCCTGACCATTCTGATCCCGCTCTACTTCACCATCGTCACCGCGCTGAAGACCCCGGCCGAAGCCGGCACCTTCGCCCTGCCCACCTCGTGGCAGTGGCATAACTTCGCCGACGCCTCCGCCAAGGTCAACTACCCGAAGGCCGCGCTCAACTCCGCGATCATCACGGTGGCCGCCGTGGTGCTCACCCTGCTGACCAACACCTTCGTGGCCTACGCCGTGGCCCGCAACATGGACAAGCGCTTCTTCCGCTTCCTGTACTACTTCTTCATCGCCGCCATGTTCGTGCCGTTCCCGGTCGTCATGCTGCCGATTGCGAAGCAGATGGGCTCCCTGCACCTGGACAACCAGGTCGGCCTGATCATCCTGTACACGGTGCTCGGCCTGGGCACGAACCTGTTCATCGCCACTGGCTTCATCCGTTCGATTCCGGTTTCGCTGGAAGAGGCGGCCCGAATCGATGGCGCATCCACGTGGCGCATTTTCTGGACCATCATCTTCCCGCTGATGAGCCCGATTAACGCCACCATCGCCATCCTGACCGCACTGTGGGCCTGGAACGACTTCCTCCTGCCGTTGATCATCCTGACCGACCAGTCGAACCAGACCATCCCGCTCGCCCAGTACGTCTTCAGCTCGCAGTTCGCCACCAACTACCCGATGGCCTTCTCCAGCTACCTGATGGCCATGGCCCCGATCCTCATCGTCTACATCTTCGCCCAGAAGTGGGTCGTCGGTGGAGTGATGAGGGGAGCGGTGAAGTAAAACAGCGCAGGCGCTGCTTTACTTCACCGCGTCGAGCGAGACGAGCCGATTAAGGAAACAGCCCCGTGGGCTGTTTCCCGGCCCGGGCGGCCGGATAGGTCGCGTACTCGCGAGGTCATGTTGGGTCTGGCCGTAGGCCAGTCCTGAATTGCAGGACTCTGTGAAGTAAAGGTCCGCTTCCACCCAAGCCTCCTCCGGCTCTCACCGGAGGAGGCTCTTCTGTCCTGTTGCCATACTGGAAACCGCCACAATAAAGGCGACGGTCGGTTGATGTGGCGGTGGCGCACAAAGGTCATGTGGTTTTGCTCGTTGTGCGAATGAAAAAGTGACGAAACCGTACGGCTTACGGTGCAATTGAGCGCATCTGCTGTGTCGCCGTGCCACTGGCTTGTCCCGGTCCACATATCAACCGTTTGACGCGCGAACCGGGACAGAATCCGCTGTCCCGGTTCGCGGTTTCGGGCGATTTTCACGAACCGGGACAATTTTCATTGTCCCGGTATGAATGTCAATCGTTTTATGTGAAAACCGGGGACAACATGTTGATTCCGGGATCGGCTCTATTCCGCCGATTTTGTATTACGGAGCATATGACCTGCGGAGATTGGCTTGTCCCTGTTTGTAAAAAAGGACAAAAATCGCGAACCGGGACAGCGGATTCTGTCCCGGTTCAGACGGCAATCGATTGACATACGAACCGGGCCAACGCCGAAGTCCGGAGCGGTTCCCGAGGCGGGGTTTGCTTGAAATCCGGTGTGCCAGCGAAATCCCCACCAGATTCCCGCAGGCGTGTCAACTAAATCATCTATCCCCGCACCAGTGGGTTCAAGCAGACAATCCAAGCGCGCCCGAAGTTGCTCTTGCGCGTCGCAATCAGAAGAACCGTTAATATGTGAGCTGCCGCAGGTCAGGTAGATTATGGTGGCGAAGTGGCGGCGGAACAAGCGGGCGAGCTCCTTCATAGGTTCGAGCCTCGAGTGCATCATCCACGAGCACAGGCGATATAGCCACACCCACGCCTCGAACAGGAGCATGAACCCTCTGCCGGGCTCGAAGCCGATCGTGATGTGCGGCTCCCGCCCGTCGCCGTCGGCGTCACGGAAGTCCGCAGACCCGACCCTCCAAGGCGACCGCAGCCGAAGCGCGGCGGTGAACAGGTGAGAGGCATCCATGCCTCCAACCTACCCGACCAACATCACCCCACGGCACAGTCACCCACCACAAACAGCGAAAGGGCCCATATGTTGCTAAATAGCATGTGCAGCTTATGAGAATTGAGCCGTAGCAGTGCCTTCCGGCTCTTTGCAGTTTTTGTTTCCGGCACACCAACGCAGTTCCCCAATGGAAATGTAATTCAGCGCTTTTTAGACTATGAGCAACAGGCAATGTAGACCATAAATAATGGAGGAGCCAACGATGACCACTTCACAACGCACAGTAATTCCAGATTCCATCCGCACCAACGGTGCCACCCCAAATCCGTGGTGGTCCAATGCGGTCGTTTACCAGATTTACCCGCGTTCCTTCCAAGACACCAACGGCGACGGCCTCGGCGATCTCAAGGGCATTACGTCACGGCTCGACTATCTGGCCGACCTCGGCGTGGATGTGCTGTGGCTATCCCCGGTATACAAGTCTCCGCAAGACGACAATGGCTACGATATTTCCGACTATCAGGACATTGATCCTCTGTTCGGCACACTCGACGACATGGATGAGCTGCTGGCCGAGGCCCACAAGCGCGGGCTCAAGATCGTGATGGATCTTGTTGTCAATCACACTTCCGATGAACACGCCTGGTTTGAAGCGTCCAAAAACAAGGATGATGAGCACGCCGACTGGTATTGGTGGCGTCCCGCCCGTCCCGGCACCACTGCCGGCGAGCCCGGTGCCGAGCCCAACCAGTGGGGCTCCTACTTTGGCGGTTCTGCATGGGAGTATTGCCCTGAGCGTGGCGAATACTACCTGCATCAGTTCTCGAAGAAGCAGCCGGACCTCAACTGGGAAAATCCGGCTGTGCGCCGCGCGGTATACGACATGATGAACTGGTGGCTTGACCGCGGCGTTGACGGCTTCCGCATGGATGTGATTACGCTGATTTCCAAGCGCACGGACCTGTCTGGCAAGCTGCCCGGCGAGTACGGTTCCGAGCTGGACGATCTGCCCGTGGGTGAGGAAGGCTATTCCAACCCGAATCCGTTCTGCGCGGACGGCCCTCGCCAAGACGAATTCCTGGCCGAAATGCGCCGTGAAGTGTTCGAAGGCCGTGAGGGCTTCCTCACCGTGGGCGAGGCTCCCGGCGTTACCGCACAGCGCAACGAATACATCACCGACCCCGCCAACGGCGAGCTGGACATGCTCTTCCTATTCGAGCACGTTGATTTTGACTGCGAAGGCGTCAAATGGAAGCCACTGCCACTTGACCTGCCGAAGCTCAAGAGCATTATGGCCGGTTATCAAGCGGCCGTGAAGAATGCAGGCTGGGCAAGCCTGTTTACTGGTAACCACGACCAGCCTCGCGTCGTTTCTCGTTGGGGTGATGACTCCTCGGAGGAATCTCGTGTGCGTTCGGCCAAGGCACTTGGCCTGATGCTGCACATGCATCGCGGCACCCCGTACATATATCAGGGCGAAGAGCTAGGCATGACCGACGCCCACTTCACGCGCCTAGACCAGTACCGTGACCTCGAGTCCCTGAACGCTTACCGTCAAAGGGTTGAGGAAGCCAAAGTGCAGTCGCCCGAATCGATGTTGGCGGGTATCGCCGCGCGCGGTCGTGATAATTCGCGTACCCCGATGCAATGGGACGGCTCTGTCTATGCCGGTTTCACTGCGCCGGATGCCGCTAAGGAGCCATGGATCTCCGTCAATCCCAACCATGCGGCGATCAACGCGGCCGGCGAATTCGACGATCCGGATTCGGTATATGCCTTCTACAAGCAGCTCATCGCGCTGCGCCACGACATGCCTGTCGTGGCGGCCGGCGACTGGCATCTGCTCGATGCGGATGACGCGCATGTCTACGCCTTCACCCGCACCCTCGGCGATGAGAAGCTGCTGGTCGTGGTCAACATGTCCGGCCGAACCGTTGATCTACCGCGCGAAACCGCCGAACTGGCCGCCGCCGGAATCACCGAGTCGAACGTGGTAATCAGCACGTATGATGCCTCGCACGCCGTGGCCTCCCTCGCCAACCGTGAGCTCGATCCTTGGGAGGCCGCCGTCATTCAGCTGTAGCGATTGGAGCGATTGTAGCGGATTGAGTACCTTTCTCCGTTCACAGAGATACTTCAGGGCTATTGCGAAATGCTATCTGTCTTGAGAGAGGTACCGTAACGTCGAAACCCCAGGTATAAGCATTGAAAATCAAGGCTTATACCCGGGGTTTTGCTTCTCGGTACCCCTATGAAAACAGATAGCTGTCTGCAAAAGGCCGAATGTACCTCTGTGAAGCGAGATAGCTGGTGTCTCTCGGCATTGTGGTGCTTACAATGGAAAGCTATGGAACAAAAGGATGTTTTGAAGGCGCTGCAACGTGATCATGCAGCCGAACTGAAGCTGGCCGCCGAACGACTCAAAGGCACTGCCCGCCACACGGAGATCATTCCTTCTCCGGTGCTGAGCGAGATGACCGGCCATGAGATTCTCCTGAAGCCGGAAAACCTGCAGGTCACCGGATCCTTCAAGATCCGCGGTGCCTATAACAAGATTGCTTCGCTCACCGAAGAGCAGATCGCTCACGGCATCGTCACCGCGTCTGCCGGCAACCATGCCCAGGGTGTGGCCTATGCGGCCCGCGAGCGTGGAGCCAAGGCCACCATCTGCATGCCGCAGATCACCCCGCCGCTGAAGGTCGATGCCACCAAGGCCTACGGTGCCGACGTGGTGCTGTACGGCGATGTGTTCGATGAATCCGCCGCCCACGCTGCTGAGCTCGCCGACAAGGAAGGCATGATTTACGTGCCGCCATTCGACGATTACGAAGTCATCTGCGGCCAAGGCACCATCGGTCTGGAGATCCTTGAAGACGTGCCGAACGTCACTGACGTGGTCGTGCCGCTCGGTGGTGGTGGCCTGGGTGCCGGCGTGGCGCTCGCCATCAAGACGTTCAAGCCTGAAGTGCGCGTAATCGGTGCGATTCCGGAGGGCTCACCGGCCTGGAAGGACTCGCTGGCCGCGGGTCGTGTGTCTCCGGCTGACCATGTGGTTACCTCCGCCGAAGGTGTTGCGGTCAAGCACCCCGGCGACCTGCCCTTCGCTCTGATTAACGAGTTCCTGGACGATCTGGTCACCGTCACCGAGCGCGACATCAACGAAATGATTCTGCTCATGCTCGAGAAGCATAAGCTGGTGGTCGAGGCGGCCGGCGCCGTTTCGCTGGCTGCGCTGGAACACCTGAACCTGCGTTCGCGCAAGTTCGCCGCCGCCACCGGCCCGCACGTGGTGGTTCCGATTATGTCCGGCGGCAATATCGACACCGTGACCATGGGTGCGGTGATTCAGAAAGGTATGATCGCCCGCGGCCGCATCATGAACTTCGAGGTCGAGCTGCCGGATACTCCGGGCCAGCTCGTCAAGGTGGCCACCCTGCTTGCCGAGCAGCGCGCCAACGTCATTCAGCTTGATCACGACCAGTTCAAGGCATCCGGCCACTACACCAACGCGGTGTCTCTCGGCGTCACGGTCGAGACCAACGGCCCCGAGCACATCGACCGCATCCTCGCGGCACTCAGGGAAGCCGGATTCCAGCCCAAGCGCATCTACTGATTCCAATACCGCTGGCGGGAAGCCGCGCAGAAGTGTGCTCCAATACCTCCCGCTGGCGGGAGGTGGCGCAAAAGCGCCGGTGGGTGGTTAAGCCAATCATCGGTTGCTTAACCCACCTACCGGCGCTTTCGTTATGCTGGGGGCTACTTGTTCTCCGCAATCGTCTCGTCCACCAACTTCGGCAGGGCAACGGCGATATCCTCATGAATCAAGCGGCTCGCAAGATGGTCATATTGCGTGTGACCCATATTCATAATGGTGATGGGCACGCCCGCCTGCGCGGCCACCGGCACAATGCTCGCCGCCGGGTACACCTCAAGGGTCGATCCGATTACCCATAGTTCGTCGGCTTTGGTGGCCAGACTGTACGACTTCTCCATCGCGCCGTCCGGCAACGCCTCACCGAAATACACCACATCGGTTTTGATAATGCCATTGCACGGCATATCGCCACGATACTTCAGTTTGCGATGGCAATGTGGGTCGGGCTCTTCATCCAAACGGGCCATGATGTCCGCCGTGGCATATTCCTGATGGCACTTCATGCAATGCGAGGTGCCGATAGTGCCGTGCAGGTTCACGATGACGTTGTCGCTGTTGCCGGCCTTCTCATGCAGCGCATCGAAGTTCTGCGTGGCCAGCAGCGTCAGCATGCCGGCTTGTTCCAGCTTGACCAGCGCCTTATGCGCAGTGCCGGGCTGCGCATTCCATACTGGCGATTCCTTTTGCCAGCGCCAGGAGTACTCGCGGTCCTCTTTGTTGCGCAGGAACAGATCGATGTCGTAAACGCTCATTTGGTCAGGATGCTTGGTCCACACACCGTCCGGACCGCGGAAATCAGGGATGCCGGCGGACGTGGAAATGCCCGCCCCGGTTAATACAGCAATCTTCTTGGTCATAACTACAGGTATACCCGCGATTCATGAACGAAATCCGATGACGGAGCGCTGTCATGCGCCGATTGTGCGCCGGCAGTGTGGTTGCCGAGAGATGAACGCAGGGCCGACAAGCTGAAAACTCTCGCGACACGCCAGCCGAATAGTGGATTTGATGCTTTTCAGAAACATTTGAGGGGTTAACCTAGCCTCATCAGAGCAAAGTGGGCTCTGTGCGACACGCCGAGGGAACCGCGCTGTTATGCCGATTCCTTGGGTTTTTGCGTGCCTTGATTTGCGTGAATCCGGACATGCGTGTAAGTTATTCAC
>OBWF01000666.1_pt1 | contig 12761 bp, 9 predicted proteins | sample 1495211 | NCBI WGS metagenome assembly OBWF01 (sample SAMEA2580051, study PRJEB22360) | human gut metagenome | reverse complement strand
AAAAACAATATTATCTCAAACCTGCCGAAGGAGGTCTGTACAGAGCACCAATAGATACAACCTTCGCCCTTTATCGCCCTCGTGTCGGATTGAGCAGAAGCCGTTCAGTCGAAGCTTACCGAACAGCATATCCCTACCAAGCAGAACATTTGCCTTGGTATAACGACTCTTCGAATCTGTCCGAAGAAGAACAATACTACATTAGCCATTGTACACATATCACGGAATGGAGTTCTAAATCAAAATTAGATACTAAAACTCAGTCTTGAAGACTTTCAGGAAACACTTTCCGAAAATCAAACGGACGCAAATAATCATCATAAACCCAAATCCGTTTATGATGGTAAACATTGCGTGTCGTTTCTGGAAGTAATTTACAACAACTTAACAGATCATATGCTTTATAGAAAAAAGAAGGAAGGGCAAAACAACTTCCCCCATTTCTTCGCCACGCTTTATTGCCAAGACGAAATGCGTAATTCTTGAAAAAACGATCACTATATTCTCCCATCAAGCGCATTATTTCCAAACTATCCCATCCCCGCTGAGAGGCATATTCACACGCCACTTCATCCAAAACTTTACGGGATGTTGCCAAACGAGCTAAATTCTTACAAGCATCAACAACTGAAATACTTTTAAATTTCATCCGATTGACATCCACTAACGCAAACACATACGAACCAGCCTGTTTCTTTACCAGGATATTGCCAGGGGAATAATCGACATGCAATATTTCCGCCTTATGCAATTGTGCCGTAAAACATGCAAAAGCCAGTCTGAGCTCTCGATCTTCTGCTCTATACACAGCCATATACTCGCGAAGTTCTTCCATCCTTTCCATATATAAGGATATATAATAACTATCGGTAAGTAAACCTCCGTGCTTTATCTCAATATATGCAATAGGATCTGCAACTCCAAATCCACGCTTCTGAACTTCAAGCGAATAGTCAAAAGAGCGTCGTGCTTTCGATCTACGAAAAAAAGAATATACAATCTGGTTTATTATATTAGGACGTTTAAACCTCTTGACTATCAAATGATATCCTTGTATATCGTACTTTTTAAGGATATTACGTCCTTGGTATATAGTCTCACCGTCCTTGAAAAAACATCCAGGAAGATGATAAATAAAATCAGTGAGAAAAGTGTATTTAGGATTAATTACGACCTTCATCTGCCACATCCGATTTTGTCAGAAACTTAACAGCCTCATCCAAGGCTTTAGTAAAAAAATATCCTACAGACAACAAGTTACTTATCTCAATCACCCGAGATTTCATCTTAAAATAATCATCCACCGTCAATTTCTCCAATTTACCATCCAGTTCTTCCAAAGAATTTATGCAAATACCTATTTCCTTCTCTTTTATGAAAGGAGCCAATGCAGCCTTCTCCCAAATGATAAGCGGAAGATGACAACGGACATACAAAGAGACTTTATGAGGATTATTATATCGTAAATATTCACCATAGTTGCCAGTACATGCTTCATAAGAATCTCCATCCCAAACCAGGCCAAAATCACCCTGTACCGAAGATATCAATTGATCTGCCGGCAAAAAGCCGTTATATGAGAAATATTCTTTATTGAGAATCTTATCAGCTTCTAATCCTTTACCATACACACTCAGATGCCATTGACGAGGTAAACGATCCAACTCATATAAAAAACGATTTTTATTATATCCCAACGCGCCTGCATAAACAACCGTATAGTCAGTAGCTGGTTCTATTTTGTTTAAGACAATGGCTGGAGATAAATAATCCCAAATCTTCAGTTCTCCTTTCGGGACTTCACACCCCTTAGTTTGTAACCAAGCAGACATCGAATCATTCAATGTTATTAAATAATCAGAATTCTGCAGACGATCAATTTCTTGAAGGACTGTCAATCTTTTCCGTCGGAAAGAGCCTAAATCGTGAATCAAGGTTATAACTTTAGCTCCTCGATAATGCACTATATTACATAATAACGTATAATATTTTTTCAAAGGATATTGTATAATCAAAATATCACCTGACCTTAACTTAAAACAAACTTTAATCATACTGAGCAAAGTTATGACAAAGCCAAGTATCTTATTCGAACAAACGAGACAAGGAAACCCGATATTCCGATATCCTAAATCGCACATAATCTGTTCCATATCGGTCTTTGCTTTACTTCCCGCACTATATAGTTCTTTATAACATTTTGAAAAATAACAGACCCTCATGATATCGTAGTTTTCTCTTTACTATTTTATTGATGCCTTTACCTTTTCAACAATCCTCTCCGGTGTTATCAGTGTCATACACGCCCAATCACCGCGCAAACATGGTTTCTGCCCAAATACAGAACAAGGCCGACAAGGTAAATTTTCCTGAATAACATCACCGGAATCTTGATGATAACCATAAAAACCGGCATAAGGATGCGTCGCTCCCCAAATCGAAATCACTCGTGTACCTACCAAAGAGGCAAAATGCATATTTGCAGAATCCATACACAATAGCACATCCAATTGGCTGATTAACGCCAACTCATTATCCAAGGCATATTTACCTACAACACTTTTAACACGTGGATATTGAAACTCCCATTGTTCAAGGATTGCCTCCTCATATCCTCGCCCTCCGAACAAAAAAACAGTATAATCTTCACATTTCGACAAACAGGCAACGACTTGTTCCATTTCGTCCACTGGATAAATTTTACCTCGGTGTTTGGCAAATGGAGCAACACCGATCCATTTGCCTTTTTTAATTCCAGCAACGGAGGCCATTCCAGACAATTCGGCAGGAGATTCTTCATAAAGAGATGTAAACGTTTCTGTATAGTTCAACCCAGCAGCCCGAAACACATCGGCATAACGGACTATAACCGGACGAAGAGGATAAAGTCGTTTGCCTTTAATTGCAGTCAATCTTTTACGTTCTTTCCGCGCTTTATCCAACACAAACACACGCTTACCATTCAATCTGAAAAAAGTACAGATTATTATCGTACGGATCACATTATGCAAATCCAAGATAACATCAAAATCGAATTTCAACAATGCCGAGATAAATTTCAACAACCCGATAAGCCCTTTTTCAGCCCCCTTTGTATTAATACCGATAACCTCCACATTAGGTGGACGATTCATAAACAGGGGCATCAAAAAAGCTTGAGTCAAAACAGTAAAGGAATCTTCCGGATTAGCTTTGGCGGCAGAATAAATGACAGGCACTGTCATAGCGACATCGCCTATAGCCGAGAGTCGTATTACTAATACCTTTGCCATTATTTTTTACCGTACAATACTGGGTTCAAGGCCGGATCATTATACATCTTCATTTGTTTATAGACTTTCATATATTTACGTCCAGCACCGATATCTGCCAATAACTGATCCAATGCCACGCATAAATCCTTTTTTTGTTCCAAAAGTATGCGCAATTTTTCTTCACATTTTCCCTTATGCTCAGGAGTCGCATCCGAACGATCTACCTCCTGTTGCATATGATAAATCTTCAGGATCAAGATGGACAATCGATCAATCGCCCATGCTGGGCTCTCTGTATTGATCTTTGCATTCGGTAAGACTTTCACATTTTTATACTGATCCAAAAAGAAACTGTCAATTAACTCAACCAGATCCGTACGATCTTGATTGGATTTGTCAATCCGTCGTTTGATCACCAATCCTTCAGTCGGCTCAATAGCCGGATTGCGGATAATATCTTCCATATGCCATTGCACAGCATCAATCCAATTCTTCAAATACAGATAGAACTCTATACTCTTCACCTCATAAGGATTATGTACCGTGGCATCTATATGATCGGTGATATGATATGCCTTCGTAGCCTGTTCAAATACCAGGCAAGACTTTTCGCTGAAACTCATACGCTTTTTTATTTGTCTATACTTCTCTATTGCGCAAAGATAGCAAGTTTTTTTATCCTTTCAGCATATAGCCTTTTTTTGTAAGGGAAACGATACTGGTCAAAGGGTCGTTACGCAAGGCTTTGCGAAGATAAGTGACCTGCACATTCAAAGCCAGGGAGTTGGCATAAGAGACATTTCTCCATACAGCAGATAGGATGATTTCACGGTCGATCGCGACATTTGGATTACGGGCGAGGATACGAAGAATTTCTGCCTGACGGGAAGTGACCAACGTCTTGCTGTTGCCTGTACGGATTTCATTTGTGGAATAGTCAAACACGGTATTAGCGAAATGATAGATTTCTTCTTCGACTTTCACATCGGGATTCACTTCAAACCGCTCTTTGATCCGCGCCAGCAGCTCTTCCGGATAGAAAGGCTTGGCAAGATAGTCATTCCCTTTGAGGCTGAAGCCTTTCAGTCGGTCGTTTTTGTCCGAACGGTCGGAAAGGAAAAAGATCAGGACATGGCGATCGTTTTCCCGTATCTTTTCTGCGACCTCAAAACCATTCAAACCCGGCATATTGATATCCAAAAGGACAAGATCAGGCTTAACAACCGGAAATTGTTCGAGAGCCATCATCCCGTTTCCGGTATAAGCCACATCATACCCTTCTTTTTCAAGAAAACGTTTGAGGAGAAGTGAATATTTCAGATCATCATCTGCAAAAAGTATTTTTAATGGTGTCGCCATATCGTTTTATATCGGTAATCCTACTGTTACTTCCGTGCCCTTTCCCACTTCACTACGAAGCGAGACCTGCCCATGATGGGCTTCGGCTATCTGACGTACATAACTCAATCCCAGTCCCAATCCAGGAATTTGCTTATCCGGTAAATGGACGGAGCGATAGAATTTCCCGAAGACTTTCGTCTGTTCGTCGGCAGAAATACCAACGCCATCATCAGCTACGGTCAGTTCTATCAGCTTGTCATTCCGGATAACGACTACGCGGATATTGACTCCAGAGCCGGAATATTTAATCGCATTCTCTATCAGGTTACTCAGAATATTGGCAATATGCACAGGATCAGTTGTAACCAATGGGAGATCAGGTGGAAAAGCAGTAGAAAAAGCAACCTGTTTTCCAGATGGAATATGAACTAAACGGATCACCTTTTCAACCAACTCTTGCAAATTGAACAGAATGGGATGCAGCAGTGTCGCACTACCATCGGCACTCACCATATTTTTCAGTTTCTCCAGATAAGCGGAAAGATTGTCCAGCTCAAACAAGGCGTCCTGGACAATACCGTCGCAGGCAGCCTCATCCGTGCGCATCTCTTTATCATTCAAGAAAGAGACACACATTTTCAAAGTCTGTACCGGACGTCTCAATTCATGAATCATCGTATGAACAAAACTTTCACGCATTTCGCCAAACTTATACTGTTTAAGTATCGTATTAATTTGCAAACCCAAGCAGGAAAGCAGCAACAGGATCAGAAACAGACTCAAAATCAGTTGTCCCACCATCCGCTTCAGAAGAGGGTTTATCGGGAAACCGACTTCTATCATCACCCCTTTCCGCTCCAACGGAGCATACCGGTATTTAACTCCCAAGCAAGGCGGAAACAGATGTTCCGGTAAAATCTTCCAAGAATTGAAACGGCTCAATGTATCTCCTTCCGGCAAAAAAGCGATCTGGAAATCGTATTGCGACAAGCGCGCCCGAAGCAGACTATCCAAACGTTCAACCTGGAAAGGAATATAGTAATTAACGACATTTCGTTCCACACCATGAATAATGCTGTCTTCCGGTAAGGTCGCATCAAACGAGAGGTTTAGTTTTGTCATATTCAGTTGACCGCCAATTATCGAATCGACCAAGACATCCGTTTTAAAATCAAAACAAAGTTGTGTCTGCACATTCCTGATAGTAGAAGTTCCGGATTGAGTACGCAAACTACGATCTATTATATAAGAAGTATCATCGCCTATCGCCATTTTCCGGCGTTCGGCAAACTCTTCATCTCCGACACGCAATACATCGGCGGCAATTTCATCAGCATATCGCTCCACTTCATAACGATACTGATTATAGAGCCAATAGGCCTGCACGCTTATCGCCATTAAAGCTGAGAATAACGATAATATATAAATCAGTTTGATCCGCTTTCCCATCTACTTCCGATACTCTTTCCGGCAAAGATAAAGAACTGCCCGATAAGTCCTATACGAAAATAGATCTTTTTCAGGCTGCGTAATATTTTAGTAATAATCAGGAAAAAAATATGACAGGAGGTGTGTCGAAACAAAATTCTGCTTACTAATAGGCATAATTTAGGCACAGATACACAGAAAGAAAATAAATTTATCCGTGTAAATCTGTGCCTAAAGGATCGTAATAAAGGTACTTTGCACGCCTTCCGTCGCCGACCTATAATATTATTCCACGTTATATCCGGTAATCAAGACCTTGCCTTCATTACCTCTGGTATCTTCATCTCTCCAGCTCATACGTACTTCCTTCTTTTCACCCGGAAGCAAAGAGAAATAGTTGTCGGAATAAAATACCGGTAGAATCTGCTGGTCGTCTTTACCACCTACAACATTGAAGCGGATCATCAAAGCCGGTGTAGACGTCTTGTTCTCGATAACAGACACGGCACTCCAGGTTCCGTCTGCATTTTTATCCACGGTTGTTGCGGACTGCAAAGCAACCTTTGCCAACTGGCGCAAATCCTGGTAGTTGTTTTCTTCCAAACTTCTGTGATAGAAGTTGTCGGAAACGACTTTGCCATCTTCGGTCAGCGTCATCTTGATGAAATGGACCTTCGACAAGTTTTCCGGGAATTCCAGCTTGATACACTTGTCGGTCGTATCTTCGTTGCTGTCGACAGTCGTTTCCTTTTCCCAAGCTACGGATGCATCCGTCAGACCTTTATGCGTGCCAGCGCTGTAGTTGACCACTTCTACCTCGTCCGTTGCCGGATTCCACTGGATATGCAGCGGCTCGGAAGCCTTCTTGATAGCAAAATAGGCGGCAGTCGGCTCGAAATAATAATCATACGTCTGCCATACCATTGAAGGCCAACAGGAATGGCTCATCCACATCAGCAGACCTTTGCGATTCTGGCTTCTGGACTCGAACAAACTGCGGTGGCCGTCGTAGTTCACCCACTGTGCCAATTCGGCAAACTCTTTCGCATTCTGCGGTTCGCCATACCCTTTCGCGATGATCTCGTTGAAAGAAGTGCAGCCCTGTGCCCCTTCGCGGGTATAGTCATGCATCCCCCATTCGTTATCCTGCGGCCAGATTCCTTCCGGCGAGAAGGTGCGGAGCATGCTTTCGTAGGTCATGACGTTCGGCATGCCTCGTTCGCTATGGAACTTATCGTTGCCGGTCTTCAGCGTGAAATATTCTTTTGCCGGAAGCATACGGTACGGGCCGTGGCCGCTCACCACATCATCGGCCGAGCTGGAAATATAATGGATATCCGGATGGTCTTCCTTGATGATACGGCGCAACGCCTTGTCGATCTGTTCGGGCGGAAAACCTTCGTTACGTCCGCAGTAGAGGCCGATAGACGCATGACTGCGAATCCGTTTCACATAATCTTCCGCATTGGCGATAAACATTTCCGGATAATACGGATCGGGTCCGTCGGCCGGGGTAGCCAGCCAGAAGTCCTGCCAGATCATGATACCGTGGCGGTCACAGGCCTCATAAAGTTCCTCGTCACCGATCATGCCGACCCAGTTACGCATCATCGTAAAGTTCATATCAGCATGGTAAGCCACGGCGATATCATATTCGCGGCCGCGATAGTTCAAATTCGATTCACTGAAGCCCCAGTTACCACCACGACCGATAAAGCGACGGCCATTTATAAAGAGGCTCAGGATATGATTATCTTCATTGAACGTCATCTGGCGGATACCGACTTTGAAGTCTTTCGCATCCGAAACCTTACCATCCACTTTAAAGGTGAAGTTGGCATCGTAGAGGTTCGGTGCGCCGTAACCTTTAGGCCACCACAAGCGCGGGTTTTCCATCTTCAGTTGTGGGAAGTCCTTGACATCGAAAACGACTGTCTTCTCTTCTCCCGCCGCTAAGAAAACAGGTTGCTGGAATGTGATATCTCCTACTTTGCCTTCCAACGTACCGTTTACCGTATTGGCATCGTGGTTCTTCACGATCACCTCGGCCGTCAACGTAGCGGAAGTCGTATCGGGCAACGGCAGGACAGACGTAACAAGCGGATCGGCAACCGTCACCTTTCCGGTTGAGGTCAGAAAGACATCGTTCCAGATACCGATATTGCGGCCGCGAACCGTCGGAATCCAGTCCCAACCGATCGTAGCGTGGAAGGTCGGGTTATCAGCTCCTAAGATTCCGCCATTGAAGTCCGTGCTCTGTTTGTTCTTTTCCTTGATCGCCCCGATATGGTTATTCCGAAAGATCTTTACCGCCACGACATTCTTGCCCGGAACGACAAGATCCGTCACATCGAACTTGCCCCGCATAAAGGCGCCGTCGATACGGCCTAATTTCTTTCCGTTCAGATAGACATCCGCTTTCCAGTTGATCCCGTCGAAGTTCAGGAACAGGCGGTCCTGCTTGAATCCTTCCGGCACTTCGAACTCGTCACGATACCAGAAGTTGGACCAGAAGAACGATTCGGACACCTGCAACTGGTTGTCCGCATAGTTCAGATCGGCGATTGCCCCGATATTCTTGTAACTGCTCAATACCGTTCCCGGCACTGTCGCCACGATCCAGTTCTCCGGCTTGTAGCCCAGAGTAGATATTTCTTCACCCGAAGCCGTCACTTCAGAAGCACGTTGCAGCTCCCAGTTGCCGCCGGACAAGATGATCTTTCCCTTCGAAGCGGCAGGAGAAGCCACAGGCTGAGCCACTAATCCGCCTTTACCCATTACTTCCACTTCGCTCAGGATATAACGGCTATCGTTCGCCGGCTGTTGCATCAGGACACGCACATAGCGGGCATTCTGTTTGCCGTTCAATGCGATTTCATCTATCAGGCCGTCACCGCCCAGCAGTTCGGCTGCGTCTTTCCACAGCTTGGCATCATCCGACACCTGCACTTTTCCTTTGACGGCTTTGTTGATCCAGTGCAACACGACCTTATCGAACTCCGACATGCTGCCAAGATCCACATACAACCATTCTTCACCCCCAGTAGCACTCATCCAGGCACTGTTGAAGAACTGGGACGGTTTCATTTCCACTAAACCACCGTCCTTATCCATAAAATTAGCTTCCGTAAACACCCAATCGTGTGCGCCTGCCATCTTCAGCAGCACGCGGTAATCGGAGTAAGCGTTTTCGGAATTGAAAGTAATCGTTTCATTCAGTTTGCGAACCGGCATGGTTGTTTTGCCCGTCTGTTTGTTCGGGTCGGTCACCACCACCCGTCCGGAGACTGCCTGACCGGGTAGACCGCTACCGCTCAGTTTGCCGATTTCCGTCCAGTTCTTTCCGTCATTGGAACCCTGGCAGATGATCTCGTAGCCACCTTTCGACACTTTATCGTCATACACGACCGTTCCTACCAGCGACAGTTTGCCGGCCGCTTTGCTATAGTTTGCCAGCGTAAACTGGAAATAGGTATCTCCGCCGGGAAAAGTATTCCGGGAATACGGTCCTTCGTCGATCATCCATTCGCGTTCACGTCTCGGAACGTCTCCATCGGGAGTCGAGAGGTTCAGGTACTGCGGCTGTTTGTCCGTCACGATGCCGTCCGTCGCCAACTGTGCCACTAAGTTATAGTCATGACTGGAAGAGGCAAAAGCCGATCGCAACCGGGCAATGTTACGGTAAGTGGAAGGATCCGGAGCCAGAGAAGGCGAGAAATCCTCCTTCGGGTCGCCCGGATACTGTCCGATACCACGCGTATAATAATCAGACCGTTCGAATGATTCGGTCGTAGGGTTTGTGCCGCCACATCCCCAAAGAAGCAACGATGCCATCGCCGCCCCGCAAAGGGTAAGGACGTTCTTTTTCTGTTTATCCAAAGTCTTCATTTATGAAAGTTTGCTTTATTATTTTGTGCTTTTTGACTACTTAACCCCTTACTTGAAAGAAGTTTGCACAAACTTACGGAAAAAACTACTATTTACATAGGAATCACCGTTTTTTATGTATCTTTGATCCCATATACAGGATTCTTCATAAAAGATTACAGATATTATATTACTTTGCTAAAACAATTCAAATCCAAATTTGCCGATAAATACGGCATTCTCAAAATCGGCATCTTCGGATCAGTTGCTCGTGGAGAACAAACAGAGAAAAGTGATTTGGAAAAACGGTGTGGCTGCCCGATCGACCTGATTCGCTTGCGTAAAAGTTTAAGGCCTCTGTTACTGGATAAGATACTAAAGGAGGGTATTTATGCATAAAGATGAAATTACAGACAGATTGTATCTTATAGCCGAGGCTATTGATGTAATTATCGACCGATGTATAAAATACAAACACCGGACGACTTCCTTTCCACACCTTGGAGAATGACCATATTTGATTCCTGTGTCATGCGCTTACAGACAATCGGTGAATACGTCAAGAAAATAGACGATAAAACAAATAAACAGTTACTACCTAAATATCCCCAAGTACCTTGGGTTAAGGTGATAGGACAGCGTAATATCATTTCGCACGAATACTCTGCTGTTGATGAGGAAAAGATATTCATTACAATTAAGAAACATCTCCCACCCCTAAAAAGCACCGTCTTACTTATTATAAAAGATATAGAAAAGGATTTGGATAGCCAGGAATAACCCCACCGTAATATTTCAGTAATAACTTTACTCGCCCCGGAGGTTTGCCGTCCGCTACATTTGCAGCAGACAAACACTCTAAGACGATTAAAGTTATGAAACGAATCCTATTATCCGCAGTTCTTTTACTGGCATGCGGGGCTGTACAGGCCCAATTCAATATCCGCGTGTACAACATGAGCGAAGTGCTCAAGGCGAAACCCATCGACAAGGTATTGTTCACCGCCCAGTACGACCTCTCCTTTGTCGGCGACACAGCCCATGAAGACAAACACATCGATGAGACTATGATGCTGAAGGTAGGTTCCAAAAGTTCCCTGTTCTACAGCTATGCCCGTTTCCGTATGGACTCGCTTATCGAAATGGACAAAGCGACCGGAGCTTCGCAGGAAATCATCCAGGAACATATGAAACAAGGCACCAGCCAAGTGAACTACCAGATATTCAAAAACTATCCCGAAGGCAAACTGACACAACTCGAACCTATCGCCGCCAGTAACTTCCGTTCGGAAGAAAAAACAGAGATTCCTGTCTGGGAACTGCATCCCGACACAGCAACTTTCCTCGCCTACACCTGCTACAGAGCGACCTGCCGATTCCGGGGGCGAAACTACGAAGCTTGGTACACTCCGGAAATTCCGCGCAGCGAAGGTCCTTGGAAACTGCAAGGACTGCCCTCCGACAGCCGGCAGCACTACACCTTCGTCTGCACCGGTATCGAGAAAGCCGGCAAAGAAGAAGCCATCCTGTTTATCGGAAGCGAATACGAACCGATCTCCCGCAAAGATCTCCTCCGGATACACGAACGTTTCGCCGCCGACCCGATCGGCTATCTGAAGGAAACCTCCCCCGGTATGCAGATCATCGTCAAAGGAGAAGACGGACAACCGATGCACCCGAAGAACACGCCTTACAATCCGATAGAAAAAGAGTAACAAAAACAAGAACAAACAATGAAGAGCCTCCTGTATATATCCATTCTCCTGATCACCGCCTGCAACCTGTCTGCCCAGCAAGTCATCAAAGGGACCGTGACCGATGCCGGAAACGGCCAGCCGGTAGATGCCGCAACCGTGCAGATACGTAAAACCGGACGGCAGCTCCCGCTGACCTACACCTTGACAAAGGCCGACGGCACCTTCATCCTCCCGCTCCACCAGGCAGACGACTCACTGTTTGTCCACGTCTCACTGTTGGGATATAAAGCGATCCGGCAAAAGATCACAGCCGGGACAAGACTTCTCATCCGCCTCGAACCGGAAATCTTCACTCTGAAAGAGGTCGAGATACGTCCGGGGCGCGTCTACGGGCAACACGACACGATCAATTACGACGTGTCGCAATTCATCAGTCCGAAAGACGAAGCGATCAAAGACGTACTGAAAAAACTGCCGGGAGTGGATGTAGACGACGACGGGAAAATCTCGTACAACGGGAAAAAGATCAGCAAGTTCTATGTGGAAGGCATGGACCTGACAGACGGGCGGTACAACCAACTAACCAATAACTTGCAGGCGGGTGCTGTCAAGAGCGTGCAAATACTGGAAAACCATCAACCCATCCGTGCCCTGCAAAAGAAGCTGACAACCGAAGATATCGCGATCAACCTCAAACTGAAAGACAATTTCCGAGACCGCTGGATGGGGACGTTGGAAGGAAGCATGGGCATTCCCCCTCTTTTGTGGGAAGGCATGGGCAATGCCATCCAGATCAGCCGTAAAAGCCAGTCCGCCTATATTTATAAAGGGAACAACCGGGGAAACAATGTAACAGACGAACAGAACGTACTTACACAAACAGGAGCCAAAAGAAGAATAGGCCCTTCGATCCCGTCATTCCTTTCCCAGCCCTCCTTCTCCGCTCCACTGAAAAAGGAACGGCTGCTCTTTAACAACGTACATTCCTTTTCCGGCAACCAGATATACAAGCTAAACGAAGCGACACAGTTACGCTTCAACATCAACTACTTGCACGATCTCATACAACAAGAAAGGGGAAGTATCACCCATTATTACCAGGCAGGAGATACGGTTACCCTAAAGGAACAAAACGACACGCACATCCGTACCGACCGGGCGGAAGTGGCGGCAA
>OBWF01000638.1_pt1 | contig 13543 bp, 10 predicted proteins | sample 1495211 | NCBI WGS metagenome assembly OBWF01 (sample SAMEA2580051, study PRJEB22360) | human gut metagenome | reverse complement strand
CTGACAACTCACGCAACAATTCCGGTAACGGATAATAATTGCGCCGTTCCTCTGCGATTTGCGTATTGACGAAGATGGTGGCATGAAGATACAAATGATGTCTTTCCCTTGCCGGGGGCATCCCCCGGCAAGGGAAAGAAGTAATGAATCATCAAATCATCAGTCATCAGCGATTGTGCAACCCGCATTGCCTTCGCTTGTACCTGATGGTATTGGGCCTGCTGGCTTTGTGGGAGGGCCGTTCGGTGGTTGTGTTGGGGTGTTTGGGAGCCCTGTTGACACTCTCGGGGTACGGGGATACGGAGGAGACATGACGGGAAGCGGAAACAAAAACAGCAACTCCCCGTCGTTGCCGGCTGGGGGTTGCTGATGTATGCTGCGGTCTCCTGTTTCTGTTAGCGTGAGGGAGGAGGATTAGAAACGTCTTTTCTTACGAGCGTCGCGTGCGGCGGCAGTCCGTTTCCATGGGCGGTCGCTGTCGCGTTCGTCTTTGCGGAAGGTGCGGTCCGAACGGTCTCCACCTCGGCGTCCACTGTCTTTGGAACCCCGTTTGCCTTTGTAGCCGTCATCGCTGCGCCGTCCGCCGTAACTGCGTTTGCCACCGCGTCCGCCTTCTTCTTTTTTGCCCTGTGCAGGTTCGACGGAGATGCGCCGTCCGTCTACTTCGAACCCGTTCATGCTGTCCATCACGCGCTGGGCTTCACCCTCTTCCACTTCGAAGAAAGAGAAGTTTTCGCGCAGGTCGATCTTGCCGATGCGCACCTTGCCCGGCACACATTTGTTGACCAGTTCGATCAGCTGGTTCGGATAGAGGCCGTCGGCCTTGCCGAAGTTGAGGAAGAAACGCGAATAGCCCTCTTCGGCCGCATGTGCACGGCGTTCGCCCCGTTCGCTGCGAGAGGAACGTTCGTCTACCTGCTGGATCTCGTCGGCATCCTTGTAGTAATCGATCATACGGTTGAATTCGAGCGAAACGACACGTTTGATGATGTCTTCCTTGTCCAGCCATTCCAACTTGCGGTAGATTTGGGGCATCAGGGAGGCGATCTCCTCCTCGTTCACCTTCACCTTTTCAATCTGGTCGACAGATAGCATGTCCGGTAGGCATTTCGCCTTTCTCGAATTTTTTGTTGATGATCCTTTCGATCTCGCGGATTTTGCCTTTCTCCTTCACGTGGCAGATGGAGATGGAGATACCCGTCTTTCCCGCACGGCCCGTACGGCCACGGCGGTGCGTGTAGGATTCCACTTCATCGGGCAGGCCGTAGTTGATCACGTGTGTCAGATCGTCCACATCCAGGCCGCGGGCAGCCACATCGGTAGCAACTAAGAGTTGGATGTTTTTGACGCGGAACTTCTGCATCACGTAGTCGCGCTGCGCCTGGCTCAGTTCGCCGTGCAGCGAGTCGGCGTTGTAGCCGTCCTGTATCAGTTTGTCGGCGATCTCCTGCGTCTCTTTGCGGGTACGGCAGAAGACGATGCCGTAGATGTTCGGGTAGAAGTCGGCGATGCGTTTCAGAGCCAGGTACTTGTCGCGTGCCTGTACCATATAATAGATATCGCGGATGTTCTTGTTTCCTTCGTTCTTGTTGCCGATCACGATCTCCTTCGGATTCTTCATGTACTTCTTCGTGATGTTGGCGATCTCTTTCGGCATGGTGGCCGAGAAGAGCAGCATGTTGCGGTTCTCCGGCACTTCGGCGAGGATGGCGTTGATGCTGTCGGTGAACCCCATGTTCAGCATCTCGTCCGCCTCGTCCATGATGACGTTCTTCACCAGGCTGAGGTCTACCGTCTTGCGGTTCATCAGGTCCAGGAGGCGTCCCGGAGTGGCTACGACCACGTGCACGCCACGCTTCAGCGTCTTGATCTGACTCTCGATGCTGGAACCTCCGTATACCGGGAGGACCTTCAGGTTGTCGATATACTTAGAGTAGTCGTTCAGGTCGTCGGCGATCTGTAAACATAGCTCACGAGTGGGACAGAGTACGAGTGCTTGGGGGTGGTATGTAGTCACATCGATTTTTTGCAGGATCGGAAGGCCGAAAGCGGCTGTCTTTCCCGTACCTGTTTGTGCTAATGCAATTACGTCGTTGTCATCTCCCAGTAGGAAAGGAATCACTTCCTCCTGTACCGGCATGGGCGATTCGTAGCCCATTTCTTGAATTGCCTTCAGTATTGGTGCGGCAACTCCTAATTCTTCAAATGTTTTCAAAATGTGATATATGTATATATAATAAATTCAGAGTGGGGACAAAGGTACGCAAATAATTTGGATACCGGTTAGTTTAGTATGATATCTTTTAATGTATCGCGCTCTTTTTCCGTGAGATGCAATCCTTTCGACAGATATTTGTCGGTCGAACCATATTCTTTCTTTATTTTATGGAAGGCCAGATCCAGCCATGTCTCGTTTGCACCGAGCAGCACGGTGATGGTTTCTTGGGCGTCCGTATTGAGGTTGCGTGCCATATAGGCAAGGCTGCGCAGGTCTATGTGGTTGTTGGAAGCCATATAGTCTTTCATGATCGTTTCTTCCGGCACATCGAGGGCTGTCAGCAGCATGGCCGTCAGGAAGCCGGCACGGTCTTTTCCCATCGAGCAGTTCACGAGGATCGGGTAGTTGTCCTTGTCGAGAAAGACTTTCAGGGCTTTGCCGAATTGTTCGCTGTTGTCCGTCACATAGCTGATATAGGTGTCCTGCATATACACGAGCCCGTCGCCTTTGCGTATGCGTCCTTCTTCCAGGCGTCGGGTGATCTGTTCTTTGCCTTTTACCGGGATCGGGATGGAGATGATGTTCGCCCCTGCATATTTTTCCGGAGCGAGGGCTATTTCGTCTTCTCCCCGTAGGTCGATGACAGTTTTGATCTTCAGGTTATCCAGCCGGATCGTGTCGTTGCGGCTAAGTGCCTTGAGCTCGCCCGAGCGGAATATCTTGCCCCAGCCGGTCATACGGTTCCCGTGTTCGCTGAAGTAGCCTCCTATGTCGCGCAGGTTCTGGACGCTGTCCATCTGTACCGAGCGGGCGCCGACAGTGCGGTAATATTTGTCGTTGAAAGACAGTAGGAAATATTTGCGGGTGATGTTGTCGTTCGTGATGTAAGTCACTCTCCCGTCATTGATGTCGGCATAGCTGCACGGTCGCGACATGTCGAAGGAGTTGGGGGTGTCGGATACATAAAGTTTCATCGTCCCGTCGGTATGGGGGTCTGTTTCCCATTTGATAATATAGTTGCCGATGTCGTCACGCAGGCATATGGCACGAATTTCAGGTGCTCTGCCGGAGCTGCATCCTGCCAATAAGGCCACACTGGTGAACAAGAAAAGAATCCGTTTCAATATCATACTTCTACTACTCATGCAAAGCAAAGATAGTGAAAAACACGTGTCTTTATACCCCTTTATCTTCCCGGTTAATGATATTTAAGACTGGGAGAGGTAGGAGGTTGCGAATTCTTTAGAAATGTAATTGTCGTAGCTGCGGCAAACCTCGGTTGCCAGATCGATCCCGTACCGGATGATATTCGCCCATGTCTCTTTCGGGAGGGTGGCGAGGTCACGGTGACGGACATTATTTTTTAACAGACCGTAGAGGATGCCAGCATTGAAGTTGTCGCCGGCTCCGATCGTACTGACCGGGCGGATGGAGGGCGAGTCGAAATGAAGGCGCAGGTCGCCGTGGTAGAGGTTCACGCCTCCGGCTCCGTGAGTGGTGATGAAACGGTCGCAGTAGAAACGGATATGGTCGGTGTAGACTTTTTCACTGTCGGCCTCCCCGAAGATATTGAGGAAGTCCTCGTCCGAGCCGCGTATGATATCGGCATATTCGAAGTTTTCGAGCAATGTCGGGGCGAGGTGTATCGCTTCATGGGCGTGCGCCTTGCGGAAATTCGGGTCGTAGTAGAGGATCGCCTTGCGCTGGCGTGCATAGTCGAGAAATTCCACCATCCGTTCCCTAAGCGCCGGGTTCAGTGAGTAATAGGAGCCGTAGATGAAGATGTCGTCTTCGTTGATCTCCGGCAGGGGCACGTCGAGGCGTTGCTTCGGATAATCCTTGTAGAAAGTGTAGTCGGCATTGCTGTCGTTGTCCAGGAACGCGAGCGAAATCGGGCTTTTGCCATCCGGGAAACGGTCGACGTAGCGGGTGGAAATGTTGTTTTCCTTCATGAAGTCGCGTATGATGTCGCCGACATGGTCGTTTCCCACTTCGCTGATGAAAGAGACAGGTACACCCAGGCGTCCTAACGAGATGAGGCCGTTGAAGGTCGATCCGCCGGGCACTGCCGTATGGGGTCGGTTGTTCCTGAAGATGATGTCGAGAATGGTTTCCCCGATGCCGATTACCTTCCTCATGCTCTTTATTTGTTTACGGTTTTACACTGTTCGCGGCTTTTCGAACCCAGGTAACCGCCGTGATGCCGTTTGGCATAGTCGGGATAGCCGAAGTTGATGCGTTTCATGGTGCCGACTACCAACAGGTCGCCTATCACCGTCATGACCGTGGTCGATGTGGTGGGGGTGAGGCCTAAAGGACACACTTCTTTCGGCGCACCGGTCGGCAGGCAGATCGTCGCTTCGGCTGCCAGCGGGCTGTCGGGGTTGCCGGTGATAACGATAAACTGCATCTCCGGTACGAGACCGCGTGTCAGCTCCACCAGTTCGAGCAGTTCGCGTGTCTTGCCGGAGTTGGAGATGAGCAGCATGACATCGTTCTTGCGGACGATGCCGAGGTCGCCGTGTTGTGCTTCGCTGGGATGCAGGAAGTAGGCGGGCGTGCCGGTCGAACAGAAGGTGGTCGCGATGTTCATGGCGATCTGTCCTGCTTTTCCCATACCGCTGGTGATCAGATTCCCTCCGAGTTCGTGTACATGTTTCACAATGAGTGTCACAGCCTCTTCATAGCCGTCGGTTATCGGAATATTGCGTACTGCTTCAGCTTCCTGTTGCAGAATGGATGAGATTGCTTCGTTTATCATAGCCTTTAAAATGATTCTATATGGTGTTATGAACTTAACAAAGTGCAAAAGTATCTATTTTAATGATACCTGCACATGGAATGACCTATATTTTTGTACTTTTGTGCCTCCTAATGAATGGATCATGGAAAAAGATTACTTCTCACATATTTTACCGAACGGTTTGCGTATCGTACATCTTCCTTCTGCATCCCCGGTGTCGTATTGCGGGTTTGCCGTGAATGCCGGGACACGGGATGAGGAAATGGATGAATTTGGCTTGGCTCACTTTGTCGAACACATGATATTCAAGGGGACGGAAAAGCGTAAGTCCTGGCATATCCTGAATCGGATGGAGAATGTGGGAGGGGAGCTGAACGCCTATACCACAAAGGAGGAGACTTTCGTCTATTCTATTTTTATGGAAGAGCATTTCCGGAGGGCTTTCGAACTGCTGTCCGACCTGGTGTTCCATTCGCAGTTCCCGGAGCAGGAGATCGAGAAGGAGGTGGATGTGATCCTGGACGAAATCAATTCATACGAGGACAGCCCTTCGGAACTGATCTTCGATGAATTCGAGAATTTGCTGTTCGACGGACATGCGTTGGGACATAACATCTTGGGAGACGAGCAGTCGCTGCTCGGTTTCGGCAGCGAGTCCGGCAAGTCGTTTATGAGGCGGTTCTATGCCCCCGAAAACATGGTGTTCTTCTCGATGGGCCGGATTCCGTTCAAGAAGATCGTGCAGATGGCGGAAAGCACCCTGTCGGATATCGCTTTCCCGATGGCGGCACGTAACCGGACGGCACCCGGCGAGCTCCTTCCCGTCAGCCGCCAAATACACAAGGATACCCATCAGGCGCATGTGCTGATCGGGGGACGGGCATACAGCATGCACGATGAGAAACGCCTGCCGTTGTTCTTGCTGAATAACCTCTTGGGAGGGCCGGGCATGAACAACCGTTTGAATGTCTCTCTCAGGGAAAAGAACGGGCTTGTCTATAACGTCGAATCGAACGTGACTTCTTATACCGATACGGGGCTGGCAAGCATCTACTTCGGGACTGATCCGAAGAACAAGGAGAAGGCGATCAAGCTTGTTTACAAGGAACTGGCGAAGCTGCGTGAGGTGAAGCTGACCGCGACCCAGTTGGCGGCGGCCAAGAAGCAGGTGATCGGACAATTGGGCGTCTCCGGCGATAATCGGGAAGGCCTGTTTTTGGGGCTGGGTAAGAGCTTTCTCCATTATAACCGCTACGACACCCTGCCGGAAGTCTTCGCCAAGGTGGAGAAGCTGACCGCCGGAGAGATACGAGAGGTCGCCAACGAGATCTTTGCACCTGAACGGTTGTTCAGTCTGATCTACCAATAAGAAGCGTTTACCAGCATTCCGCCTTGTCCTTCAGTTCCGGCAGCTTGTTCTTGTCGAACACAGGGCTCTTGATCCCGCTACGTTTTTGAGCAATGTAATCGTGCAGCAGCAGGAAGGCCTGTTTGCTCAGTAACGAGATGGCGAACAGGTTGCAGATCGTCATGAAAGCCATCGTGATATCCGCCAGGCTCCAGGCGAGTTCCAGACTTGCTAACGCCCCGAACATCACCATACCGCCGACCGCCAGACGGTAGATATAGAGCACGCTTTTTTTCGGTGTGATGAAACGAATGTTCGCTTCCCCGTAATAGTAGTTCCCGATAATGCTGCTGAAAGCGAACAGGAAGATCGCTACGGCAACGAATATCCCTCCGGCTTTTCCCACTTCGAGCGTCAGGGCATGCTGTGTCAGTTGTACCCCGTTTACCGAACCGTCCAACGGCGCCCCGCTGAACAGGATGATAAAAGCCGTGCAGGTACAGATCAGCAGGGTGTCGGTGAAAACACCCAGAGTCTGGATCAATCCCTGTTTGACCGGATGTGTGACGGATGCCGTGGCCGCTACGTTCGGAGCCGATCCCATACCTGCCTCGTTGCTGAACAGGCCGCGCTTGATCCCTTGCATCAGAGCGGCACCGATCGTACCGCCTGCCGCCTGTTCCCATCCGAAAGCGCTGCTTACGATCAGTTTGATGACGGCCGGCAGTTCCGTTATATTGAACAGTACGATCCCCGAGGCGAGCGCCACGTATCCCAATGCCATTACGGGGACGATCACGCTGCTGACTTTGGCTATTCGCTGGATTCCTCCGAAGATAATGGCAAGTGTCAGTACGGTCAGTACCGCGCCTACGATCTTCGGATCGAAACCGAACGAGCCTTGCATGGCGGCGCAAATCGTGTTGCTTTGTACCGAGTTGAACGCGAAACCGAAGGTGATGGAGATCAAGATGGCGAACAGTATGCCCATCCAGTTCAGTCCCAATCCGTATCGCATATAGTAGGCAGGCCCCCCGATGAAGGATTCTTTTCCTTTCCGTTTGTAAAGCTGTGCGAGTGTAGATTCGACAAAAGCGCTGGCCGAACCTAACAGGGCGATGATCCACATCCAGAACACTGCTCCCGGACCTCCTACGGCGACGGCTGTGGCTACTCCCGCCAGGTTGCCTGTTCCGACACGGCTGGCAAGCGATACGGCGAATGCCTGGAAGGATGAGATGTGCTTTTCACCTTCATGGGCTTTGTTGGCGGAGTCACCGAGCACACGTATCATCTCCCGGAACATACGGAACTGGACGAAACGGGTTTTGAAAGTGAACCGGAAGGCGCATCCTAACAGCATGATAATTAAAACATACGACCATAGGAGGTCGTTAATCCCGCTGATCCAGTTGTTCAGTATTTCCATTTGGCAGTTTATCGTCTTGATAATTACGTGAATATTGAGATGCAAACCTAAAGAAAATATTCTGTATGGACAAGAATATTAAATTTTGCACACACAAATAAATATTTTCGTATCTTTGAAAGATTATTAACTAAGGTGTGAAATTATGAAGGCAATAGAACCGAGTCTGGTCAAAGACAATTTTATAGAGATCATCGGAAAAGAGTGGATGCTGGTAAGCGCCGGCGACAAGGACAAGTTCAACATGATGACGGCGAGTTGGGGGGGCGTAGGCTTCCTGTGGAACAAGCCGGTAGTGTTCGTCTTTATCCGTCCGGAACGTTATACCCGCGAGTTTGTCGATGCGAAGGGAGCTTTCACGCTGTCCTTTTTAGGAGAAGAGCATAAGACTGCCCATAAGATTTGCGGGGCGAAATCGGGACGGGATATCGACAAGGTGGCAGCGACAGGTTTGACGCCTTATTTTACCGATCTGGGTAATCCTTGTTTCGAGGAATCGCGCCTGACGCTCGAATGCAAAACCCTTTACGTGACTAAGATGGATAAGGATCATTTTGTTGATCCTGCCTTATACGAGAAATGGTACAGCGCAATGGCAGGGAATCCGCATAACGTTTATGTGGCGGAAATCTTAAATGCTTGGGAGAGATGATCTCCCGTTCGTATGGATATCCGGATTGATTAGTTTGATTTGCTTCAGATAAACCATGGTTCTCTATTTTCAATTAAATTGTCTTTCTCTTGTCATATCTTTGCAATATGTATGCTTTTCCTTTGCCCGCGGAAAATAAAAAGAGTATACTTATAGACACAATAAATAACACTGCTTCGTTTTTTATAATAACTGATTTACGTGTTTAGGCTTTATGTCTCAGGGATGAGGGGTAAAGCTTGTTTTTGTGTGTTGCATTTGGCACTTGTCATGCTTCGATGAGCGACAGGAGGACACCTGTGTCAAAAAGTTGGACGTTTGGGCGTCAAAAAATTGGACGGTTGGCGGGAGGTGTTTTTGAAATGCTTTTGATAGTCTGAATGTTACATTTCTGGCACGTCGTTTGCTTTCTTTCTGTCATGATGAATGCACAGATAACGATCAAACGAGGTTTGTCTCTTTTTCTTCTCGTCTTCCTGGCTTCGCCGGGAAACCTGCGGGCGCAGTCCGGCTGGACGGTGGACGACTGCATGCGCTATGCCGTCGAACAGAACTACCGCGTGCGGAACAGTCGCCTGGATACACGGATTGCCGGGGAAGACCTTGCTGCCGCCTATGGTGATTTCCTGCCCTCAGTAAGTGCTACCGGCGCATTGGGCAAACGTTTGGGGCGTTCGGTGGACCCGAAAACGAACCTCTATACTTCCTCTTCCTTTTTAGAGAGCACGATGGGGCTGAATGTCTCGCTTCCGGTGTTCGACGGCTTTACGCGCGTCAACCGGTTGCAGTTCCGCAAACTGAACAAGCAGATCGGCGGCCTCACGGAGCAGATCGAGGAGAACCGGATTGCCTTCGAGGTGATGGATGCTTTCTATCGCCTCTGCTTCGATAAGAAGATGTACGAGCTTGCTGTCGAGCAGCGGAAGTTGAGCGAACGCTATCACGAGCAGATGCTCGAATATGTGGATCTTGGCATGCGTTCCCCTTCTGATTTGCAGGAGGTGAAGGCGCGCCTGCAATCTGATATTTACCAGGAGACGGTGAAGGCGAACGGTTGCCGCCTCTCATTACTTGCCCTGAAGGAACTGCTGAATATGCGGGATACCGATACGCTGGCGATCTCTCCCGGCGGGGAGGGCGAACTTCCCGTGCTTCCTGTACTGGAATCCAACGAGATCTATGCCGCCTCCGAAACATCCCTGCCGGAATTCCGGGCTATGGAACTGAGAGAGAAAGCTTCCCGCAAGTCACTGGCAATAGCGTCCGGGGCTTTTTCTCCTTCCATCAGGGCGGAATTCAGCCTCTATTCCGGTTACTACGACACGGAACGGGATGACCTGGGCGAGATCATCCCGATCAAAGACCAGTTGAAGAATAACATGAACAAATATATCGGCGTGAGCGTCTCGCTGCCTCTGTTCAGCGGACTTTCCCGCCTGACAGATGTCCGGAAGGAACGTTTCCGCCTGCAAAGGATACGGAACGAGAACGAGCAGCAACGCCTCAGCCTCTACAAGGAGATAGACGACGCCTGCCCCACCCTGCGGGCTGCCGCCGAGGAACACCGGCAGGCGCTCGAACAGCTTCGCACTTCCACCGTCACGCTGAAAGAGAGCGAGGAGAAATGGGAAGAGGGGATGATCTCCGTGTTCGAACTGATGGAGAAGCGGAACCTCTACATCCTGGCCAAGGCAGAGCTGTCGCGCACCCGTTTGCAGTATGAGTTGAAAAGCCGCACGGTGGACTTCTATCGCACGGGAACATTTTTAGTAACTGAATAAATACAACAAGAATGACAATCAATAACATGGACACCCGTATTGAGCGGAAGTCCCGGTTTAAGAAGAAACACATCTATTCCTTGATAGGAATTGCCGTCGGGCTGCTTTGCCTGCTTTGGCTTCTTTTTCGTGATACTTCCTCTTCCCTGAAAGTGGAGAAAGAACGCATTACGATCGCTACCGTGCAGAAAGGAGAGTTCAACGACTACATCCGGGTTATCGGGCAGGTACTGCCGGATCGTATCATCTATCTTGACGCCATCGAGGGTGGGCGCGTCGAAGAACGCCTGATCGAGGAAGGGGCGCAGGTGCGGGCGGGCGACGTGATCCTCCGCCTCAGTAACCCGCTCCTGAACATCGGCATCCTGCAAAGCGAAGCCGACTTGGCCTATCAGGAGAACGAACTTCGCAACACCCGTCTCAGCATGGAGCAGGAACATCTCCGGCTGAAACAGGACCGTATCGGCCTGAGTAAGGAATTGGTGCAGAAGGAACGCCGTTTCAGGCAATACGAACGCCTGTATAAGAAGAACCTGCTGGCCCGCGAAGATTACTTGCAGGCTGAGGAAGATTATGAGGCTGCTCTCGGACAGTTGGCCGTTGTGGACGAACGGATCGAGCAGGACGACCTGTTCCGCAGCAGCCAGCTACAGAGCCTGGATGAGAACATCCGGAATATGAAGAAGAGCCTTGCCTTGGTTCGCGGGCGACTGGAAAACCTGAAAGTGAAGGCTCCCGTCGACGGGCAGTTAGGAAACCTGGAGGCCCAGATCGGCCAGTCCATCGCCCAGGGCGAACGTATCGGCCAGGTGATCACGCCCGAACTGAAGGTGGAAGCCAAGATCGACGAGCACTATGTGGAACGTGTCATGCCCGGTCTCCCTGCGAGCTTCGAACGTGAAGGAAAGAAGTACGATATGGAGGTGACGAAAGTCTATCCCGAAGTGCGGGAAGGACAGTTTCGCACCGACCTGCATTTTGTCTCCGGCCGGCCGGAAAACATCCGTGCCGGGCAAACCTACCACCTGAACCTGCAACTGGGCGATCCCGTGCAGGCGGTGATTGTTCCACGTGGAAGCTTCTACCAGGCAAGCGGCGGCGGTGGATGAAGAAGGAAAGACAGCTCGCCGCTGCCCTGTCCGTATCGGCCGCCAGAACCCGCAGTATTACGAGGTCGTGGAAGGGCTGCAACCGGGCGAGAAGGTGATTATTTCCGGATATGACTTGTTTGGTGAGAATGAACGATTAATTTTACGCTGATGGAATATTGGTCTCAAGTAATCAAAAGCCAACGGGCGCGGAAGTCTCTTTCCGCCCTGAATGTGTTCGGTCTTTCCGTTTGTGTTGGCGCGGCGCTGCTGATTATGCTCTATGTACGGTTCGAATTGAGTTTCGATTCGTTCCACGACGGGGATCGCATCTACCGTGTGGAGAGCCGTCTTTATGAAGGGGCAACCTTGACGGATAATTGGGCGACGACTTCTTTCGGGCATGCTCCCGCCATGTATCGCGAGATTCCGGGCATAGAGCAGTATGTACGTGTGACGGCACAAGATCGCGGACAAGAGGTGACGTTCGGTGACCGGCAGTTTATCGAAGAACAGTACTGTTATACCGAACCGGCTTTTTTCGATCTCTTCAATTTCCCGATCCTCAAGGGGGAGAAGGGTGGACAGTTGGTCCGTCCGAATACGATGGTGATTACCGAAAGTGCTGCACGTCGTTATTTTGCCGGTGGTGATCCTATCGGCAAAGTGCTGACTTTCCGTACATCTTCGTCCGAACAGCATTTCGAGGTGACGGGCGTGATTGCCGATATGCCTTATAATTCGCATCTGCATTATGACTTCCTGTTGTCTTATTCGACTATTCCGGAGGCAAGGCGCGATATTTGGTATATCCACGGTGTCTATACGTATGTCCGGCTTGAACCGGGAAAGAAACCGGGCGATATTGAAGCGGCTTTCCATTCCATCTCTGAAAAATATAAGACGGCGGCATTGAAACATAAGGACTGGAGGGTCGAACTGGTTCGTTTGCGGGATATTCATCTGACTCCCCGTAAGTCTTATGAGAAAGAGGCGAAAGGTAGTCGTATGGCTGTACGTATCCTTTCGGTGATGGTAGTCGCCCTTTTACTGATCGGCTGGGTGAACGCGCTGAACCTGACGGTTGCCCGTTATCTGGAACGTGGCAGGGAGTTTGGTATTCGCAAGGCGTTCGGGGCTTCCCGCCGGCAGGTGATCCTGCAAGGATTGCTGGAAGCAGGGTTGTTGAACTTGTCGGCTTTGATCTTGGCTCTCGGATGGGTCGAGGTACTGTTGCCTTTTGTCTGCCGTTGGGTAGGACTGGATTTTGCTGCCGGCGCGTTCCGTTTGCCGGAATTCTGGAGTATGGCGGCAGCGTGTTTTATAGGGGGAACTTTGTTTACCGGACTGTATCCTTCATTCCTGCTGACACGCATCCGTCCAGCGGATATCATGCGAGGAAAATTACTGCATGGCCGTAAGGGAAACCGGATGCGGAAGATGTTGATTGTGGCTCAGTTTCTTGCTTCTTTCGTTCTGGTTTCCGGTACGTTGGTGGTGATCGGACAGGTTCGTTATATGCAGCAGGAGACTTCTTCCGCTTCTTCGAACCGGGTACTGGTGGTGAAATATCCGGCTTTTACCGATGATATGTCCGTCAAAATGGAGAGTTTCAAGAAACGGTTGGGACAGATACCTTATGTTGTCCGTGTTTCTATTTCCGGTGCTGTGCCGGGCGTTGAGGTGGCGAACTACTTTACCAATCGTCCTTACGGCAGCGATCCATCCGAAGTGAAGCTGATACAGATGTTTGCTGTCGATTATGATTTTCTGGCGCTTTATTCGCCGGAAATGCTTTGTGGACGTGGTTTCTCGGAAGCATACGGCAATGAACGGAATAAGGTCGTCCTGAACGAAGAGGCGGTGCGTCTGCTTGGTTATCCTTCTCCGGAAGAGGCGTTAGGAAAGCAGTTGGAGATGGAAGTGCTGGAAGATCCACTCGAAGTTGTCGGGGTTGTGAAAAATTATCATCAGCAGTCGCTTGCGGAACCGTATAAGCCGATCCTCTTTTTCCTGAAAGAACGGGTCCCGTTTATTGCGACTCCTTATATATCCGTCAAGATGGATGGTCCGGTTAATTCTGACTGCTTGACTGAAGTGGAACAAATGTACCGGACTTATTTTCCGTCCGCCCTTTTTTCTTATTTCTATCTCGATGATTATCAGGATAGCTTGTATAAGTCGGATCGCAATTTCGGTTGGATTTTTGCCAGTGCGTCATTATTGGCAGTCTTTGTGGCCTGCTTGGGATTATGGGTCGTGACGTTTTTTTCTACTCTGGCAC
>OBWF01000635.1_pt1 | contig 13599 bp, 8 predicted proteins | sample 1495211 | NCBI WGS metagenome assembly OBWF01 (sample SAMEA2580051, study PRJEB22360) | human gut metagenome | reverse complement strand
CAGTTATGGATATGGGATCTGCTGTGGTATACGGCGCAATCAAAGGTTTGTGGCCGATTGTGATTGTCATCCTTGCCGCCATCTACAGTTATAACCTGATGAACGCGACAAAAAGCATGGATGTTCTGAGAAATGTTCTGGCTAGCGTGAGCGATGATAAACGTATCCAGGTGCTTCTTATATCATGGTGCTTTGGCGGATTTCTTGAAGCGGCAGCTGGATACGGTACAGCTGTGGCGATCCCCATTGGTATACTGATTGCTCTGGGCTTTAACCCACTAAAAGCAGCGATTGCGTCACTGGTTGCTAATACAGTCCCTACAGCGTTTGGGGCTGTAGGCATACCTGTCTCTGTGCTTGCTGAACAAGTTAATTTGCCTGTAACCACACTCAGTGGGACGATTATTCTTCAGCTGGCACTGTTTAACATTCTGCTCCCCTTCGTCATTGTCGCTATTATCGGTGGTGGCATGAAGGCCATACGAGGCGTTGGGCTAATTACCCTGATGTGCGGTATTAGCACATTGATACCTCAGTATCTGGTGGCTGTTAATCTTGGCGCAGAACTCCCGGCTTTTGCGGGTAGTCTTGTCAGTCTGATCGTTATAGTCTTTATGGCGAAAAACCGTAAAGAAAAAACAGAGCCTGAATTTCTTATTGAGGCTTCAGCAGATAGTGCCAGCGCGCTTTCATACTCTCGTGGTGAGTTATTTCGTGCGTGCTCAATCTACATCCTGATTTTTCTGTTCATTCTGCTCTGCTCTCCGTTGTTCCCGACGATAAAAAGTGCGGTGTCTCAGATTGCCTCGTCACTCAGTTTCTCTCTGAGTAACGGCAGCAATCTGTCGATGAAGATTGAATGGGTAGCAACCCCCGGTGTTCTGATCATCATTGCCAGCGTGATTGGCGGGTTGATTCAGAAAGCATCTCTGTCATGCCTGTTAAATGTGTTTGTCAGCACGGTAAAACAGCTTAAAAACTCCATTATTGCCATTTCTGCGATTGTTGCCATGGCAACGGTAATGGATGTCTGTGGGTTGATTGGCACTCTGGCACAGAGCCTTGTGGATCTGACTGGTGGGGCCTACCTCTTCATTGCTCCGGTTATCGGCGCTCTTGGTACATTTGTTACTGGTAGTGACACAAACTCCAACATTCTGTTTGGTAAATTGCAGACCACTGCGGCTGAAAAATTGCATGTGGACCCGCTCTGGCTGGCTGCCGCAAATACATCTGGCGCAACAGGCGGCAAAATGATTTCTCCTCAGAGTATTGCTATCGCTGTTTCAGCCACCCGTATGGATGGTCAGGGCAGCGTAATCATGTCAGGAACACTGAAGTACTGCTTTGCTTATATTGTTATTCTTGGACTGAAAGTAGGCCTTGTCTACCACCTGTTCATGGCCTGAGAAAAAACAACAAAAGGACGTGGAATATTAATCAACAGGAGAAATTTCTGTGAATGTTAACTTTTTCGTCACCTGCATTGGTGACGCCTTTAAATCCCGGATGGCACAAAAAAGTGTGCTGTTACTGGAGCAATTGGGTTGCAATGTCCATTTCCCCGAAAAACAGGGATGTTGCGGGCAGCCAGCGATAAATGGAGGTTACGTTCGTGACGCCATTCCTGGCATGAAAAACATCATATCTTCGCTGGAAGAGAATGACTGGCCTATTGTATCTCCTGCTGGTTCATGCACCTACACGATAAAAAATTACGCTCGCTATCTCAGTGAAGAGCCTGGCTGGGCGGCACGCGCTGAAAAAGTGGCTGAACGACTGCATGATTTGACATCCTTCATTGTTAACAATCTTGGGATCACTGATGTGGGGGCAAGTCTTAATGGTCGTGCCGTGTACCACCCTTCTTGCAGTCTTTCCCGTAAGCTGGGGGTAACCAGAGAACCGCTTTTGCTGCTTGAGAATGTACGAGGACTTGAACTGCTTCCGTTTCACGCTCAGGAAACGTGTTGCGGATTTGGCGGCACGTTCTCTGTAAAAATGGCGGAGATCTCTGGTGAAATGGTGAAGGAGAAGGTTAGCCATATTATGGATGTTAAGCCTGATTTCCTTATCGGGGCTGACGCCAGTTGTCTGCTGAACATCGGCGGTCGACTTAGCCGTGAAGGGCATCCTGTAAAAGTGATGCATATTGCTGAAGTCCTGATGCACAGATGAGGTAAACAGAAATGTCTTTGAAAACAAGTGATATCAGGTTTAAAGAGCGCATCCGTATTCAGATTCAGGACCCGATCATGCGAAAAGCTGTCGCTAACGCACAGGAGCGCATAGGGACTAATCGCCAGAAAATGGTTGATGAGCTGGGGCACTGGGAGGAGTGGCGTTCACGTGCCGAGCAAATTCGTCGGCATGTGCTGGAAAATCTTGATGCCTATTTGTATCAATTATCCGAAAAAGTTACCGCGAATGGCGGGCATGTCTATTTTGCTCGCACCAGAGAGGATGCAACCAGTTACATACTGAAGGTGGCGAAAGAAAAAAACGCCCGGAAGGTTGTTAAATCCAAATCAATGGTGACTGAGGAAATCGGCATGAACGCCGTTCTTCAGAAAGCCGGGATACCGGTGATTGAAACAGACCTTGGGGAATATATTCTTCAGCTTGCACACGAACCGCCATCACATGTGGTTGTACCTGCAATACATAAAGATCGCCATCAAATCCGCAGAGTTTTGCATGAACATCTCGGGTATGACGGTCCAGAAACCCCTGAAGCAATGACATTGTTCATTCGTGAGAAAATAAGAGAAGATTTTCTGAGTGCTGAAGTTGGCGTAACGGGGTGTAACTTTGCCGTTGCAGAAACAGGGTCAGTTTGTCTTGTGACAAACGAAGGTAATGCACGTATGTGCACAACTATACCTAAAACACATATTGCTGTTATGGGTATGGAGCGAATTGCGCCAACATTCCAGGAGGTGGATGTTCTTATCACCATGCTGGCAAGGAGTGCAGTCGGGGCGAGACTGACAGGTTATAACACCTGGCTTACTGGCCCAAGAGAAGAAGGGCATGTTGACGGCCCTGAAGAGTTCCATCTCGTCATTGTTGACAATGGACGTTCAGAAGTTCTCGGTTCAGAATTCAGCGAGGTATTGCGCTGTATCCGTTGCGGCGCTTGCATTAATACCTGCCCGGCTTATCGTCAGATCGGCGGACATGGTTATGGTTCAATATATCCGGGACCAATCGGTGCTGTTATTTCACCGTTACTTGGTGGATATGAAGACTTTAAGGACCTGCCTTATGCCTGCTCACTGTGCACTGCCTGCAATAGTGTATGCCCTGTAAAAATACCTCTGGCGAAGCTAATACAAAAACATCGTCAGGCTATGGCTGAGTCTGAAATAACACCATTAACAGAACGCCGTATAACCAGAGTCTTCAATTACGTAAACAGCCATCCAACACTCTGGAAGGTGGGTATGGTGGCTGGCGCGAAAACAGCCAGTATGTTTATCAAAAAAGGTAAAGCGCTAATTAGTGTTGGGGCAATAAAAGAATGGACTGAAGCCAGAGACCTTCCATCACCTGATGGAGAGTGCTTCCGTAGTTGGTTCAAGAAACATAAGAAGGAGGGGTAATTTTATGGAAAACAGAGAGCAATTTCTCGTTGCGATTGCCAGAAAGCTTGGCAGACCACTAAGACAAACCCCAGAAGCTATGCCTGAACCTGTAAGCACACTGGCTACAACACGTTTGACCGAGTTAACAGTAGATCAGCGCTGTGATGCTTTTATTAAATTTGCCTCTGAAGTGATGCTTGCAGAGTGTGTTCTCGTGTCGCCAGATGAAGCTGCGTCAAAAGCCTTAGACATCTGTGGGAAGTTCGGTTACGGGCCAGTGATTATCAGCAACGATCAACGACTGGTTGATACGGGAATTGCGCCATTACTACAAAAAGAGATGGGCGCTGTTCTGTGGGATCCGGAAAAGGGCGAAGAAAACATTCATATTGCTGAAAAGGCAAAAACAGGTGTAGTTTTCGCTGAGTACGGCCTGACAGAGTCAGGAGGCGTTGTCTTATTCTCCGCACCAGAACGTGGGCGCTCAGTAAGTCTTTTGCCTGAAGCTTCACTGTTTGTTTTACGCAAAAGTACCATTCTCCCCAGAGTGGCGCAGCTTGCTCAAAAACTTCATGAAATGGCTCAGGAAGGACAGCGAATGCCTTCTTGCATCAATATAATTGGTGGGCCTAGTTCAACCGCTGATATCGAGTTGATTAAAGTTGTTGGAGTACATGGTCCCGTACATGCAACCTATTTAATTATTGATGATTGCGATTAACGATTGCTAATAAAAAAATGGCCTTAAGGTGATATTTCGTCTTGTGAAAAGGCAACAATAGACTAAAGGTTAGGCATAATTGTGTTTCTTTATGCCTCCGCAGCAATTTGTGGAGGCTTTTTTGCTTACTCCAAACAGTTTGGCTTCTTGAAAAAGTCATATCCCAAACCTATTGACGCTTATAAAAAAGTAAAGAATGGTGAGTAAGCGTAAACTGACCGCCGTATGTAGCCATGATGCCAGTATTGGTAACGTAGGTGCACCCCTATCTATTTTTGTAGAACCGGAGGAAACAGACCAGATAGTTTAAATGAGCTGGTTATGCGTAACATAATTTATCTATTTTGGCTCTTACAAAATAGACAAAGAAGGAGTATCTGATGAGATACTCCATTATGACAGACTCAACTCATGTGATTTTTCTTAAAGTTCTCTGCTTGCGCCAGTACCCCCATATAAACATCATCATTCGCTACTGGCGGGAACTTATGCTTGTGTAGAAGCAGAATAAGTTCAACTTTCAGTTTCGCTTTAATATCATCGCGTTTACTCCAGTCAGGATATTTCGATGTGTTGTCAACCACGCTTTTCATCTCTTTTGCCAGCGACAGCATTTTTTCATCGTCATAGGTGAACTGATATTTATCGCGCATATGAGCAAGAATGTCGAAGAACGCTTTTTCTTCAATATCAATACCTAAATCGGCCCAGGTGCCCATTTCGGTTTTAATATCATAGATAATATCGGTCATTTCCTGACTGAATGTATCGAATTCTTCACCGTTGAGTACATCATCTTCTCGCCGCTCATTATAACGATCTATAATAGCCTGGAAGCGGCGGGTGAAGTTAATCCCTTGCAACTGGTTCACTTTCCTGAAGTCGCTGATCGCTTTTTCCAGTAATTTTTGTAATAGCTGGATCTTCGTTGCCGGAAGTTTGATCTTGTTAATTCGCGCCAGATAATCTTCGTCAAAAATATCGATGGATTCCGCTTTTTTATCGCCAAGAAAATAAATTTCTTCTACGCCATCAGCTTTTAGCGCTTCTGCAATCATTTCACGAACGCGTGCATTCATCTGGGTAACATCCGGTGCGTCACCTTTCGTCAGTTTGAAAACAATTGAACGAACAGCAAGATAATAGTGAATATGATCACGTTCTGTCTGTGATAGTGCTTCACTGCCGCAGCAGACGTCGTAGGCGGCTTTCATGCGTTTAACCAGTCCCATAAAACGACGTTCAACTTTCTGGGTACGCAGAACGAATTCCGCCGCGCGGTTGAGGCAGGATAATTGCGCTTGTGGCTCACTACTAAAATAATCCCGACTGTCAAAGTCGTAAAAGACTTGCCCCAACAAATCGAGATGGTTTTTAACTTCTGTCACCGATTGCTGAATATCTTCAAAGTTGGTGGCATCAATGCGGGAATACATTGCCAGTGCCTGGTTCATCTGACTTTTAATGCCGATGTAGTCCACCACTAACCCTTTGCTTTTGCCTTCCAGTTTACGGTTAACGCGAGAAATAGTCTGGATAAGGTTATGTTTTTGTAAGGGCTTATCAATATAGATGGTATCCAGTTCAGGAACATCAAAACCGGTCAGCCACATATCAACAACAATGGCAATTTTGAAATTCGATTTAGCGTTTTTGAACTGCTTATCCAGCTCTTTGCGATATTCTTTTGTGCCCAGTAAATCATAAAGCGCCTCGTCGTCATCTTTACCGCGCGTCATGACCATCTTCACCATTTCAGAAGGCGGTAACTCTTTTTGCTCCTGTTCTGTCAGGAAGACGCCATCGGGGGCTTGCTTCACTTCAAACCAGGCAGGGCGAATAGCTTTAAGCTGGCGGTAGAAATCCCAGGCAATTTCACGGCTGGCACAAACAAACATGGCTTTGCCTTTTACGGTGGAACCTTCGGCTACGCGTTTTTCATAATGTTTGGCAAAATCTTCCGCGAGGGCTTTTAATCGATCTTCATCACCCAGAACCGCATTCATGGTTGCGGTGGCTTTTTTGCTTTCGTCGATTTGCCACTCATTGGTGCCTGCGTTTGCGCACTCTTCGTAATACTTTTCGACTTCCTCCAGTTTGCTGGAGTCCAGGATCACTTTAGCCGCACGGCCTTCGTACACGATGCGTACAGTGATTTCATCCTGAACGGCTTCGGTCATGGTGTAGCTGTCGATCACCTCACCGAAGACATCGAGCGTCGCGTCAATCGGTGTGCCGGTAAAGCCAACATAGGTGGCGTTTGGCAGTGAATCGTGCAGGTATTTCGCAAAGCCATACGTTTTGCGCACTTTTCCGCTTTCTTTATCGACGATGACTTTCTGGTCGAGGTTAACCTGGCTGCGATGTGCTTCGTCCGAGATGCAAATGATATTGCTGCGTTCAGAAAGGAGTTCGGTGTCTTCGGTGAATTTATGGATCGTTGTCAGGAAGACACCGCCACTATTGCGTCCCGCCAGTTGATTACGCAAATCTTCACGGCTGGTAACGGGAAGGATGGTGTCGTCACCAATGTAATTTTTGGCGTTGCACATTTGCGCAGAAAGCTGATCGTCCAGATCGGTGCGGTCGGTGATCAAAACAATGGTCGGGCTGGCAAACTCTACGCTCTTCATCAAAAGACGCGTTAAAAATTGCATGGTGTAACTTTTGCCACAGCCCGTTGCGCCAAAGTAAGTGCCGCCTTTACCGTTACCGAAAGGTTTACGCGCTTGCTTGATGCTGTAATAGAGTTTGCGGGCGGCATAGTACTGCGGATATCGGCAGCAAATTTTTACTTCGTGCCTGGCTTTATCCGGGAAGCAGATAAAGTTTTTAATTACATCCAGCAGACGTACCGGATGAAACAGCCCCTGAATCATTGAGTGCAATGATGGAATTCCATCCTGTTCACGGTTTTCATTACCGGTGACTTTGCGCCATGAGTAAAAATATTCATAGGGCGCAAACAGGTTGCCCATCCGGTTATTAACTCCATCGCTAATAATGCAGAGCGCGTTGTAGATAAACAGTTGCGGAATATCCCGGCGATAGCGTTTGCAGAGTTGTCTCCAAGCATTGCCAATACTAGCATCCTGCTCACGCACCGCACTTTTAAATTCAAAGACGACCAGTGGCAGACCGTTGATATAGAGAATGCCGTCAGGAATACGACTCTGATTATCTTTGCCGGAGATTTTAAGCTGATTAACAATCTTAATCAGGTTAAGTGGCGGGTTAATATAGGAGGGCAGAAGTTCCGCCGCCTGTTGCAATGGGACATCTTCGGCATCAAATATCTGGCACAGTGCGGCAGGTAGATGCCGGGTGTCGAGCAATTCAATATAGAGATCTTTTTGTTGCCGATCGTCGCGTTTGAACAGAAAACCATTTGCCAGCCAGCGACAAAATGTTTTGTTGCTTTCATAAAGATCGGAAGCCGGAAGCGTGGTGAACTGTTTGATCAGTCGCTGAATCTCTTCTTCAGTAATGCCATCAGGCTGGTAGCGTGCCGCTAAATAATGACGGAGATCGTCTTCGATAATGACCTGATCGAGACTCGAACGTGGGACATTATCGCCGATCAGGTGTTGATATCCCTGATCCTGTAGCAGTTCAATGATCGCTTGTTCTAATTTTGCTTCACTGAAAGAGAGACTCATATCGCGCTCCAACCCTGGCTAATTTCTGGTAAGCATTCCCGTATCAGTAGAAAACCTTACCAGAAAGCCCCTGATTTTACAGGGGCAAAATGCGTTATGCAGCTTCTGTATCGGTGGTGAGATCCGGAAGATCATCCAGGGATAGCTCACCGGAGATGAGTTTGGGGAGCAGGGTGTCGCGGAGGGCTGTCAGGGATTTGTTTTCCAAATTACAGAAATACATTTTATCAAAGTAACTACTGACTTTTCCTGAAAATAAGCTCATTACAGCAGGTGTTGGTATTGCAATATAAAAGCTATCAAAGCAGCTGTTCTGTACCCGTTGGCGGCCGGATGAACCGACCATGTTTTGTATTGCATGTAACCTGAAATTATTTTCTCGGGCTAAACAAGCTACATACAAATAATGTACTTGAGGAGTACCTCGCATCACTATAAATTCAGTAGAACCAAACGCAGTCTCTTTTTCATCTAAAAAATCAACAAATCCTGTTTTACCATTTTCTAGGCATGGAGTTATCCGAGCGAATAAAGTATCGTTATTTTGGAATTTCGCTCCCCCTGAATATGGCTTTTCTATAATATCTGATATTGAATATCCTTGAGTAGGCAAAGATTTCATATCAACATACTTTGCGATTTTATTTTTTGATAATTTTATACTAGGATTTATATTTATAGATTTTGCTACAGACTTCAGCGTCCAGCCCTTTGGCACCCAACCTAACTCCGTTTCTTCAAATTCACTTGGGAAAAGCGAGCGGATTTCCACCGGAAGCGGTTTAAAATCTGCACTACTACGTACTTTTTGACGCAACTCGGCACGAGATTGCAGAGCCTCCGGGATTGGATTTCCTGCATCCAGAGCGTTATCAATCACTGGATCAAAATCCACAAACCAGGATTTGAACAGGGTTTGGGACATTTGTTCCAAGGATTGATTGATATTAAGAGATAAATTTATCTTTTGATCAAAGTGGCGTAAAAAATGTCCAATGGATACTCTTTTCTCACTGAGCTTAGGGATGGTAACGGATATTGTATTAATTATTGTTTGGTTAATGAGAGGTTGGCCTGAACCAGTACTATAATTGTTCAAATCTATTTTTTTTAAAAGATAGAACCAAAAATGACTTTCATTTTCATTCTTTGCGGTTCCAATTATTGCATTATCAGTAACCCAACATTTTTTACCGGAAATATAAACTGAACCACAATATGACCCAACACGCCCGATAATTATTGTATTTTCATTAGCGTTATATTCATCTGAATAACCTATTATTCCATTTGAACCATAAACAGGATATTCTCCTGTTATGGCTCTTGATGGCGAAGATTTGCCATTTCTAATCAGCAAGTGTTCACCAATTATTGTTGTAATAGCATTACTCCCCATAACCCAGCGCCTCCAGATTCTGGCGAATCGCACGATCCAGTTCTTCCGCCTGCTTCATCTGCTCAAACAACGTCTTCGACAATTCACGCATTTTCGTCTCAAATGCCACGCCGTCCTCTTCCTGCTCGGCTGCTCCTACATAGCGGCCCGGTGTCAGAACGTAGTCGTTATCTTTAATGTCTTGCAGGGTTGCAACTTTGCAGAAGCCTGCCTGGTCTTCATATTTTTCCAGCTTGCTGTCACCACGCGCAATCCGTGCAGCCAGTTCTTCCTGTGTGCTGCGCCATGCATGGTAGGTATTGGCGATTGTGGCAATATCTTCCGTCGTTAACTCTTTAGTTGTGCGGCTAATCATGGTGCCGAGGTTACGCGCATCAATAAACAGCGTCTCGCCCTGACGATCACGATAACCTTTGGCCGGATCGGCAGCCTTCGATTTGGTCATAAACCATAAACACACCGGGATCTGCGTGGTGTAAAACAACTGACCTGGCAGAGCAATCATGCAGTCGATCAGATCATTTTCGATCATCTGTGCACGGATCTCGCCTTCACCGCTGGTGTTAGAACTCATCGAACCGTTTGCCAGCACAAAACCTGCTGTGCCGTTAGCCGACAGCTTGGAGAGCATATGCAAAATCCAGCCGTAGTTGGCGTTACCGGTTGGCGGCATACGATAACCGGCAAAACGTGGGTCTTTGGTTAATTCGGCTTCGTTACGCCAGTCTTTCAGGTTGAACGGCGGGTTCGCCAGAATATAGTCAGCTTTCAGGTCCGGGTGCTGGTCGCTAAAGAAAGTGTTTGCCGGGCGTTCGCCGAGGTTAGCTGAAAGACCGCGAATAGCGAGGTTCATTTTTGCCAGTTTATACGTCGTGGCTGTCAGCTCCTGACCATACAGCGCGATATCACGGCTTTTACCCTGATGGCTCTCGACAAACTTCACCGACTGCACGAACATTCCTGCCGAGCCGCAGCACGGGTCATAAATTTTGCCCTGGAAGGGTTCGAGCATTTCAGTTAACAGCGTGACCACACATTTTGGCGTGTAGAACTCACCACCGCCTTTGCCTTCAGTGGCGGCAAACTTACCGAGGAAGTATTCATAAACGCGTCCGACCAGGTCTTCTTTCGATAACGTTTCAACGTCAGTCTCGTGTGCCAGCGTTTCGATGTTGTCGATGGTATCAATCAGTGATGCCAGTTTTTTGGTTTCCAGATTCTGACGGCTGAAGTAGTTGTCTGGCAGCGCACCTTTCAGGGTTTGGTTACGTTTCTCAATGGTCGAGAGGGCGGTGTCAATACGAACCGCAATATCGTCCTGTTTTGCATTTTGTTTGATAAATGACCAACGCGCCTCTTCCGGCAGGTAGAAAATGTTGTCCTGCTGGTAGAACACGTCCATCTCAAGGAAATCTGCCTGCCCATCGGCAATCATTTTTTTGCGGCGTGTTTCAAACTTATCGCTGATGAATTTCAGGAACACGAGGCTCAACACCACGTGCTTGTATTCGGAGGACTCAACGCTGCCGCGAAGCTGATTTGCGGCATCCCATAATGTTTCTTCAAACCCTTTTTTTGCTTTAGCTTTTTTGGTTGGTATTCTGGCCATACTGAATCCGGTTTTCTGAACAGACTGGCTGTTATTGTAACGAGTAAGCCATAAAAGTGTGCATTTTACTCTCGATGAGCGTTAACTTCTTGCTGCGTTAGCTTGTTGCTTTTGTTGGAGTATCGCGACTCAATCCAGAGATTAGCCAGAGGTGAGGAACCCCGGGTAAGCACTCCCGGAAAACCATCGTGTAAAGTTCGCCTCCCTGTTCGATGGATGATTATTGTGGATTTTCCCCTTACTCTCACTTCACGTATCCACAATCCCACTTCTGCGCTGTTCAGTCTGCTCTGGTGAGTCATTTGCAATGGTAATGGAGAAACTCAGCATTACCGTTTATTTATTATTCGCGACAATCCGGTATACCGGGCACAATCTCCGGGTTGCGGTAATAGAGTCATACACGCTTATGGCAGAAGTGGTAATCCTCATACCAGATTTTCTCAGTCTCTGTATATCTGCAGCAATGCGCTGGCTACCGAACCAGAACAGGCCGTCCAGTGCGGTCACCTGCAATCCCGTCTCCAGCGCATACTTCAGTCGTTCCCGGGGGGCTTTCACTTCCCGGGCAATCTGCTGATATGGCAATGATGTGTTTTCATTCGCAACCACACGACGAATACGGTGAGACAGATGATACCGGTATGTATCCGGTACACCAGAAAGACTGGACTTCAGGCTGTACACGCAACCAAACCGTTTATCGTTAAACAGCACATTTTTCTGGCTGATGTCCCATTCTTCACGCAACGCTGCAATCTGTTGTGGTGTACGGATAAGCAGCAACCGAAATGGCAGTTCAAAACTGGTGACGTAATCCACATTCAACAGGGCAATCCGCAGCCGTTCTTCTGGCCCGGCCTCTGTCTGCCGACACTCCTCCAGAACATCCTGCCACTGCCGGCGAAGGTGTGGACGTTCATTCAGTTCAGTAAAACTGTATTTATCCGCAAGATAGTCAATTCGTGTACGCATACTGAAAGGAATTCCGTATAAAGATTCAGCAGACAAAACTTTATCAGCCAGTAAAAATTAACGGAAGCATTGATATTCCTCCCGACAATCACCGGATGATTGTTGCAATAACCTGCGACATAAAGGACTGAACAGCCGTTTTTAACGCCACGTATTGCCCTGATGAACCAGGCCGGGCAACCCGAAAACATCTTTCCACCCGGCATTGTCCGCCAGCACTTATCACCGACCAGGTCTGTTGCAGTAAATCCACCAGTTGCGCACATTCTTCATCAGCCATGACTCCGACTCGCGGATGGCAAATACTCGTCTGGCTGAGCAGCAACAGACATCGTATCTGTGCTCCTTCATGTTGTTCCCGCAACCAGCGTAATACCACCGGCGCTGATGGGCTGACCGTGTGATTATGCTCCGTAATACGTTCGTGTACCCGTCGGTGAAAGGAACTACAAAATGTCTGAATCTGTTGACCATAGATTCCTTCTGCCGAATGAAGTGTGAAGTGGATTGCCAGCAGACGCGGCCAGTGATCCACCGCCTGCTGAACAAAACGCCGGATTTCCCCCGGCTCTGAAATTAAGGCTTCGGTTATTTGCACTATTTTATCTCTGTTTAATTTGGTTAAGCCGGTGAAGACGCATCAACAAAAGCACGCTTCGATACAAACAGCTGTGACTGGCGATACGAAAGAAATGACGAATCAGTCAGGATGACAAACTGCTGGCTGACCGGAGGAGACACAGGAAGATTCACGGGGGGGCCAGCACCAGGGACAGGGGCCGACGCCACAATACCAGCGCTGACATCTGGCACATTGCCAGCGTACCGGTATCACAACACGTTTCATACATCTGCCCTCCATGATTCGTTGCTGCATCCACTGCTCCACTTCACTTTTGTACTTGCGGCTGCTGCGCCACGGTTTGATGGGTTTAGAGAAATGGTCTTCACTGAATCAGCATGTAAAACCCTTTGTCGGGCCGGTGCGTCAGCACCAATGATATAAGACAGTAAAATGAGCACGCTGTCGTGATCTGTGATTGAGGTCAACATGCTCAGAATGTCCCCTGTGAGATTGATGCGATACAGGAGAATGTCGGCGTGATTTCAGCGTCGTCCTGCTGGTGTGATATCGCAAATATGCCAATGAGATAACGGGATTCCTGATTGCGTACACCACGACGAGCGCAGGAAAAATAACTGAACGCTCTTTGAATCTATCTTCGCTGTCAGGTCACCAATGAACCCCGTGCCACATCCCGGGGGCTTCTGGTGCTGCGCGCTTCGTCCAGTGACACAAAGCGCTTACATTGGCTATGGCATCCATCATCAACTGATCCAGAACAGGGGCATCGAAATATGCCTCTCTGACCGTTATATTCCGGCGTATCGGGAGAAGGTCAGAAGTACCGGTCATCAGCTCGAGCAGGATATTAATCAATGCAGCCCCCGGGTTTCATCCTCCTGAGGCAGGCAAAGGCTGAGACGACGCCCCCGTGTGGTTGATTGACACCACCGTGCGACTTCGTCCCACCACTCACAATCAATACCCCGGGTTTTATTCAGGTAAGCAGGACTGCGGATATCCGGTGTCTGTAGTGGCACACTAAATTTGGCCACCTGATGAAAGGTGATATTCTCACCACAAC